>Ga0307422_1000798_pt1 | contig 16797 bp, 12 predicted proteins | sample SalMarWE160290MG_FD_202153 | JGI IMG/M metagenome (GOLD analysis project Ga0307422, IMG submission 202153) | Salt marsh sediment microbial communities from the Plum Island Ecosystem LTER, Massachusetts, United States - WE1602-90 | ecosystem: Environmental > Aquatic > Marine > Intertidal zone >...
ATCAACCCGCTTTTAACCTTCTATGCCTCGGTTTTCCGGATCGATGCCGAAGGATGGCCTCAAGGGGGCTATCTGCCTGACGAAGGCCTGACCCGTGAACAGGCTCTTCGTTCCATCACCATCTGGGGTGCCAAAGCGGCCTTTGAAGAGAAGGAAAAAGGGAGCCTCGAAACAGGCAAATATGCCGATTTTGTGATTCTCGATACCGACCTGATGAAGGCTTCCCCTCCGGAAGTTCTGAAGGCGAAAATTGCCGGCACCTGGGTGGGGGGCAAAAAGGTGTTTTAGCGGTTATCTGATCTTAAAGTACGATTCTTTTAGAGATAGGGTCGGGAATATCAATTTGGCTCCCCTTTGCTTCAATAACTTTTTTACGCAACCTTTTCGGGTATCTGTCCATCATAATTTATAAAGCAGAATGTATGAAAAAATGTGTATTTGTATGCGCAATTGCAATTTTTCTGATTTCCTGTGATGAAACCGGCGATTTGCCTACCCGGACAGCCCCCGGTTTTGGAATTACCGAACGGTTATTTTCTGAAAGAGCCGTTTCGTGTATCGATTTTGATCCCGACGGAACAGCCTGGATTGGTTCCGGGAAAGACCTGATAGCCTATAAGAACGGTCATACGGATATACATCCTATAGGGTACACGATCCTGGATGTTTCAGTAGGATATGATGGTACCATATGGGTAGCGACCAAGGAAAACGGACTGGCTGGGTATACGAACAGCCAGATTGCTTTTTATACGGTTGAAAATTCGGGTCTTCCGCGCAATACGATCCTGGATGTGGAAGCAGCCCCCGACGGTACCGTCTGGTTCAGCAGCTCGGCACACCAATTGGGAGGGTTGATGCAATTCGACGGACAGCATTTTGAGCTGTACACGCCGGAAAATTCTATCCTGAATCAAAATCTGGTTTTGGGATTGAAAGTGAATGAGCATAACGATCTGTTTTGTTTTACGGAAGGAACGGTGGGCAGTGCAAAAATTTTTCACAGGGATAACAGGGGAAACTGGAGCGCTATAGAGGAGAGCTTCTACTGGATCGCCTCCATGGATCTGACCTCAAAATCGGAACCGGTGGTCCTGACTGACCATTCCCTTTCGTCGTGTGGGACATGCTATACAGATCACGTGGCGATTTATAAAAAAGGGGAGTGGAAGACAATCGACATCGAATTTTTACCCAATCTTTTATCTCCCCTGCTGGTTGATCAAAGGGATTATATCTGGACCCAGGGGTGGATGCTTTCCGGTCCAACCCGTCCAATCTGTGTGTATAATGGAGAGGAATGGTTCTATTCCGGGGAAAGTGAATGGGACGGTGTTCACGTATACAGCCTGGCTGCCGACCCGGAAAACAACATCTGGCTGTGTACGAACCAGGGAATATTTATTTTAAACCAATAAAAAAAATAAAACAAAACATTCCGGAATGGTCCGTTAATGCTTTACTTCCCTGGGTTCTACGTGGATGGTCGATTCAATGTGCAGTTTTTCCCTGATTTCGTTTTCGATTTCTGTGGCTATGCGGTGGCCGGTTTCAATGTTTTGGTTTTTGTCCAGCTTAATATGAAAAGTTAATTCTTTGTGTTTTCCGTAGTGGTGGATGTGGAAATGATGCGGGATGAGGTCAGGCCAGGGATGTTTTTCCACAATATGTATGATTTTTTTGATCAGCTCATCGGATGGTTTTTCTCCCAGAAGTTTGCTGATGGAGTCTTTAATGATTTTGTAAACGGCATATAACAACATCAGTGAAATCAGGATTCCGAGGGCTGAATCGATCCACCAGAAATAATTTTTAAGGAAAATTCCTGCCAGAACAACAACCGAGGAGAGGGCATCGGTACGGTGGTGCCACCCATCGGCATACACTGAAGTGTTTTCAGTTTTTCTGCCGATATAAAAGGCATACTGAGCAAGGCCTTCCTTCAAGAGGATGGATGCAATGGTTACTGCTATGGCAATGGTTCCGAAGTTGGCCGATTCATGGGTATGGAGACGTTGGATCGCTTCGCGCATAAAATCATAGGCAATAATTGCCAGCAGGAAACCGATAAAAAAAGAAGCAATCTGCTCCCAGCGCCCGTGCCCGAAGGGGTGTTTTTTATCAGGGTTCCTGGATGAGAGCTTGATCCCGGCTATGACGATCAGAGAACTTAAGGAATCGGATAACGTATGCCAGGCATCTGCAGTAAGAGCAATGGAACCGGAAACAATCCCTGCCCAGTATTTTAACCCAAAAAGAAGGGTATTGACCACAATGGAAACAATGCCTTCCTGATATCCCAGTTTATTTCTGTTTGTATCCATTTTAAAAATATCTATTTATTTTTTGGCAGTAAGCAAGATATGCCTCGCCATACATTTTTTTCATGAATTTTTCTTCGTTCAGAATGTGAAAATGAATCCCGAAAATAGCCATGATAGCCAGTCCGGAAAAAAACCAACTGGTATAAATAAAGGCCGTTCCTGTAAAATACAGAATGATGAAAATAAATACCGGATTGCGCGTTACAGAGAAAATTCCTGATGTCACTAATTTTCCCGGATTTTCTGTATCCAGGCCTATTCTCCATGACGGGCCCAGAGCGATCAACGCCAGTATAAACAGAACGAAACCAATGAAAATCAATACGGTACCCATATATTTCAAAACAATAGAAATATAAAAAGGTTCTGATAAAAAAGCCGGTATAGGTGAGAAGGATATTCCGGCTGCGTTTTTAATAATTTCATACATCCAGAGCAGAAGAACCGCAATAAAAACAGATTCCATTGCCACTCTCAGGCTGCTTTTGTCTTTTTTGCTCACAAAGATTCGTACTCCCTTGGAATATAACCGTATAGAATCCCCGATAAACAGGATCAGGAAAAGGATAAGTACAGAAAGCTGAAAAATATCAAAAAAATCCATGTTTTTTATATACGGTTTTTGATTGCTTTGTTCAATTTTTGCACCCGTTTCTTTACCGGCACAGTGGCCGAAGATTTGGTTATACTCAACCTACCGTTGCTCATTTGTTGGCTATGCTCAGCACCGACAGGTACAGCAGTTTGGCAGCATCTTCCATAATTTCCGGAGTAAGCGCTTCGATATTATCCATTGGCTGGTGGTAATAAACGGGTTTTACGCTGCCGGAGGTCCATAGGCTGAATGTGGGATACCCGGCATTTTCGAAGTGAGAGGCATCGGAACGCGGCCTCCCGTAGTTGATCCGTTGTTCCGAGGAACGCATGTTCCGGTGCAGCCATGTATCGTTTACTTCGGTAAAATGTTGATATAAACCGGGATAGCTTAATCCGTTGGCCAGGTAAAAACCAGTGCCGTTCCCCACCATATCGAGATTAACCATACAAATGGTTTTTTCAACCGGAAACAAGGGATTTTTCACATAATATTCACTTCCGTACAATCCACATTCTTCGCCACCAAAAAGGATAAAAAGGACCGATCGTTTGGGTTGAATTTCTGATTCACTCAATGCTTTAGCTGCTCCCATGATATCGGCAACCCCGGAGGCATTATCCAGCGCACCGGGAAACAATTCCCCCAAATATCCCTGCCCGTCGAGATGGCCTCCCAGGATGATCACTTCCTCTTTCAATTCCGGATCAGAACCTTCAATCATTCCCACTACATTGCACGCTTTGGTATCAGGAAAATGTTGGGTTTCAGCAGAAATTGTGGCTGACTGCCCCAGCCCGAAAGAGTTGGGCAGGAATTCGCTTGTCAGCGATTTTTTATGTTCTGCATAGTTCTTATCCGAAACAGCAAAAATAAGCTCCGCCACCGGAACATCAATATGGGCATAAATAAAATCGTTGAGGTATGAAGTGTTGGGATTGGCCACCTTGCTCACATACAGCAGCCCGGCAGCCCCGTGGTTTCTGGCATTTTCGAATTTATACCGGTGGTAGGCATAGGGAGTCCATTTTGCCAACAGGGAATCATTTTTTGTATAGGGTAATCCGGTCTCCATTACCACAATCTTTCCTTTTGCATCGATTCCGGCATAATCATCCCAACCCAGTTCCAGAGCTGAAATACCAAAACCTACGTAAACCAGGTCTCCAGTAATTTCTCCTGAAGCGGAATTGGAGCCCGGGTAAAATTCTTCCGGAAAGATCAGTTCTTTCGTGATCCCGGAACCCTTTTTGCCGTGCCAGATTACCTTTCCGGTGGAAAAAACCCGGGTATAGGGATTGTCGAAATACTGGAAGTAGCTTCCCTGGTTGGCCGGTTTGATCCCCCACTCCCTGAATTTTCCGGCAACCCACCGGGCTGCCTCAAGGTATTCAGGAGATCCGGAAAGACGCCCCATGTATGGGGACGAACTCAGCTCAGCGGCATAATCCAACAGGTCATGGCTGGAAATTGAGTGAAAAGATCGCTGAATTTTTTCCTGTGAAAGATCCTGTGAATAGCTTTCACAAGAAAAAAGAAAAACAATCAGAAAGAGATAAATATGTTTCATTATTTAAATTTTAGGTTGAAACCCTGCAATTTCATTGCAGCTACTTTATTTTCTATAAGCCTTACTATTTCAAAAGACTGAAGACGGAAGTCAGAAGAAAGAAACATTTCGGACTTTAGACTAAAAGGTTTATAGGTTATTGTATTATTTCTCATAATCCTATGGATTAAATAGACCCCCCCTTTTTTGATTGTGGTTTCTTTATTTGTAATTGGATAAAATTATTATTGAGCAAGAATTCCGTCTTTTTTTAGAGAGATCAAATCCTTCGCTTTTTCTGCATTGAGGAAAACCGCCTTATTGATCTACCGGAAAAGGCGGATGTTCCGGAAATTTATACGGATTTTCCCTGATTTTCTGAAGCAGGATTTCAACTCCTTTCATCAGTTGCGTATCGGTTCCTTTTGATAAATCCAGTGCATTTTGTTCAATGATGATATCTGGTTCTACGCCTTCATTTTCCACCACCCAGTTTCCTTTTTCATTATAGATCCGGTAATCGGGAGCGGTGAGTCCGCTTCCGTCGAGTAATTCCAGAAACATAGACACGCCAACCAGACCGCCCCACGTGCGGGTTCCTATGATGGGCCCCATGTTGTTCCACCGGAATTCATAGGGCAGCAGGTCGCCACCGGAGCCGGCATACCGGTTGGTAAGGCAGACCATGTGGGATGTTACCGAAAGCAAAGGGATCGGTTGGTCGGCTGAATAGCGGCGGGTCCAGAAAGCGTGGGGTTTTTTCAGCAAACGCTGAAGGAAGATTTCCGGGTCCAGGCCCCCTCCGTTGAAACGGCCGTCGATGATCAATCCCTGTTTTTTTGTCTGGGAATAGAAATATTTCGGGAAATCGATGGCCGAGCTTTCATAGGTGTCCGGGAAATAAATATACCCGATTTGTCCGTCTGACGCTTCATCAACCGCTTTGCGGTTCGATTCCAGCCAGTCCATATAACGCAATGTGGATTCCCCAGAAAGGGGGGTAACCATGATTTCTTGTGCTCCTTCAGTCGTAGGTGTATCGTTCACCAGGAGCATCGTCTGTTTCCCTGCCAGATCGATGAAATAACGGTATATATTTTTATCCGTTGTTACGGGAGTACCATTTACGGCCAAAAGGTAATCCCCTTCACTGACGGTGATTCCTGGTTTAGCCAAAGGAGCATAAATTTTCCGGGACCAGTCGTTTTCGCGGTATATTTTTTTGAAACGGTACCGTTTTTCTGCGCGGTCTGTTTCCCAGTCGACTCCCAGCATGCCGATATTGATAGCTTCCCCATTCCGGGTACCTCTTCCACCGAAAACATAGGTGTGGGATGTATTCAATTCACCGATAAGCTCGCCGATAATGTATTCAAGGTCCTGCCGGCAGGTTGCTTTTTTCACGAGCTTTCCGTATTTCGTTTTCATGGCATTCCAGTTGATACCGTGCATGGTTTTTTCGTAATAGAAATCGCGTTCCATTCTCCATGCTTCATTGAAAACGGCCTGCCATTCTGTTACGGGATCGATGTTCATTTTCAATCCCGACAGCCCGATTGGATTCCCCTTGCTGTTTTCTTCTGCTGAAGAGATAATCCCTGGCTTTCCGTTTTGTAAATAGATGATGGAAGAGCCATCGGCAGACATTTTATACCCGCTGATGTGTTGAATCACTGTTTTTTCTTCCCGGCTGTCGAAGCAATAGGCATAAAGGGTACGCGGACCTGCACTGCGGTAATCCATTTTGTTGAAATCACCATTCTCTTTGTTGAGATAGAAGAGGTGGGTATCGTTTACTGCCAGGTTTCGGTAGTTTCCGGGAGCAAGAGGCAGGACTTCACACCGTTCTGCCAATCCGTCAAAGTCAATCCGGAAAGGGGTCTCTTCAGGTTGCGGTTTTTCACGTTCCGAGTCATTGCTGAACGGAAGAAGGGAAGGTCCGTCTTTTCGGAGGGTCACCGATACGACTACGGCAATGTCTTTGTACACCATTTCCCACTCCATATCGCAGAAGGTCGGATTGAAACTCCGGTTTGAAATGAACAGAAGGTGTTTGCCGTCTTTGGTAAAAACCGGATTAAAATCGTAATAGAGGCCATTGCTTGCCGGAACAATGTTCCCGGTTTCCAGCGAATAGATGTATACCTGATAGACCCGGTCTTTGTTCATTCTTGAATAGGCCAGGAATTTGCTGTCCGGCGACCAGGCAAAATCGGAGATGGGTTTGTTGTCCAGGGAGATATCCACATTTTCATAGTGTGCCTGATCGACTTCGGTTATTTCTTTTGTTTCAACATCGAGGATGTAACAGCGTAGGGTCTGATCGGCAAAGGCAATTTTTTTGCTGTCGGGAGACCAACGCAGGGTATGCCGGTATCCATCGGTATGGGTGGTTAGTTTGACTGTTTCGTTTCCTTCTTCCGGTGAACAGAGGTATATTTCGTACTCACCGTTTTGATCCGACAGGAAAGCGATGGAGGACCCATCGGGAGACCATACCGCATCTTTCTCACGGGATCCGCACTTTCGGGTGAGGTTGTAGGTGACCCCTTCGTTTCGTGGCAGGGAGAATACTTCTCCGCGGGCCACAACCAGGGCTCTTTTCCCGGAAGGTGAAAGGTCAAATCCCTGGATCCGGTTGCTCACATCGGCCAGGTAAGGACGCGTTTCAGGGGCATCGGGGTGAAGGGTGATTTCCACTTTCCGCGTTTCTTTTGTTTTGGGTTCCAGCAACCAGATATCCCCACCCTGTTCATAGACGATTTTTCCGCTGCCTGCTGAGGGACGGCGGACATCGAAAACCGTATGTTGGGTAATCTGGGTAATCTGTTTGGTTTGTGTGTGGTAGCTGTAAATATTCAGCATCCGGTCGCGGTCGGAACTGAAAAAGATCTCGTTTCCGACCCACATGGGCATCCGGTCGGTACCCCGGAAGCTGGTGATGTTCTCTTCTGTGTTTGTTGCAAAGTCGTACAGATAGATCTCCTGTGCTTTTCCACCGGTATATCTTTTCCAGGTACGGTTCTCACGGGATACCTTGTTATAGGCAATCTTTTTCCCATCGGGAGAAAAACTTCCCCGTGAGGCATCATACAGAATAAGCTCTTCCAGTCCGGTTCCGTCAGGTGCGATGAGGAATAATTTGGTATATCGGGTGGTGCTGTTTCTTCCGGAAGAAAAAAGAATCTTGTTTTTCATCGGATGCCAGCCTACCACTTCATCGGCTCCCGGATGATAGGTAAGACGCCGGATATCTCCCCCTTTGCTGTTCATAACATAGACATCCGTATTGCCATCGTATTCACCCGTGAAAGCAATAAGATTCCCGTCAGGAGAAAATTTCGGGAACCGTTCACTGCCGTCATGAAGCGTCAGACGCACAGCATCCCCTCCTTTGGCAGATACCGACCAGATATCTTCACCTGATACAAAAACAATGGTATTCCCATGAATGTCAGGAAATCGTTTTAATTGTCCGGCAGTTAGAAACTGACACGGAAGGAAGGTTAACAAGAAGAGGAACGTTAACAAATGCAGCAGATTTTTCATTATGTTTCGGTTTTGTATGGATGACTAAAAAATATCTTCAGATGCTATCCGCTTAGGAACCGTTAAATTTATTAATTTGAACGGTTTATTGAAAGGATATTAGCCTATAAAAAAGCGAAAAGAGAAGTTGAACGGTACAACCTGCGTTGATATGAAATGCATTTGATTCTGTTTCGCTGTTTTTTGTGGGTTCATTTTTTGGCTTCCTGTGCACCCTCGGAGGCCTGTCTTTGAACTGCATACTATATCGTAGACCTGTTGACAGTGGATAGGGAATGTTTTAATCAAAACAATTCACCGATCCAGATGCCACGGGGATAGTCAACTTTGAGGATTTGCTTTATTTACCGAAAAATTACGGATTTTGTTTTAGAATTTTTTCCCTGATAACCTGTTCCCCGCTGATCATTTCCAGCAGATACACTCCCGGAGCAAGGGATGAAACATCCAGGTTTCTGGTGTCTTTCCGGGATATCAATTTTTTGCCGTTAAGGTTGTAAAGCGAAACAGTTACCGGTTCCCCTGATTCAATGAAGAGCATGTCGGTTACCGGATTCGGGTAAAACCCTACAGCGTGCAGTTTTGCTTCATCGATTCCTGTTGCATCGGAGACAACCATAAAGGCGCTTTGGATTTGGGTATCGCTTCCGTAGATGTTTTGTGTGGTTAAGCTCACCTCGTATATGCCGGGTGTATGGTAGGTGATCACCGGATTTTGTTGGGTGGAGGAGGAAGGAGTACCTCCCTCAAAGGACCATAACCAGGAAGTTGGTGTGTTTACGGAGAGGTCGAAATAGCGTACTTCCAGCGGTGCTTTTCCGGATTTGTAATCGGCCGTGAAACGGGAAACCGGTTGGAGTCCAAGAGGCCGTGATCCGGTGGCATAATATACAGGCCATTGGGCATTATTGATAAGTACGGATGCCGATCCTGAGGGGGTTATTTTATCCTCAGCAAGTCCGATAACCGCAGCAATTTTTTCGTTGCGGGTATTTAAGGCTGAAAACGCAAGCTGGTCGTCTTTTTTTGAAAAGGAGGGGTAGCCCAGGATCACATTCTGGTAAAGGGTATTTGTTTCACCGCTGTTCAGGTTGGCACCGATAATTGCATATTCTTCATTTTCATGGTGGATATAGTCAAAGGCAACAATGTAAGGGGAATTTTTTGAAAACACCGGGTTGCCGATACTGATATTCTCGGGTAACGATTCAAAGAGTTTTGAGATCGTCCCGTTTCCGAAATTCTGCGTCTGGTTATTCCAGACTTTAATAAATCCGATATCCCAATAATAGATTGGTTCAGAAGTGCTTGAATTCAGGATATTGATGGCATCGTACATGAGGTATTCCCCGGTGTGGTCGAATTCAATGATGTCGCCATACAGTACTCCCCCGGCAATGGAGTTGTCATTGCTGGTCGTCGGATTGTAAAGAATAAACTTGCCCCATTGGGCTGAGTTGAAATCGTATACATAAATGGCGGTATCGATTTCTGTGGAGATCCCGGCCAGCCGCATTCCGTCTTTTGAGATGGCTGCATTGTCCCAGAATGCTTCATCGGAAATGATCCATTCCTCGTTTGTGGTGAGATCAATGCCTCTGATTTTGTGATCTTTGGAAACAAAGACCGCAAAAGATCCATCATCCGTAACAGAGACTTTTCCTTTCATATCGGTGGTTGTTAAGCCGACAAAATTTGTTCCTGAGGTGGAGCATTTGTAGAGGGTATACGGATCGCCTTCATTGGTATCGTAACTGAGGATATAATCCTGGCCGGGATTCTCTTCGTAATCGCGGGTATATTCCACCTGTTGTTCTTGATAAATACCCACTGCATCGAAGGATTCGGCAGCTTTTACTGCTTCGGGGGAGGTATTTCCGAAAAGATCATTTGCTGCCTGGATCACGGCAATCCGCAGGTCCAGATACTGGGATGTTTTGTTCAGGTAAACCGTTAGAGCCCGGTAGAATACTTGTTCTGCTTTGTTCTTGGAAATGGCTGTAGCGTAAAGGTAATAGGCATAAATTCCGATTCCGCAGTTGATGTGTACTCCTTCATAATCCCGGTCGATGAAATTATCGAGGATATCGCCTGTAACCAGTTCCGACATATGTTTGGGCAGCCATCCGTCATACACGTGGGTTTTGCCGTTGGCCGGGTCCTGCATATTGCGCATGGGTGTGCCGTCCAGGGTTGCATCTTCGCCAATAAACCAGTCATCCCGGTCGACCATGGCACCAAAAATATCGGCATACATTTCATTCATCGCCCCGGATTGGCCATAGTATTCCAGGTTAGCTGTATTGGAAACCACTCCATGCCCCAGTTCGTGGGCTGATATATCCAGCGCTCCGGAAAGGGGTTTCATGGACGTACCTCCGTTTCCGTAAAAGGCAGCATACCCGTTCCAGAAGGCATTCGGCATGGAACTGCCATCGTCGTTGGCGACATTGACAAAGGAAATAATAGACCCCCCCAGGTCATTAAGGGAATTACGGTTAAACGTATTTTTCAAATAACGGGCCATAAGCGTTGCGTGGTAATGAGCTGAAACGGCCTTCGGGTGGTTCCATGTATTGTCTGAAGACCAGATTTGCGAAAAATCCAGATTATTAGTCGAAGTGTTCCCCGCATCAAAGGTGACAATCGATCCTTCAAAGTTCGAAGTATTAAACATCTCTTCGGATGTGTTGATCAGATAATAGACTCCGTTTTCCAGATAGGTGTCGATGGTGCGCAGGATGCCGTTCAGGTCATAGGCGGTTGCTGTAACCGGTCCGTCTGAAACGGTGGCATTGTAGCTGCGGATGATCTTCCCGTTTTCCGCATCGACAAAATATTTCCATACCTCAAGGAAATTCGGACGGATCTCCATTTCATAAGCCAGGGTATACGTTCCTTCCTGGTTTTTCATCACCACAAGATGGCACATAGGAGCTTCATAGTGCAGGATTTCTTTTTGCAGGGGAGTCAGTGTTTTGATTACGGTACGGGTTTCCAGGTCCCTGAGAGCGATCTCCAAAGCCTGTGTTGCCGGCCAGTCGGGTTGAGTATCGAGATCTGAATGTATGTTGTGAATGGTTCCCGTAAAGCGAATTTTCTCCGGGCTGATATGAACTCCTGATTCCGATCCGTAGACCGGCACCCCGTTGTATTTCTGAACCGAACGGATATGAATCATTCCCAGCGGACCGGTATGCTGACCGGTGATCTCAAAGGCGATCTGTTGGTTGATGCGTATTTCCGATTTAATGGTATCCGTAAAGGACCGGAATACCTCGTCAACAGCTGTTTTATCAAGCGTTGCTGATTTTAAGTCCGGGATACTTTTTTCGATGAATACCGGATTTTCGTGGGCGTAAATGATTTTGTCAAAACCATATGTCTCAGTGCCTGTTCCGGGAAGCTGAAGGCCGGAAGAAACATAAAAGGATTTTCCGGAACCCGACTTAAGTCGCGTTTGGTTGTTGATTATCACAGGATGAAAAGAAATCCGTGTCTGGCCGGCAGCTTTTTTGGTTTTGCTCTTAATGTCCTGTCCACCGGCAAAAAAAGATATACCCATCAGACACAGGATCAAACAGTTAGTTGCTTTACTCATGGAATAAGAATTAGAAGTTCTGAGCATTATAAGCCTCATGGGTAAGGATCCCTGTAAGCTTTTTATAAAGGTTTTTTATTGGGTCATTATCGGTTGAATCATTCCATCTTACAGCGTTTTCAAACGCGTCGTTTTTTATTTTAATAAAATAGGTCCGGTTTCCCGGGTCATTGATTTCCAGGTGTTCGAAATCCATTGAGGCAATTCTTTTTTTTATTTCTCTCATGGTTTTCCGCCCCACAGAGTGAACAACCGTTTCCTGACCATTTTGAACCTTTGCAAGCTCACCGTCTCCGTAAAGTACATATTCCATGGGTATGTTGGTAAAGCCCCCGGAATTACCAAAACGGATCTCCAGATCCATCCTTTCTGAGTCAGCTGTTTTAGTTGAAGAACAGGATAACAAAACAGAGAGAATGCTGAGAATGAATAGTGTTTTTTTCACCTGTATTGAATTAAATTAAACGGGACGGAACAGATAAATAATCCGAATTAAAAATAATACAATTATTGAAAAAAACAATGCCCTGAACATTTTTCGGATAAGGTCCTTACGTGTGTCAAAAATGCTAATTTTAACAGAAAAAAAGATGATGTTACGAATTGCTTTGATTCTTTCGATGATCATTCAGATTGGAGCCACTGTAATAGCTCTGGGACTGATACGCCGAACCCGCTTTAACGTATCATGGATTTTGATTTCGGTCGGTTTTATTTTGATGGCCATTCGCCGGTTGGTTGATTTTTCATCTCTTTTCTGGGAGTCCGGGTTATTTTCCAAAGAAGAAATAGATGCCTGGCTGGGGGTGTTGATTTCCCTGTTGATTTTTATCGGAGTTATTTTTATACGGAGTATCTTTAACCTGCAGGACCGGATAGAAATTATACGTCGTGAAAGCGAACTTAAGGTTCTTTCGGCAGTGATTCAGGCAGAAGAGAAAACCCGTCAGGCAGTGGCACGGGAGTTACACGACGGGCTGGGACCTGTTTTGTCTTCTATAAAGATGATAAACAGTACGTTTGATCAGGAAAAGCTTGGCACACACAATAAAAAAATTGTGGAAAGAACAGACCAGGCTGTGGATGAAGCCATTCTTTCGTTAAAGGAGATTTCAAATTTTTTAAGTCCCCACCTGCTGACAAATTATGGAATCACAAAAGCAGTAAAAACGTTTGCCAATCAGCTTTTAAGTGATACAAGCGTAGATTTTGATTTTTTTACCAACCTGAAGGAACAGCGATATGCATATGAAATTGAAATTAACGTGTACCGGATTTTCACGGAACTTGTAAATAACAGCATTAAACATGCGGATCCGGATAAAATAGTTTTGGAGATCATGGAAGAGGATCGGTTGCTCCGCTTTAAATACCTGGATAACGGCAAAGGCTTCGGAAAAACACGGTATGGATTGACTCCCGAAGATACCGGCATGGGTATGAGCAATATCCGTTCCCGTGTAAAATCTCTGAATGGTTCTTTTCACATGGAAACATCCCCGGGAGAGGGACTGCTGGTACATATTGTTATTCCACTGGAAGAAAAGAAGAAGGAACAGGATACCAATAGAATTCTGGATTAAGATTACCCCCTTTTTTGATTGTGGATTCTTTATTGAGTCAAAACGAGTCCCGATCCCGTTATTTGTCTAGTCGGGGACGAGTTGCATGAGTTACCTTTAAAAATGAACCATTCTAAAAACATGAAAAAACTTGCTATTTATATTGTGGATGATCACTCCCTGTTTCGGGAGGGGTTGCATTTTCTGCTTTCGAATCTTGATTTTTCAGGACCTGTTTATGAAGCGGGAAACGGGGCTGAATTTCTTGCCGGACTGGATCAGCATCCTACCGATGTAGCCCTGGTTGATATTGAAATGCCCGGGATGAACGGTATGGAAGCAACCCGGAGGGCACTGCAAAAAAAACCGGATCTGAAAATAATCGCCTTATCGATGTATTCCGATGAAAGTTATTATACCAGTATGATTGAAGCCGGAGCCAGTGGTTTTTTGTTGAAAAATTCCGGTTTCAACGAAGTAAAAAAAGCGATTCAACAGGTCTATGAGGGGAATACCTTTTTTTCAATGGATATTCTGCAATCATTTATGAGAAATATGGCAACGAAAAACAGGGTACCGAACGGGGAACCATTGACAGACCGTGAAAAGGAAATTTTAATCTATATATGCCAGGGATTAACCAATGCGGATATTGCAGATACACTGAATTTAAGCAAACGCACGATAGATAAGCACCGTGAAAATCTTCTGCTGAAGACCCATTCAAAAAATACGGCCAACCTGGTGATTTATGCTGTAAAAAACGGATTTTATAATGTGTGAGTTTCTTTCAGGAATACGCTTAAATACGTAAGTGAAGATTACGTATTAAGGCTGTTTTTATACCCGATATAAGATTTTAGCTTTGTTATTATTGTTTTAATACGAAACGAGCATGTAAAATATTTACACCCAGGATGATGATTAAAATATATGCGAGTTCCATATGATACCTTATAAATTTAACACTTTTAATCATATGAAATGTATGCGAAAAAAAACAACCGGACCAGAGAGAGGGAAAATGTATATAAACCCTGTTAAGAGGGTAGGTTTAATGATCATTCTTTTAACCGGGAATTTTTATTTATTGCGGGCGCAGTTTTCTGTTGACGCCCAATACAGAAACCGTTTTGAGGTTCGCAACGGTTACAAAGGGCTGGCACCTGCCGACAGGGTTCCTGCTGTATTTATTTCCCAACGTACCCGGATTTCCGTTGCCTATGAAACTTCTCAATTGAGAGTAAGGTTCACCCCTCAGGATGTACGGGTCTGGGGAGATGAGCAACTCAGCAGTTCAACCGGCGTGTTTGGCAATCCTTCATCCCTGGACCTGTTCGAGGCTTTTCTGGAAATAAAAACAGGCACAACAGGCTGGCTTTCTGTGGGGCGTCAGCAACTGGTGTATGACAATCAGCGTATCCTGGCGACCCGCAACTGGAATCAAAACGGGATTGCTTACGATGCCGTTGTGTACAAATGGCAACCTGAAGGGTGGAAGATTCATATGGGTGGTAGCTGGAACTCTACCGGCCAGAACAGTGGGAACAACTTTTACGATCCCTCCCGGATCAAATCATTGAATTTTTTGTGGGTTAACCGTACCCTGAAAGCCGGGTGGGACCTGTCACTGTCGCATGTCGCTTCGGGGACCACAAAATCAGCAAATGAAAACAGGCTTTATTTCCGCCACACTACCGGTCTTTTTACCACCTATAAAGCCGGCAGAGTGAATGCTATGGCCAATGGATATCTCCAGTCTGGAAAAAATCAGAACGGAGAAAAAGTACGTGCCTGTTTGCTGGATGTGGAAGCCAGCTACCGGGTAGGCCTGTTAACTCCCGGTGTCGGCATAAGCTATCTTTCCGGAAACAGCAATACAGAAACCGGCCGTAATGCCGACCATCTGTTTGATGTCCTCTATGGAGGGCGTCACAAGTTTTTCGGGGGTATGGACTATTTCACCAATATTGGTCCCAATACGAATCAGGGTGGTTTAGCTGATTGTTATTATTTCCTGGATTTAACGTTTTCAGAAAAAATCAATCTGAAAAATGCCGGGCATTATTTCCGTCTTGCGAAAAACAATTCCTTTACCCCGGACGATAAAAATCTGGGGTATGAGAATGACCTGGTACTGAAATACCGGTTTACCGGATGGGGCGCCTTGGAATGGGGTTATTTATTTTTTTTACCCATGGCATCACTGAAAACAATCCAGGGGGTAGCGGATCCTGGTTTTTCCCATTTTCTGTACCTGCAGTTAACAGCAACTCCTTCGCTTTTTAAAAACTGAGCACCTGACTTTATAAAACATAAATTTAACCACATGCAGATAAGAAATTTTACATGGATCCTTATTTTGTCGGTTTTGTTTTCAGCCTGTTCATCGGGTCGAAAAAAGGAAAGAACGATCAGTCTTTCCGGGGCATTCGCTCTTTACCCGCTGGTGGTGAGATGGAGCGAAGAATACAAAAAAGAGCATCCGGAAATACGGTTTAATATTTCAGCAGGCGGAGCTGGCAAAGGGATGGCGGATGCGTTGTCCGGTACGGTGGATCTGGGAATGTTCTCCCGTGCTATTGCACCGGAAGAGATTGAAAAGGGCGTATGGTGGATTGCCGTAACCAAAGATGCAGTCATCCCGACCATGAACAGCCGGAATCCTGTTCTGGAAACCATCCGGAAAAGAGGACTTACACGGGATGAATTCCGCCAGCTTTATATCGAAGGAGCCATAACCAACTGGAATCAGTTTCCCGGGATTGAAAACAACCAGGTCGTGAATGTATTTACCCGCTCGGATGCCTGTGGGGCTGCCGGTACCTGGGCTGCTTACCTGGGCGGAAGCCAGGAAGACCTGAAAGGAATCGGGGTGTTTGGCGACCCGGGACTTGCTGATGCCGTGGTGAAAGAGATAAATGGAATTGGGTTTAACAATACCATCTATCTGTATGACATTGCTTCCGGAAAGAAAAATCCCGGAATCGAGGTTATTCCCATCGATGTGAATGAAAACGGGCATATTGATGCCGGGGAGGATTTTTACAATACCTTTGAGGAGATCCTGACCGCGATCGCTGATGAACAATACCCTTCCCCTCCGGCACGTGATCTCTACCTGGTAGCAAACGGAAAACCGGAGAAAAAAGCGACCCTTGATTTTTTAAAATGGATTGTCACCCGGGGACAGGCTTTCGTATCGGAAGCCGGATATGTCACCTTGAGCAGAGAGAAGCTGGAAGCTCAGTTGGTGAAGTTAAAATAAGCCGGTCAATGAAACAAGCCGATACGATCTAAATCAGGAATGCTAACTGCATGAAACGGAACAGGAGGATAACCGATTTACTTGTAAACATCTGGATGCGATTTGGCCTCTACCTGTTGCTTTCCATACCGGTACTTGTTGCCCTGGGGCTGTATTGGAAAGCATCCCCCCTGGCGAAGGATCATTCGGTTGTAGACCTGGTTTTTTCCAGGAACTGGTCCCCTACGAAAGGGGAGTTTGGATTTTTGCCCTTCATTTACAGTTCGGTATATGTAACTCTTCTTTCCTTTATTTTATCGGCTCCCATCGGTTTGTTAGCAGCCATTTACCTGACCCAGTTTGCCAGGAG
>Ga0307422_1000800_pt1 | contig 16791 bp, 15 predicted proteins | sample SalMarWE160290MG_FD_202153 | JGI IMG/M metagenome (GOLD analysis project Ga0307422, IMG submission 202153) | Salt marsh sediment microbial communities from the Plum Island Ecosystem LTER, Massachusetts, United States - WE1602-90 | ecosystem: Environmental > Aquatic > Marine > Intertidal zone >...
GTAAATCCACTATTGTAAATCCTAAATTGAATAATGTCGACATATACAGCTATATTGAGAAAGAATCCTATGCTATTGTAAATTTTCTAAAAATTATCAATGGAGCAATTATTCAATCTCATACAGTTGAGCTTAAGAACCGTATGGACGATACAAAAGAATCATTGTTTACCTATGCTATTCTGGATATACGAGAAAAAGTAAAATCTGCTGCAAAAGAAATCATAGTACCCTTTTATCAGGTACAAGAAATTGCAGGAATAAAATTTATTGTTCCCAAAGCAGGTGATAAGAAAAAATTATTGAATCTGTCGGAAAGAAACGCACGACAGTATTTACTGCAAAAAGAGAAAATTTTTGAACAAAAATCGTTCTTAACCAAAACACAATCTATCCTGGAGCAGGTAAAAAAAGATTTACAATTGAAAGAAATTCCTTCGCGAATAGAATGTTTTGATAACTCAAATATTCAGGGAACAAATCCGGTAGCATCCTGTGTAGTGTTTATCAATGCAAAACCAGCTAAAAAAGAATACCGACATTATAATATTAAATCGGTAAAAGGATCGAATGATTATGCTTCAATGGAAGAAGTAATTTTAAGGAGATACAAGCGAATTATAGAGGAAAAAAAAGGATTGCCTCAACTAATTGTAATAGATGGAGGCAAGGGACAATTGAGTTCAGCTGTAAAGAGCCTTAAAAAATTAGATTTATATGGATCCCTTCCTGTTATCGGGATCGCAAAAAGATTGGAGGAGATTTATTTTCCAAATGATTCAATTCCTCTTTATCTGGATAAAAATTCACCTGCATTAAAATTGATTCAACAACTTAGAAATGAAGCACATCGCTTTGGTATAAATTTTCATCGCAGAAAGCGTTCTAAAGGTTTACTTCAAAACCAGCTTGAACAAATACAGGGAGTTGGGCAACGGTCGGCCGAAAAATTATTGAAAAAATTTGGCTCGCTTGAAAACATCCGATCCAAATCGAAAGCTGAAATTAAGGAAATTGTTGGTAATAAAATTGCTGAGAGAATATTTGAAGAATTACATAAGATCTGAATCTGACATTATTTATTTCGTTCAACAATGTAATTTACTAAATCTATCATCACAGACCGTATTTGAGATTCAGGATATTTCATGAGAATTTGTTGTGCCTCCTCATGCAAAGTATACATTTTTTCTTTAGCATATTCAACCCCTTTATTTTGATGTACAAATTGAAATACTTCATTGTAAGTATCTCTTTTTGAGGATTTTTTGTTTATTAACTTAATTATTCTTCGTTTTTCATCTTTACTTGCTTTATCAAGAGATGCAATTAGTGGGAGAGTTAATTTTTTTTCCTGAATATCATTACCCTTTGGTTTTCCAATTAAAGAATGCGTTTCATAATCGAATAAATCATCTTTTATTTGAAATGCGATACCTATTTTAAGTCCAAATTCTTTCATTAATTGGATTTTCTCAAAGTCTTCAGTAACTGAACGTGTACCACTTTCCGTACAGGCGGAAATTAGCGTGGCAGTTTTTTTTCTTATAATATCAAAATATTCTTCTTCGCAAATATTTAGTTTACGCGATTTTTGTATCTGAAATAGCTCACCTTCAATCATTTCACGTACAGCACCTGAAAAAATCCCAAGGATTTCATATTCCTTCTTTTCTACTGATAATATCATACCTTTTGATAAAAGAAAGTCACCCAATAAAACAGCAATTTTTGATTTCCAAATGGCATTGATAGATAAAAAACCTCTTCTTTCAAACGATTCATCTACAACATCATCATGGATAAGGGTTGCTGTATGCAATAATTCTGCAAGTGACGCAGCGGTATAGGTCGAATCATTTACTTCACCATTCAGTTTGGCTGATAAAAAAATAAGTAACGGACGGATTTGTTTTCCTTTCCGACGAATTACATAATTGGTGATAATATTCAACAGAGGTATTTTCGACTTCATTATGGCCGAAAATACTTTGTCGAATTTTTTAAGTTCAGTTTGAACCGGTGCGCTTATTTTATTTAAAGTACTCATATACTGATCTGGAGAATAAAGATATCTATTTTATATTATTAAGTTCGAACGGCATTCAGATATTATGAAATGTTATATATTGGATTGCATCAAGTAATTAAAAAACTTTCGGTAATTTTAAATTATGTTCTGATTATCAGTCTATTAATCTTTAAATTGGTTATTGTAACGTAAACATTTCACTGGATTTATACAGCGGAAAATATTTTTATGAATGTGGAATATTCTAAGTAATCCTAAAATTTCATATTGACAATATTTATATATTTGTATGAATCAATATGTATTTAGATGATAATTACAAATTTAACGGTAGAACAACTTGAGAAAGCCGCAGGAATGCTTAAAGCAATTGCTCATCCTATGCGTATCGCTATCCTGAATTTCCTTGAAAGCGGAGATAAAAAAACCGTTACTCAAATATATGAAAGCGTTGGTATAGAGCAGTCTACAGCATCTCATCACTTAGGTATCTTACGCGATAAAGGAGTACTCACGGTGACCAGGGAAGGGAAAAATGCCTTCTACTGTATTCGGCACACAAAACTCAGTACCCTTATTGATTGCATTAATAGTTGTGCCTGCGATTAACAGGATCTTTTCTTTTCTGTCCCACTCAGGAAATTGTATTTCACATTGGTAATAAATCATATTTATTTTGGGTATGAATTCTACTAAAAAATTATTCCTTCTCGACGCTTATGCACTGATTTTCAGGGCTTATTATGCTTTTATTAACCGCCCCATCCGAAATTCAAAAGGATTAAATACTTCAGCAATCTTTGGTTTTGTCAGTACACTCGATGAAGTACTTCGGAAGGAAAAACCAACTCATATAGCTGTGGCCTTTGATCCTCCATCACCAACATTCCGGCATCATATGTTTGAAGCCTATAAAGCAAACCGTGAGGCGACCCCTCCTGATATTAAATTATCAGTTCCCTATATAAAGAGAATCCTGGAAGCTTATCAGATACCAATACTTGAAGTGGAAGGCTATGAGGCTGATGATGTGATTGGTACTGTATCAAAACTGGCAAAGAAAGAAAACTTTGAGGTGTATATGATGACTCCTGATAAAGATTTTGCACAGCTTGTAGAAGAAGGTATTTACATGTACAAACCACGTAGATCAGGTAATGATCACGAAATATGGGGTGTTAAAGAAGTAGTAGAGAATTTTGAGATCAGAACCCCTTTGCAGGTAATTGATATTTTGGCACTTTGGGGTGATGCCAGCGATAACATACCCGGGGCACCTGGTATTGGTGAAAAAACGGCAAAAAAACTTATAGCCGAATTTGAAAACGTTGAAAACCTATTACAACATACAGATACTTTAAAAGGTAAACAAAAAGAGAGTATCCTTAATAATTCCGATCAAATAGTTTTATCTAAAAAGCTGGTAACCATAGATATAGACGTACCAGTGAATATTAAACCTGAGGAATTGTTCATTAGGGAATTGAAAAAAGAAGATCTGAAAAATATTTTTAATGAGCTGGAATTCAAAACATTATCTCAAAGAATATTGAGTGATTTTAAGGAATCTGCAACTGGAACACAGGGTACTTTATTCAATGTTTCACCCGGAACGGACGAAAACATACAAGATTTATACCTACATTTTGAGGCAGAAAAAGTTGATTATCAATTAATAGAAAGCGAAACACAGTTAAACAGATTAGTCGCCAAATTAGAAAAGGTAAAGATCCTGTGTTTTGATACAGAAACAACAGGACTTGACGTACTGCAATCGAATATTATCGGTTTGGCAGTTTCAGTGAAAGAAATGCAGGCTTGGTATATAAGTTTTTCAACACAACTTGATGCATATAATGCTTTAAATAAGTTAAAGAATATATTTGAAAATAAGCATATTCTGAAAATTGGACATAATATCAAATTTGATTCACAGATATTACGAAAATATGGTATTTCGGTTCAACAGCCCTATTTTGATACCATGATTGCTCATTACCTTCTGCATCCGGAAAGTAAGCATAAACTCGATGTATTGGCAGAAAATCTCCTGGGCTATAAAATGATTCCGATTGAGGAACTGATAGGCAAGAAGAGTCCTAATCAGCTGAATATGAAAGATATAGAATTGAATAGGGTTAGGGATTATGCCTGTGAAGACGCTGATCTGACCTTCCGGCTTTACAAAATATTGGAGCCTGAACTGAAAAACAAGAATCTGGCTAAATTGGCTGAAGAAATTGAAATGCCTCTTATTGAAGTACTTACAGATATCGAGTTGACTGGATTTAATCTTGATATAAAGAATTTGCATGAATTTGAAAAGCAACTTGAGAAAGAAATAAATGAAGTTGAACAGGAAATATATAAACTCGCTGGAGAAGAATTCAATATTGCTTCACCAAAACAGCTGGGAATTATTCTTTTCGAGAAATTGAAAATTAGTTCCAACACCCGGATGACAAAAACCAAACAGTATTCGACCAGCGAAGATGTGCTGCAGAGAATCCGGAACGATCATCCGATAATTAACCAGGTACTCGATTACAGATCGCTCACCAAGTTATATTCGACTTATGTTACTGTCCTTCCGAGACTTATTGATAAAGACACTCAACGCATACACACTTCTTTTTACCAGACCATTGTTGCTACAGGCAGGCTGAGTTCAGTAAATCCAAATCTTCAGAATATACCCATACGTGAGGAAAGAGGCAGGGAAATACGAAAAGCCTTTATTCCCGCAAACGATGAATATATCTTACTTTCGGCTGATTATTCTCAGATAGAATTACGTCTGATGGCTCATATGAGCGGCGACGAACAGATGATTGAAGCATTCAATAAGGGAGCTGATATCCATCGTTCAACGGCTGCAAAAATATACAAAGTCGATCCTGATGATGTTACCCGGGAGATGCGATCAAATGCTAAAACAGCAAATTTTGGGATAATCTATGGAATATCGGCTTTTGGCTTATCCCAACGACTTAATATTCCGCGGACCGATGCTAAAAACTTAATAGACAATTATTTTCTTAGTTTTCCGAGAGTTATGGAATACATAAACAGATGTATCCAGGAGGCGAAATTGACAGGTTATGTTACTACTCTTTTTGGCAGGCGACGCTATCTTCCTGATATTAATTCTGCAAATTCTATTGTGCGTGGTGTAGCAGAGAGAAATGCCATTAACTCTCCAATTCAGGGGACAGCTGCTGATATTATAAAAATAGCTATGATCAATATTCATGGCAAACTCATGAATGATTTTAAGACAAAAATGATTTTACAGGTACACGATGAACTGGTTTTTGATGTATACAAACCTGAATTTGAATCAGTTAAAAATATGGTTCGGTTTGAAATGGGAGACGCCATAAAATTAAAAGTGCCGTTAGATGTTGATATGGGTTCCGGTAATAACTGGTTGGAAGCTCATGCATGATTAGTAGGAATATTTCCACGTGGAACATTTATAATAACTTCTTAAAATAACATGAAACGAATAACAAAAGATTTTAATCAGTTCTTTGTATCCCTTCCAAATACTTCTGTCTCAATTCTTCAAGGTGGGTAATATCCGTGTTTTTATCATAAATACGGACGAGATCGTGCACTTCATTGGCATAAATTACAACAAGAGCCTCATCGAAATTGGCATAATTCAGGTTATTTTTAACAAAGCGTGAAATATTACGAAACCTTCCCCAAGTCAATTGTTTATATAATTTCAGATAATGCATAACTCCGTCCTTATCCTTCAGAATATTTTCATTTATCCACTTTAGTGAAAAAATCTTTTTTAATTCAATTAAAGCTAAATCGTTTATTTTCTTTTTTTTCTGAAAGCGGATACCGATATCGAGATAACATTTCTGAATTTCTTCGAGTGGTTCATATCTGTTCAAATCACGTATACGAATAGCATGATAAGTATCATTACCTATACAAATACGGGCCGGACTTCCGTTAAATGAATGCCCTGTAAAGGCACGAATATCATCAGAGATCCGGAATATTTTCTCCGAAGAATGTTCTTCAGTAGTAATTAAGAAAAATGTATCCGGGCCTTGGTCAGTAGGCAGATTTTCCCCATGATATCCCGGAAACAGTTCTATGTTTTCCAATACACACGAATTAGGCAGCACATTATTCTCTACCGATTTCACGTGTTCTTCCTTTGCTACAGTTCCATATGATTCAAGCATCGATAAATGAATTATTATTTAGTAAAGACTTAATAAATGTATTTATTGCGATGTTTGTATAACAATCATTGCAACAAAAGAGTTTATCTTTATTAAAATAAGAAATAACGGACATTACAGGCCAAACAAGCGTAAATTACATTTTATAAGTTAAGTATTTCCTGATAATCAGAGTTATAAGTTATTATTAATTTCTTACGAATAAAGTATAATTATTTGAAATATGATTTTATTCGCAACAAAAATAATATATTTAAAAGACTTCTTTGAATATCAACAAATTACAATGAAAGCACTAATAATGTTACAATAGGGTAGTATGTTTATTATAAAAAAGAAATAGTATTACTTTCATCTTATTTTTCTATATTTATCAGCATATTCCTTTTGTGAAGATTATGCGAATAAGAAATCAATTAAATAAATATAATATTATTCGCATGTTAAAGATCTTACAATATAATCAGGTAATATAGGCCACAGATAGAATGATCCTTGCGTTTGTCTTTTGCAGAATTTACCTGAATACATATCTTTGCTCCTATTAATTTCTGACTATTCTATGCCACTAATCACTTCTATTGTTAACTGGCTTAATTTTAAAAGAGTTACGCAAATTGAGCTCATAAGAAAGTATCCGGACCAGGTTCAGAAAGAATGTTTCACCTATTTGATAGATAAAGCTGTAGATACAGTATGGGGAAAGAAGCATAATTTTGAAGCTATACGCTCAGTTAAAGATTTTCAGCAGTCCGTTCTCGTGCAAACTTATGAAGACGTAAAACCCTATATCGATCAGATAAGGAAAGGGGCAACAGATTTGTTATGGCCTGGCGAAATTAAATGGTTTGCAAAATCTTCGGGGACTACAAATGATAAAAGTAAATTCATTCCAGTGAGTCGTGATACAATGGAAAAGTGTCACTTCAGGGGAGGAAAAGATGTACTTGCATTGTATACTACTAATTATCCCGATTCGAAATTATTCAGTGGCAAAGGACTTACTCTGGGAGGAAGTCATAAAATTGATAACTTTAACAATCAATCTTATTATGGCGATCTATCAGCTATTCTGATAGAAAATATGCCTTTCTGGACTGATTTTATAAGAACACCCAGCCAGGAAGTAGCCTTGTTGGACAAATGGGAGGAAAAGCTTGAAAGGATCGCCCGGGAAACCATCAAAGAAAACGTTACCAGTTTAGCCGGTGTACCATCATGGAATTTAGTTATGATTAAATATCTCATGGAATATACCGGGAAATTGAATTTACTGGAAATATGGCCGAACCTGGAACTTTTTATTCATGGGGGTGTGAGTTTTGCACCCTACCGCGATCAATTTAGAAAGTACATTCCCTCTGATAATATGCACTATCTTGAGGCATACAATGCTTCAGAAGGTTTTTTTGCTATTCAGGATGATGCTGAAAACGATGGTTTACTGCTTATGCTGGATTACGGAATATTTTATGAATTTATACCGGTCGAAGAGTTGGAGAAGAAGAATCCTGTGGCTTATACCATCGATCAGGTAGAAACCGGGAAGAATTATGCTCTGGTAATTTCAACTAATTCAGGTTTATGGCGTTATCTTATTGGGGATACAGTAATATTTAGTTCATTATTTCCTCATAAACTTAAAATATCAGGTCGGACCAAACATTTTATAAATGTTTTTGGTGAAGAGGTAATTATTGATAACGCTGAAAAAGCACTTAAGGAAGCATGTTTACAAACGGGTGCTCAAATATCCGATTATACGGTAGGACCTATATTTATGGGTGATGGTAAAAAAGGAGGTCATGAATGGGCTATTGAATTTGAAATATCTCCCAAGAATTTAGATGAGTTCGGTTTTATACTCGATACTGCCCTAATGAATATCAATTCTGACTATGAAGCCAAACGCTATAAGAATATAACACTCGATAAACCTTTAATCCGGCAAATTCCTTCTGGCACGTTTTATCGTTGGATGGGAAAAAGAGGTAAATTAGGCGGACAAAATAAGGTTCCCCGCCTCTTTAATAATCGAAAATATCTGGATGATATACTCGGAATGATTGATTAGGAGTGGAATACAGATTGAATAGTTGTTTTTGTTTCAGGAAAAATATAAATTAAACAATAAAATGTAAAAAAATGCATATTGCGGTTGCCGGAAATATAGGATCGGGTAAAACTACCCTGACTGGTTTGTTATCACATCATTTTGGATGGCAGGCACATTACGAAGAAGTTGACGATAATCCATACCTGGATGATTTTTATAATGATATGCAACGATGGTCGTTTAATTTACAGATATACTTTCTGAACAGCCGTTTCAATCATATTCTGCAGATTAAAAAGTCGGAAAAGACAATTATTCAGGATCGAACAATCTATGAAGATGCTTACATTTTCGCACCTAATCTCCATTCAATGGGGCTTATGTCGACCCGTGACTTTGAAAATTATTTTACGTTGTTCAACCTTATTTCATCACTGATCAAACCTCCCGACCTGGTTTTGTATTTAAGGGCATCGGTTCCTACTTTGGTGAAACAAATAGAAAAGCGAGGCCGAAAATATGAAGATAACATCCGGCTCGACTATCTTCGCCGCTTGAATGAACGCTACGAAAGCTGGGTGGAAGCTTATACGCTAGGGAAATTAATGATTATTGATGTTGATCACAATAATTTCATCGATAGATCAGAGGATCTCAGCCAGGTTATTGATAAGATAAATGCCGAATTGCACGGGCTTTTTTAATCTGATTTTCTGATTTTTTCAGCTTCACTTAATACCTCTTTCCAAAGTGTTTCAGGTATACGTGCACCATAATTCCCGATCACTTTACTGGCTAGTAAGGATCCGAGTCTTCCACACTGTTTAAAACCGAGGCTATTAATATATCCGTGTAAAAAACCTGCTGCATACTGATCACCTGCTCCTGTAGTATCCAATGCCTTAACAGAAGCAATGTCGATCTTTACAACATCTTTTCCGGAACGGATCCATGAGCCTTCACTTCCAACTTTCACAATGGCAATCCTTACCTGCTTCGCCAGCTCGGAGAGTGCTTCAATCGGGGCTTTTTTCGTATAAGCTTTGGATTCATCCTCGTTAGCAAATAGTATATCGACATACTCCGGAATAATTTTGTTTAAAAACTCATGATGCGATTCAACAACATTGAAACTGGCAAGATCTAAACTTACCTGAATTCCTTTCGCTTTGGCAATTTTTAGCGCTCTTTCGATGAGTTGTACATTTTGTACTAGGTAACCTTCGATGTGTAGCAAATTATAATGAGAAAAAATATCTTCCCTGAGTTCACTTGCATCCATTTCAACAGCGGCTCCAAGATAAGTAGCAAAAGTTCTTTCTGAATCGGGAGTAATCAGGGTATATGCCCTTCCGGTAACGGTATTTGATTCATAGAGAATAGGTCTTACTCCGGCATTTTTAAAATCCCGGGCGTAAAAACCTCCAAGCTCATCTTTTCCAACTTTGCCTATGTATCCGCATGGAGTGCCCAGGCGCGAAAGTCCATGTATTGTATTGGCTGCAGAGCCACCTGAAGCCATTGTTGATGAAAGGCTCTTTGTAAGATCAGTTATTTCAGGAATTTCATTCACACTAATGAGTTGCATACTTCCTTTTGGAAAGCCCAACTTATTGATAATCTGATCATTGTCGAGTTGTATTAACACATCAACAAGGGCATTGCCTAAACCTAAAACTTTCATTGCTTTTCTATTTAAAAATTGAAGATAGTAATAAAAAAAAGACCGGAGAAATCTCCGGTTTACTGCTCCCCAGGTAGGACTTGAACCTACGACCTACGGATTAACAGTCCGCCGCTCTAACCAACTGAGCTACTGAGGAATTTTTGAGGCAGCAAAAGTAGACGATTGGTAGCAATAATGCAACACTAATATTATCTTTTTTCATAATATCAAAACAAGCCAGTGATAGATTGTCAGATGAGAATAATTCAGTAATAGTGATTATTTTTATAATAGAGCTATTATATATTTCGTTGATTTGAACGGGATCTTTTAAAATATCGGAGAACCTATGAAAAATGCTGAACATTTTTCTATTTTAGTGGTCGGGTGAAAAACTATGTTACTTAAAGAGGAAGAAAAAAATATTATCACTGGGCTTCTTGGAACCGTATCGTTACACTTGCTGGTTTTAATAATTTTTCTGTTGGCCCGTTTAGATAAAGTTCATGATGTCCATCACGAAACTATTGTTATTGAATTTGATGAACAAACTTACAAGTCTATTGAGCAGTTGATACAAGAAAGTAAAGCTGATAATTCGGAAGTAAGACCCTTGTCGCAGGAAGCAATAAAAAACATAGCTGTTAATACGGCAAATCAACTGGATGAAAAAATAAGTACAGAAAAATACATTGAGCAACTGAAAGAAGAACTTAATATAGATGAACTTAATGAACAAAATAATAAATCATTAGGAGAAGAACCTATTGTTCAATCTGAAAAACCTCTTCCAATTAAACGGGAACAAAAACCGATGTATTACAAGGGCCCAACACGTATTAATTTTTTTCTTGAAGGACGTACCGGACGTTATATACATATTCCGGTTTATAAATGTCAGAGTAGCGGAAAGGTTGTTATTGATATCATTGTTAACCAACAGGGCGAAGTAATTTCAACATCGGTTGCCTCAGCAAATACAAGTGAAGAATGTATTATTAAAACCGCACTTGAATCGGCTGGTATTTCATTATTCAATATCGATCTGAATGCCGAATCAAGGCAAAAAGGAACCATTTCATATGAATTTGTAGCCCAATAACAATGGATATTATCAGCGGGGATTTCTATCAGGAAAATTGCCAGACGAAGAATTCTTCCCTTCTTAATTTCAAATACGATACGCAGGATTACCTTATTTATGAGGTACTGAGAACAACAAAAGGGGTACTGATTTTTTTTGAAGATCACCTGGAAAGGATGAAGAACAGCCTAGATAGTCTTGGTATCCGAAAAAGATGTGATGCAGAATATATACACAACTGTATGGAGGATTTAATTGCTTTGAATGGTAATCGGACAGGTAATGTAAAATTACTTTGTAAAATGGCAGGTAATAAACTCTATTATACAGTTTACTATATTCCACATGAGTATCCATCAGATGATTTGTACCGGAAAGGTGTTAAACTTATAACTAACAAAATCGAGCGCTCCGATCCGGATATCAAGCAAGTACATGTTAGTGAATACATTCGGAAAGAAATAGAATCTTTAAAAACGCAAGCTTCGGCATACGAAGTATTACTGATAGATAGAAAAGGATTTATAACTGAAGGGAGCAGATCGAATATTTTTCTAATAAATAATGGAAAACTTTATTCTCCACCCGATGAGAGCTTACTGCCCGGGATAACAAGAAAATACGTATTACGAATTGCCAGGGATAAAAAAATACAGATTATTAAAAAACCTATCAGGTATAATGAAGTAAATACTTACGAATCGGCTTTTATCTGTGGAACATCACCAAAAATATTACCTGTTAATACTATCAATAACTGTACTTTACAAATAAATAATGAAATAACATATTTAATACTCAAAGAGTATAATAGTATTATTCAAAAATATATCGAAGAGAGATAGGTAAAAAATTACAGTATTATTTATTTTCCAGGGCTAATTTTATGTCACCTTTTTCATAAATACCATGCAATATGGAACTAACAGCTCCTTTTTCTTTGAGCAACTCAATAGTTGTTTCTAATTGTTTATCATTTTGCAGACTTGAAATAATACGCCCACGCTGGTAATAGTAACGACTTATAATTTCATCTCTCAAAAGATCTTTAATCTCATTTTTAAAAGTAAGAAGATCTTTATCCTTATCGGCATTTAATAATTCACGAAGCGCTTCAATTTCAGTTTTGGCAATCGTATAGTATCCTTCACGTTTCGTGGTATTAATGAGTTCATCAAGCTTATCATTGCTCAAAGTGTTATAATCAAACTCCTTATCCTGCAGAAAAGCAATAAAATCGGCATAAATATCATCGTTTATTTGAAATTCACCGGCAGGGGGAATTGAATCGTTTTCATAAGCAAATTTGGTAGCATAATCGAAAATAAAATTATAGGCATACAAACTGATGGTAATATTTGCAGGGGGATTGGTTTCAACATTTATATCCGGTCTTACTCCTCCTCCATCGTATACTATTCGTCCATTCCGGGTTTTAAATTCGGAAATAAGCGAATCGGGGATATATCCAACACTACCATCTTCATTGCGATGTGAATAATCGAGAGCCTGGATACAACGCCCACTGGGGATATAGTATTTAGCCGTAGTTATTTTAAGATGGGCATTGTAACTAAGCGGTCGGGTAGTCTGCACAAGTCCTTTACCAAAAGTACGTTCACCAATAATTATAGCTCTATCGAGATCCTGTAGTGCACCAGCAACAATTTCTGATGCCGAGGCGGATCCGTGGTTAACCAAAACAGCAAGAGGAATAATAGTATCAAGGGCTACTTTTTCTGTTCTGTAAATATTATCCCATTGTTTTGCTTTTCCTCTGGTACTGACAATTTCACGATTCTTATTAATCCAGATATTGGCAATTTCTACTGATTCATTTAATAAACCGCCGGGATTACCCCGTAAGTCAAGTATTACAGCATACGCTCCTTGGGCTTTTAAATCCGTAAAGGCCTGGCGAACTTCTTTACTGGCATCTTTCGTAAAATTACTCAAGCGGATATATCCTATCCCCTCGTCAACAAATCCGTAGTAGGGAACATTTTTAATGGTAATCCTCTCACGTATAAAGGATTTTTCGAAAGCAGGCATATTGCCACGCTTTATAGTAACTATTAATTCTGTGTTGGGATTGCCTTTAAGTAGGTCACTGACATCACTAACAGGTTTACCATTAATAGAGACTCCATCGATTTTCAAAAGGGTATCGCCAGCCTGTAAACCAGCTTTTTGAGCAGGAAATCCTTCATAGGGTTCGGAAATAATAGTATAGTCTCCTCCTTTTCGTATCAGTGCTCCAATTCCTCCATACTGGCCTGTTGTAATAAACCGGAATTCCTCTATTGCCGATTCCGGAATGTAGGTAGTATAAGGATCGAGAGATTCTAGCATGCCTGAAATACTCGAATTAATTAAATCTTCCGGATCCTTTTCATCGACATAGTATAAATCTACTTCCCGAAATAAGTTAAAATAAATATCGAGGTTCTTTGCTATCTTGAAATCCTTGTCATTAAATCCAAAAAAAGTGACAGAGAGAACACAAATTCCAAGTAAAATCCAAACTGCCTTATACCTTTTTCGAATTGTCTGCATTATATTTTTCATGGCTTTGATTTATAAATCTCACAAAATTAGCTCAAAATCGATCGTGTTCCTATTTCTTAATTTTTTTTAATAAAAATGAAGCTATAAGTTGTATAAATTAAAATGGTATTTTTTAATAAAGAAAATAGAAAACTTATTGTTCAATATAATTATAAAATGATAAAATATTGATTTTATATAATTTCACACAAACTCTTATACTAAGAGAAAAGCAGAAAGTTACCAAATAATAATACTATTATGCGTGCTGTTATACAAAGAGTTGCAAGTGCTTCGGTTGAAATAGATAATGAGATACATACACAAATTGGCACCGGTTTACTTATATTGATTGGAATTGAGGAAACTGATACTCCCGAAGATGTAACCTGGTTAAGTGGTAAGATATCGAGATTAAGAATTTTTAACGATAAACAGGGATTAATGAATCTTTCCGTAAAGGAAGTTAACGGAGAATTATTGGCAGTAAGTCAGTTTACACTTCATGCCAGCACAAAAAAAGGAAACAGGCCTTCCTATATACGTGCAGCAAAACCTGAAATTGCCATTCCGCTTTATAATAGTTTTATCCAACAACTTGAAAAAGATAGTATGACACAGGTTCGAAGCGGAAAATTTGGAGCTGATATGAAAATATCTTTAATAAATGACGGTCCGGTTACAATTATAATGGATACAAAAAATAAGGAATAAATGACCTTGAATGAAGCACAGGTAGCAGTCGATCGATGGATAAAAGACTATGGAGTTCGATATTTTAATGAGTTGACCAATATGGCACTTCTGATGGAAGAAGTAGGCGAGCTTGCAAGAGTTATTGCCAGGGAATATGGAGAACAATCTACCAAAATATCGGATGAGAAATTAAATCTTTCCGATGAAATGGCGGATATTCTTTTTGTACTTATTTGTTTGGCAAACCAGACCGGAATTGATCTGGAAAAAGCATTAACGGAAAACCTGCAGAAGAAAACGCATCGCGATAAAAATCGACACCGGTCCAATACTAAACTTCGCTGAAATAAATACCTGAATATTTGTAATTATTTATGGAAATGATGAAAATGGAATTGCAATTCATTAATTTTGCCAATTATTTGGGTATTTGAGTAATATGAAGCTAATCTATTACACTATATTATTGCAGGATTCGCTGCCCCTCACAAACCTTCCGAAAGACACAATTTTTCTTAAATCAGATTCACTTCAGCATCTTGAAAAGCAAGAATCTTTGCGAATAACTTTCGATAGCACACAAAAACCCGCTATAGTAAAGGTTAAACAAAATATTGAGCCTATTCCAGAAGAGCAGACAACAACAGAGGCAGCCGATATATTTTCTGAGATACGACAAAAAACTAGTCAAAAAACAGATCAGGTAAAATTCGATACCCTGGCAATATTTCATAAAACTGAAAGCCAAAAAGTCTTCCATTACTTTCAATCTCATGAAAAACAGTTCCAGTATACTCCATTAACTGTTTGGCAGGATGTAAAAACAACAATAATAACAAAAAGCGAGGTGAATTTTAAATCCCATGTATATGTACGCTCGCAGTTAAACTGGACATTATTTATTGGATTATTCAGCCTTGTTTTATTGCTTGGATTAAAATCGAATTACAGAAAATTCATAGGTCAGATTATCAATACAATGGTAAATTTTCAGCTGGCTGATAAATTATTGCGAGAGAAAAATATTTTGGTTCGTAGGGCATTTTTTATGCTGAACCTGAATTTTCTGCTGATTTTTAGTTTGTTTATAATGTTATTAATGAATTCTTTACAAGTAAACTTCACAGAAAAGCATTTTGTTAACTACTTTATAATACTGGGTGTGGTTGCTGGCATATTATTAATCCGCCTTATTCTATATTATTTAGCAGCATTTATCTTTGAGTGGAGACCTGCTATTAATCAGCAAATCCATAGTAGCTACTTAATTAATAAAAACATCGGATTATTATTACTCCCTCTCGTATTTGCAGCTATTTATACTTCATCCAGTATATCCGGAATATTAATTTATATAGGCTTAGGGTTAATTCTGATAGCCTCTGTTTTTAAGCTTATTCGAGGTTTTCAGATAATATTACGAAATGGTATTTTGTTATTTTATGCATTTTTATACCTTTGTACGCTCGAACTTTTACCCTGGGTAATAGGTTCGAAGTTAATTATATACTTGAGATAGAAGAAGTTATATTAGGAGAATCGCAAACATGAAGATTAAAAAAATTCTCGTATCTCAACCAGAGCCTCAAGGCGATAAAAATCCCTATTTCGATATCGCAGAAAAAAACAATGTAAAAATCGAATTCAGACCGTTTATTCATGTTGAACCTGTAGAAACTAAAGAATTCAGAAAACAACGAATAAACATTTTGGATCATACAGCAGTAGTTTTTACTAGTAAAACTGCGATTGATAATTTTTTCAGGATATGCAATGAAATGAGAATAATTGTGCCTGATTCGTTGAAGTATTTTTGTACCTCGGAATCAATTGCCCATTATTTGCAAAAATATATTGTATATCGCAAAAGAAAGATTTTTTTCGGAAAAGGAAAATTCATCGACTTGATGGAGGTGTTGGATAAACATAGGTCAGAGAAATTCCTTGTGCCCTTATCGGATCAACACAAGATTGAAATTCCTGAATTACTTGCACAACACAAATTAAAGTATACCATTGCCATTCTTTATTTAACGGTTTGTAGTGACTTATCCGATCTTTCCATGCTGAACTATGATGTGCTTGTATTCTTCAGTCCCTCCGGAATAAAATCATTATTGAAGAATTTTCCGGAATTCAAACAAAACGATACAAAAATTGTATCGTTTGGGAATTCTACTGCGAGAGCTGTCAAAGAGGCGGGTCTGCGACTTGATCTGCAGGCTCCACTGCCTAATGCACCTTCAATGACAATGGCTCTTGATTTATTTATTAAAGAGCAAAATAAAAACTCCAAAAAGTAGATTGAGAAAAAACAATAAAAAAGGGGGCACAAATCGATGGCCCCTTTTTTATTTCAACTATATATAATTGTCATTTAATCTGCAACATACGAATATTTAGATCGAAATTAGATTTACATATTTCACCCAATTCATATACATCCTCATCATCGGGCTGATAATACCAGTTAATCAGAATATTCATCCCGTGTTTGCT
>Ga0307422_1000801_pt1 | contig 16790 bp, 18 predicted proteins | sample SalMarWE160290MG_FD_202153 | JGI IMG/M metagenome (GOLD analysis project Ga0307422, IMG submission 202153) | Salt marsh sediment microbial communities from the Plum Island Ecosystem LTER, Massachusetts, United States - WE1602-90 | ecosystem: Environmental > Aquatic > Marine > Intertidal zone >...
GACATTGGAATTTTCCCGTATCAAAACGTCATATTGATTGGCTCCTTTGCCCAGCAGAACCCCATCTTTGAAAATCTCAGCATCATAGATATTGGAAGTTACTTTCACGATGCGGTTTTTAAGGGTAATCTGTTCGGATGCTTCACCCCCTCCGCTTCGGATGAATGTTTTGGTAACCGGTTCGTAACCCTCTTTTTCCACACTGATCGTAACAGGATCTTTGCTCAGTTTAAGCTCAATCGATCCGGTACCCAGTTCCGAACGTTCGGCTGTGGGACTTTCCATATATATTTTTGCATCGCCGGGGATCGTCTGGAGAATGATTCTTCTCTGGGCATATGTGCTTATGGTAACTGCCAGTAAAAGAATGACAAAACAAATTTTCTTCATGGTTAATAAATGTATAAATATGCTTGTTTTTGGGGATCAAAATACAGAATAATATCTAATTTACAAAACCTTACCGGGCGTAGGGGAGATTTATCCCGGCGTGATTTCCGGAGAGCATGAATTCTTTCCCGTTTTAACCATCGAATCAGTTCATTTCAATGATCTGCAACAATTCATCCAGTTTAGGCGTAAGGATTATTTCCGTGCGTCTGTTTTTTTGTCTGTTTTCAGGGGTATCGTTGTTTTCAAGAGGGATGTATTCACTGCGTCCGGCAGCAATGATCTGTGAAGGAACCACATGGGGGTTTTGGGTGAGGATTTTTGTAACGGCTGTTGCTCTCATAACGCTGAGGTCCCAGTTATCCTGCACTTCTCCGGAGCCATGCATGGGTACATTATCCGTATGTCCTTCGACCATAATATTGATTTCCGGGTTCCGGGCCAGCACATCAGCCAGGTTTTGCAGGGCTTTCTGTCCGTTTGGGTCAACCTCCCATTTACCGGTTTTAAAAAGAAGGCGTTCCTCGAGCGAAACATAGACTTTTCCGTTTTTCTCGTATACCGAAAGTCCCTTATTGTTAAAACCTGTCAGGGCATCGGCAACTTTTGTTTTCAATTCATTTACAGCCTGTTCCTTTTGCTGAAGGATGTTTTCCAGTTCCATCAACCGGCTGTTGCGGGCTTCCAGTTCTTCCTGAGCTGATTTTAAACGGTCTTCCCTCACTGTCAGCTCGTTCCGGGTACCCTGGAGTTCTTCCAGCAGTTTCCGGATTTCCGAGGAACTGCCCGAACTTAATGCATCGATCTGTTTTTGCAGAGCATCCCTTTCGTCCTCAAGGGTTTTCACCTTCAAGACACAGGTTTCTGCACTGTTACGATACGCTTCGACCTCCCGGGTGCATTCCCGGTTTGCCTGTTTCAGCCTTTCAACCTGGGCTTCCAGCTCCGTGGTGGTGATGCCCAGATCCATATTGGCCTGCTTCAGGCTTTTGTTCTCTGCTTCCAGGCCGGTGAGTTTTTTACTCATTTCCGTGGTTACACAGGCTGATAAACCTGCAATCAAAGCCCAAAATATAACTGCTCTAAAAGTTTTCATTCGTTTAAAGTTTTTATTTTTTAAGGCAATTCATTCGGTATTCCCGATATTTTTTAAGAATTTGTACCATCACCGTAAAATTTTGTGATTTAAAGTTAGTTCTTTTAGTAGACATGACAAGTTTGGTTTCATGAAAGTGTGAGATTTGTCCTTTTAAATCATCTTTAAATTATATCTTTGAAGACGTTTTTTTAAAGCACATGGAAGAGTTAACGGGGAGATTTTTAAAAAACATTAACGAACCTTCGGATTTAAGGAAAATTGCATCGGAAGAACTTCCCGAAGTTTGCGAAGAATTGAGGAATTATATCATTGATGTGGTTTCAACGAATCCGGGGCATTTTGGTGCAAGCCTGGGAGTCGTGGAGCTTACTGTAGCGCTTCATTATGTATATAATACTCCTTACGACCAGCTGGTATGGGATGTTGGGCATCAGGCATACGGGCACAAAATTCTTACCGGCAGAAGGGATAATTTTAGTACCAACAGGAAATACAAAGGATTAAGTGGTTTTCCAAAGAGGAAGGAAAGTGAATTTGACACGTTCGGCGGGGGGCACTCCTCCACTTCCATCTCAGCTTCTCTGGGGATGGCTGTTGCTGCTTCCCTGGATGGTTCAGGACGCAAAGTCGTAGCCGTTATTGGTGACGGGGCCATGACCGCAGGGATGGCATTCGAAGGATTGAACAATGCCGGAGCACAGAAATCGGATCTTTTGGTGATCCTGAACGACAACAATATGGCCATTGATCCCAATGTGGGGGTGCTGAATCAGTACCTGCTGAATATTTCCAAATCGCATGCCTATAACCGGGTTAAAACAGATGTCTGGGAAGGCCTGGGAAAACTGCACGGTTTTGGAGCTAAGATCCGGAGGATTATTCAGAAAAACCAGCATGCTTTAAAGAATGTATTATTAAAAGAGAACAATCTGTTTGAAGCATTTAATTTCCGCTATTTTGGACCGGTTGACGGACACGATGTGGTGTATCTGACAAAAGTCTTAAATGATCTGAAAGAGATTCCGGGGCCTAAGTTACTGCATGTGATTACCCAAAAGGGGAAAGGCTATAAATATGCAGAACTGAATCAGACTCAGTTTCATGCTCCGGGGAAATTTAATAAATCCACGGGTGAAATTTATGCCGGCAGCAGTCATCTGAAAAAGGCTTCCAGGTTTCAGCATGTTTTTGGAAAAACGATCGTGGAACTGGCTGAGAAAAACGAAAAAATTGTTGGCATTACCCCGGCTATGTCTTCGGGATGTTCACTGAACCTGATGATGAAACAGATGCCGGAACGCACCTTTGATGTAGGTATTGCTGAGCAACATGCAGTAACTTTTTCTGCCGGGCTGGCTACTCAGGGGTATATCCCTTTTTGTAATATTTATTCCACCTTTATGCAACGGGCCTATGACCAGGTTGTTCATGATGTGGCACTGCAGAACCTGCCGGTGATCTTTTGTCTGGACCGTGCCGGTTTGGTGGGTGAAGATGGAGCCACGCACCATGGTGTGTTCGATATTGCTTTTATGCGGCATGTTCCGAATATTATCCTGTCGGCTCCGATGGATGAAGTGGAGTTACGAAACCTGATGTATACAGCTCAGCTGGAGAATGCAGGCCCGTTTTCTATCCGGTATCCCAGGGGTTACGGGAGCGGTATCCATTGGGAAAAACCCTTCCGGAGAGTTGAAATCGGCAAAGGACGGATGCTTTCAGAAGGCAACGACCTGGCTATCCTTACCATTGGAAAACCCGGAATTTTTGCTCAACAGGCCGTGGAAAAACTTGCCAGAGAAAAAATCAGTGTGGCCCATTACGACATGCGGTTTATCAAACCCCTCGATACCGGATTACTTCACAGCGTATTCAAACGGTTTGATACCGTGATAACCGTTGAAGACGGAGCAATAAGAGGTGGCTTTGGAAGCGCAGTAGCTGAATTTATGGCCGTAAACGGGTATTCAGCAAACATGACCCTGTTGGGAGTCCCTGATTTTTTTGTCGACCAGGGAACACAGGAAGAACTATACAAAGAGTGTGGTTTTGACCTGGATGGAATCTGCCAGGCAGTAAAAGCACTTTTGCCCAAATCATTTCATAAAAGGAACCGTTTTATACTAACCAAATAACACCCTGTTTTGGACCTCTACCTGAAAAAGCGACGTTGGAAAATTCTGCTTCTTTTTACAGCCATCCTTATTGGGCTGGGATCGTTGCTGTATACCCAGTGGCTGACCGGCAACATGGCCGAAGAAGAACGCAAAAAAGTAGAATTGTGGGCAGAGGCAACCAAACGAATGGGTATGACTGAGAATATTCCCGATTCACCGGAGTTCAATACCATTTCAACCCGCTATTATACCCTGATATATATGATCCTTACGCAGAATACAACGATTCCGATCATTATCGTAAACAGCCAGGGAGAGATCATTGATGATGCAAACATTGACTACAATCCAGGCAGAAAAGAGGCTATCCTCGAAAGAGAACTGGTGAAAATGAAAAAAAGGGTTGACCCGATTGTTCTGGAACTGGGGGAAGGGCAGGAACAATACCTCTATTACCGCGAATCCTATTTATTGCGCAACCTCCGTTTTTTCCCGGTGGTCCAGATGCTGGTAATGGTCCTTTTTATCGGAATAGCCTATTATGCCTTCAGTGCTTCGCGCAAAGCCGAACAGAATCAGGTGTGGGTAGGGATGTCAAAAGAAACAGCCCACCAGCTGGGAACACCCATTTCAGCCCTGATGGCCTGGATCGAAATCCTGAAACTAAAAGATATCGATGAAAACCTGATTCAGGAATTTGAAAAGGATATTCAACGATTGGAAAAAATTACAGAACGTTTTTCAAAAATCGGATCGGCTCCTGAATTGCTCCTGACCAATGTCGTCGATGTGCTCAATAATACACTCCTATACCTGAAATCCAGATTCTCAAACAAAGTACAGTTTGAATCCGCATACGATGAAAATTCGGTTTTTGAAGTACCCCTTAATGCCGCTTTGTTCTCATGGGTAATTGAAAATCTATGCAAAAATGCGATCGATGCAATGGAAAACAGACATGGGAAAATTGCTGTTTCCATAACTGAAAAAGAGGACCATCTACGGATTGATATCTCTGATACCGGAAAAGGAATTCCCAAATCACAGTTTAAGACCATATTCCAACCCGGCTATTCTACAAAGAAAAGAGGCTGGGGTCTGGGGTTATCGCTGGCAAAAAGGATTATTGAATTGTATCATAAAGGGAAAATATTTATTAAACAAAGCGAGATCGACAAGGGCACTACGTTCAGAATCGTGCTGAATAAATGAAGATAACTGCTTAATTATAAATAAGTAAAATATTCTTCTGAATATTTTAGTCATTAAAATAAAATTTATATTTTTGCACCACTTTAAAAAAACCGTGGGGTACACCTCGAAATATAATATCGCATGGAAAGGCCTGAAAGAGGGCATTACAGAATATGTATACCTGATTGATGCGGAGTTCTTTGAGCAGATTGATAAAAGCCTGGTAGAAAAAGCGGAAGTTTTGGCAAGGGTAACAATCGAAAAAAGAAACCTTGTGTTTACCTTTGGTTTTGAATTGGAGGGGACTGTGGAACTTACCTGTGACCGGTGCCTCGAAAAGTATAACCAGTTTATTAAACAACAGGTAACTTTGCTGATCAGAATTGGAGACGGACTGGCTGAACCAGGCGACGATGTGATCTGGATTTCACCCGGGGAGGATTTTATCAATTTAGCTCAGCTGTTGTATGAGTATATTGTTTTAAGCATACCAGTAAGGCATGTACACCCGAAGGATAAAAACGGGAAAAGTTTATGTAATCCCGAAATGTTGAAACAAATAGAGAAATATTCCACTAAAGAAAGCGAACCGGCAAAAGACCACCGGTGGGATGAGTTGAAAAAATTAATGCATACAAATTAAAATAAAACAGAATGGCACATCCGAAACATAAAACCTCAAAATCGAGGAGAGATAAACGCAGGACGCATTACAAGGCAACTCCTGCGACCCTGGCTAAATGTTCCAATTGCGGAGCAACGGTCAGGTATCACCATATATGCCCTGAGTGTGGTTATTACCGGGGGAAACAGGTAATCGAAAAAGAGATTACCGTTTGACGAAAAGAATAATCCCGGGCAAATTCCCGGGATTGTCATTTCATTCAGGTACGTTCATCCATTCAGACAGAAGCCTTAAAAAATAAGCTCTTTCATACTGAATCCATAGTTTTTGTATAACTGTCTGTATCAGGACATACAGAAAAAGATCCCGGTAGATTGCAGGGGATGCATTATTTTTGTATTTTAAGCACCTTGATCCGGAAAGGTCATTTATAAATCAACAGGAAATGCCATGGCAAAATCAATAGCAAGATCGAATAACGAAACAGAAGGTCAGAATATTAACCTGGTCAGCAACGGAACCAAAATTACAGGAGACATTATTACGGATGGAGACATCCGGATGGATGGAGAGCTGAAAGGAAACATAAATGCCAGGGGACGCCTGGTCGTTGGGGCAAACGGAAAGATTGAAGGCGAAATTAATTGCAACAATGTGGAAGTTTCGGGCGAAGTGAAAGGAAAAATAACAGCCCGGGAGTTGCTAAACATGAAGTCGAGTTCAAGAATCAACGGCGAAATTATCACCGGAAAACTTGCCGTTGAACCAGGTGCTGCGTTTACAGGGAACTGTACAATGGAAAACAGATCCGATGGACCGGAAAAAGCCAAATAAAAACAAGAAGAATTTCAATGATTTTATAAAGTATTCAAACCTGGGTTTTGAAATGCTTGCGATTATCGTGGTGGGTACTTTTGGCGGATACAAAATCGATCAATGGATGGAAAATGATTTTAAAGTGTTCACCCTGGTTTTGATGACCCTTTCTGTTTTGCTTTCCATATTGTACGGCATCCGAAATTTTTTAAAAAAATGAATGCAGAAATCCGGAAATTTTTGATCAGAATAAGCCTGGTTTCCCTGGTGCTGGTATTCACAGGTTTTATTCTTTTCAGGTGGTTTTTTCCTGAATCCTACCTTCCGGTTTACTGGCTGGCACTGGTCCTTTTTTACCTGTTTACCCTGGCAACATACATCTGGCAGGTAAAGGCTGCTCAAAAAAATCTGGATAAATTTTCCCGGCTGAATACCGTTGCAACTTTTCTGAGGCTGTTGATTTATATTGCATTTACAGTTATTTACCTGGCTATCGATACAGAGCAAGCAGTAGCCTTCGTCATTGTTATTATGGTGCTGTATATCACATTTACAGTGATTGAAGTACGAAGTATCGCAAAAGTTGCAAGAACTCTGAGCCATAAAAAAAAGAAATAACTTCCGGATTCGTTGCTTTCCTCTGAAAATATTTTCGTTTTGCGCGTTTAATCGTTGTAAACAAATAGACATAAATTCAGGATTTACCACCCGGCTATAGAAAAAACTTATAAATTTGTGGACGTTCAAAAATTGCCAACCTGCTATGGTCCGATTTGTAAAAAATGGATATCTTTTTCTTCTTTTGCTGCTGCTGAATGCAACCGGTGTTTCTGCCCTGTCATCCCTTGAGGAGGCAGGCCGGGAATCAGGGGAATATACGGGAGACAAGGCCCCGGAGACGGTATCGCAGGAAGAAGGAGAATTTCAGGCAGGTGAGTATATCATGGAACATGTTACCGATTCTTATGAATGGCATATAACCACTGTGGGAGAGATGCATATCAGCATTCCTCTTCCTGTGATACTATACAGCAAACACCCTGAGTTGCATGAAGGGAAACGGTTTTTTGCCTTTTTGTCCACAAAATTTCATCACGGGCATGCCGACTATAATGGATTCCGGATTTCATCCGGGAAAACCAGCAAAGGCAAGATTGTGGAACTGGACGGACAGGGAGCCGAATTGGGGAGACCTCTGGATCTTTCGATGACCAAGACGGTAACCGGGGCATTGCTTACAGCCCTTCTTGTGGTGTGGATCTTCCTTTCGGTAGCCAAATCAGCCAGGCGAAACAAAGGCAGAGCTCCACGGGGATTGCAGAACCTGTTTGAACCGGTGATCCTGTTTGTCAGGGACGAGGTGGCCAGGCCGGTCATCGGAGAAAAAAACTACGAACGGTTTATGCCGTTTCTGTTAACCCTTTTCTTTTTTATACTGATCAATAACCTGACCGGACTGATCCCGATTTTCCCTTTCGGGGCCAATGTGACCGGGAATATTTCGGTTACCCTTGTGCTGGCGTTTTTCACATTCCTGATTACAGTCATTAGTGGCAACAGGCATTACTGGAAAGAGGTATTAAATCCCGATGTTCCAGTGCCGTTAAAATTTCCGGTTCCGTTAATGCAGGTCCTGGAGATTCTGGGTATGTTCACAAAACCCTTTGTACTCATGATCCGTTTGTTTGCCAACATGTTGGCCGGGCACATGATCCTTGCCGTTTTTGTCAGCCTGATCTTTGTTTTTGCAGGCGTGTTGGGCCCGGTTGCCGGTTTGGTTATCAGTCCCCTGTCGGTAGGACTTTCCATTTTTATTTTGTTGCTTGATATTTTGGTTTCGTTTATACAGGCTTATGTTTTCACCCTGTTGTCGGCGCTCTATTTTGGAATGGCCACAGCAGAACATCATTAATATTAACTATTTAAATTACTACGTATGTTATCAGCTATTTTAACCGTATTGCTTCAAGCCACGGAAGCCACGGAAGCCACGGCCGGTGCTGCAATCGGTCAGGTAGGAGCTGCCCTGGGGGCTGCTTTGGTTGCGATTGGTGCAGCCTGGGGAATCAGCCGAATAGGATCTTCAGCCATGGAGGCTATTGCGCGTCAACCGGAAGCTGCCGGGGATGTCCGGTCCAATATGATCGTTTCGGCCGCTCTGATTGAAGGTGTTTGCTTCTTTGCCGTGATTGTTTGTGCCCTTGTTATCTTACTGTAGCAACACAATTTGTCAATTCCCCGGAAGGACCGGGGTTGTTGAATTCGTTAACTGAAAAAAATGTAGGATATGGGATTAGTTACACCAAATCCGGGAACGATCTTCTGGTTGGTCATCATTTTTGGTATCGTGGTTTTTATCCTGAAACGGTTTGCATGGAGGCCCATTCTGTATCTTTTAAAAGAGAGGGAAAGATCGATTACAGAAGCATTGCGTACTGCCGATAAAGCACGTGAAGAGGTGAAAGGTTTAAAAGCGGATAATGAAAAAATTATCCGGGAAGCCAGGCGTGAAAAAGAGACCATCCTGAATGAAGCCAGGGAACTGAAAGACAGGCTTATCACAGAAGCCAGGGAAAAGGCACACCAGGAAACACTGAAAAGCATTGAACAAGCCCGGCGGCAGATTGAAGTGGAAAAAAATGCCGCCCTTGAAGCCATTAAAAGCCAGGTCGCCAGCCTTTCTGTAGAGATCGCTGAAAAACTGATCCGCAAAGAACTGGCCGGGCCGGGCGGACAGGAAAAAATGGTGGACAGGCTGATCGATGATTTGAAATTAAACTAAGGGAATGAACGATAGTTTAATTACCGTCAGGTATGCCAGGGCTCTTTTTTTGCTGGCTAAGGAAAAGGGTTTGCTTGTTCGATATAAAGCGGATATCGAAAAGGTGGCAGATGTGTGCAGAAAATCAACGGAATTTATCCGTTTTCTGAATAATCCGGTCATCAGAACATCGAAAAAAACAGCGTTGTTTTCAGAAATCTTTGCCGATTCAGTTCATGAGGGAACCCTGAAGTTTTTAAACCTGATCCTTGAAAATAATCGGGAGGTTTATCTTCCGGGAATATGCCGTGATTTTCTTAGCCTGACACGCGAAGAGATGGGCATTAAAACAGCGGTAATAACCACGGCATCAGAATTCTCAGAAAAAGCAACCGGGAAAATTAAAAAAGCGCTGGAAAAAGCATTTCATTCAAAAATTGAACTAACGCGAAAAACAAACAAAAGAATCATCGGGGGAATGATCTTACAAATTGAGGACAAGCAGCTGGATGCAAGCCTGGCCACCCAGTTACGAAAAATCAGAACCACATTGCTGGAAACAGAAATTGAATAATTGTTCACAGACAAAAAAAAGGACCCATGGTACAAATAAAACCTGCGGAAGTATCCCGGATTTTAAAAAATAAACTGGAAAATTTTAAAACCGGTGCAGAGTTGGAGGAGGTAGGCACCGTTTTACAGGTGGGTGATGGAATTGCACGTATTTACGGGCTTTCAAATGTTGAATCCAATGAGATGATCGAGTTTGAAAACGGAGTCAAAGGCATTGTTCTGAACCTGGAGGAAGACAACGTGGGAGCGGTATTGCTGGGGTCTTCGGAAGAGATTGGCGAAGGAGATACCGTAAAACGACTGCAACGTATTGCTTCTGTGAGGGTGGGAGAAGGCCTTCTGGGCCGGGTGATCAATACCATTGGAGAACCTCTTGACGGAAAAGGTCCTGTCCAGGGAGAATTGATTGAGATGCCTATGGAAAGGAAAGCTCCCGGTGTGATCTTCCGCCAGCCGGTAAAACAACCGCTGCAGACAGGTCTTAAATCAATTGATTCCATGATCCCCATCGGACGAGGCCAACGTGAACTGATCATCGGAGACCGGCAAACCGGGAAAACAGCCATAGTCATTGACACCATTATTAACCAACGGGAAAGCTTTGAAAAAGGAAAACCGGTTTACTGCATCTATGTTACAATAGGGCAGAAAGGATCTACGGTTGCCAATACGGCTGCTATTCTGGAAAAATACGGAGCCATGGATTATACGGTCATCATTGCCGCAACTGCTGCAAATCCGGCTGCCCTTCAATATTATGCCCCTTATGCAGGAGCAGCCATCGGGGAATATTTCCGGGATACAGGGCGCGATGCGCTGATTATTTATGACGACCTTTCCAAACAGGCTGTTTCCTACCGGGAGGTATCGCTCCTCTTACGCCGGCCCCCGGGACGGGAAGCTTACCCGGGTGATATCTTTTATCTGCATTCACGTTTGCTGGAAAGAGCAGCAAAGATTATCGAATCAGATGAAGTTGCTGCTCAGATGAATGACCTCCCTGAAGGATTAAAAGATAAAGTAAAAGGAGGAGGTTCCCTGACAGCCCTTCCCATTATTGAAACCCAGGCAGGTGATGTTTCGGCTTATATTCCCACAAATGTTATTTCTATTACCGACGGACAGATATTCCTGGAGTCGAACCTTTTCAATGCAGGGATCCGCCCGGCAATCAATGTGGGTATTTCAGTTTCCCGTGTAGGGGGTAACGCCCAGATAAAATCCATGAAACGAATTGCCGGTACTTTGAAACTGGACCATGCGCAATTCCGCGAACTGGAAGCATTCGCAAAATTTGGTTCCGACCTGGATGCTGCTACCATGCGCATCCTGAATAAAGGGTATAAAAATGTGGAAATTCTGAAACAGCGACAGTTTTCGCCTATGAAAATCGAAAACCAGATCGCAATCATCTATTGTGGGGTGAAAGAATTGTTAAGAAACGTGGCTATCGAAAAAGTGAAGGATTTCGAATCCAGCTTTCTGGAAAGAATGGAAATGGAGCACCGGAAAACACTGGATGAGTTGCGTGACGGAAACCTCACACCGGAAGGAGAGGAAGTATTGCGAAAAGTAGCTGCTGAAGTAGCGGAGAAATATAAATAAACAGTAAAGGAGGGAATGCGTACCGGCAGGAACGATCATTCAGGCGTTCAGTTATTCAATAACCCGGTACTTACTGTATGGCAGGACTAAAAGATATACGGACAAGGATCGCAACGGTGAAGACCACGAGGCAGGTGACCAATGCGATGAAAATGGTTTCTGCGGCCCGGTTGAAAAAGGCACAGGATGCGATTATGCAGATCAGGCCTTATGCGGAGAAGATGCATCAGATTTTATCGCTTTTGCGGGCAAACCTGGAGAATACAAACGAATCGGTTTATATCCGGCCCGTGGAAGGTGCAAAGACGCTGATGGTCCTGATCTCATCAAACCGTGGATTGTGCGGAGGGTTTAATATCAATGCAGCCAAGAAAGCAGCAGACCGGGTACGGGATGCTTACAGTGATCAAATGAAAGAGGGCAACGTGGAATTCCTGGCTATAGGAAAACAGGGTGAACGCCAGTTAAAACATTACGGCTGGAAAGTGAAAGAAAACAGAAATGAACTGTATAGCGAACTGACTTTTGAAAATGTTTCACTTGTTGCCTCGGAAATTATGCAATCGTTTGCCAACGGTGAATACGGTTGTGTGGAACTGGTCTATAACAGTTTCAAAAATGCTGCAGTTCACGAGTTAACCTCAGAACAGTTTCTGCCGGTTGAAATGGATGAGGCCGAAGAGGAAGAAGCTCGTTTTGACTTAATTTTCGAACCTTCAAAAGCATATATTGTGGAGGAGTTGATTCCCCGAATTTTAAAAATTCAGTTTTATAAAGCAATGCTTGATTCCCATGCTTCTGAGCATGGTGCGCGCATGACCGCCATGCACCTGGCTACGGACAATGCCACGGAACTCCTGAAAGAACTGAACCTGGCTTACAACAAAGCCCGCCAGGCATCCATTACCAATGAATTACTCGAGATTGTCAGCGGCGCTGAAGCATTGAGAGGCTAATCAGGCTGTTTCGTTATTCTTCCGATCACAACCACATTGTTGACCTGCTGCATGCCGTCCTTTTCAATCCGTTGTTTGAATTCCTTCAATTTGGGTAGCAACTCCTTATAAACCGGTTTGTGCTTCAGGATCTCTATATGTTTTTTCAGCTGGTCGGTCCAGAACGCTACCGGTCTGGTTTGGGTAATGATGTTCCTGCCGTCGGAGTACTCGAATAGGGATTCGATGTTAATTCCGTTTTCTTTAATAATGTCAAGTATTTCCTGTTTTGCCCATGTCTCACGGTGGAAATGGCCGTTCAGGCGGTCGGCATAGCTTTTCAGATGGTGGTAGAATTTCTGGTTTTCCTGGGCAGGGGTAAGGGTATCGTTTATATGTTCGTTGATTACCATCCAGCCACCGGGTTTTGCTACCCTTTTCATTTCTGAAAATGAGCGTTCCAGGTCAGGCAGATGATGCAGTCCGTTGGATATGGAAACAAGGTCGAACTGCCCGTTTTGAAAACCTAGTTTTTCAGCATACATCTGAAAAAAACGAATGTTCACCTCCTGAAAGGTCTTTTCTGCAATTTTTAATGAGGCTGCATCCGGATCGATCCCGGTGATTTTGGCCTTTGGGAAAAAATCGCTCAGAATTCTCAGAAACTGCCCCTGGCCGGTGGCAACATCGAGAATTGTTTCAACGGGTTTATCGATAAAATATTTCTTAAGTTTTTCCATTAAAAAAAATTATGCGAAGGACGCTTCGTTCTATCGTTAACAGACAAAGATGATTATTTTTTATTCAATGCAAACCGGCTTTGTTGTAATCGACAGGTTGGTCTGTGTATATCTCAGCGATCCGGTTCAGGATCCGGTTTACTTCTTCGTAGGTTTCTGCGCGCAGCAAGTCGGTTTTTATTTCCCTGAAGTTTGGCAGGCCCGGGAAATATTTGGCAAAATGACGGCGCATCATAAGAATTGCTTTTTTCTCATGTTCTTTCCATTGACAGGTAATTTGCAACTGTTCCCGGGCCTTCTCAACTACCTCATCGACTGTCACGGGAGGGGGGAGTTCTCCTTTTGTAAGGTAATTTTTTATTTCCCTGAAGATCCAGGGTCGTCCGATTGCAGGTCGTCCGATCATCAGCCCGTCCACCCCGGTTTGTTCTACGAGTTGTTTTGCCTTTTCGGCCCCGGTAATATCGCCATTTCCTATGACCGGAATTATCATGCGGGGATTTTTCTTAACCTCACCAATAAGCGACCAGTCGGCATGACCGGTATAAAGTTGGTCACGGGTGCGTCCATGAATGGCAAGGGCGGCAATCCCGGCATCCTGTAACCGTTCAGCAGCTTCAACAATAGGCTGGTTTTTTTGATCCCAGCCCAGGCGGATTTTTGCTGTAACCGGAAGGTTGACCGCTTTTACCACCTGTTTTGCCATCTCCTGCATTTTGGGCAGATCTTTAAGCAAAGCAGCCCCTGCCCCTTTTCTGACGATCTTTTTCATGGGACATCCGAAATTGATGTCGATAAAATCGGGACGGGCCTCCTCCACTTTGCCGGCTGCCGAAACCATGGATCCAATATCGTGACCGAAGAGCTGAATCCCTGCCGGAGGATCAAAGTCAAACAGAATCATTTTATCCCGGGTCTTCTGAACATTACGGATCAATGCTTCCGAGGAGACAAATTCAGTATACATCACATCGGCTCCGTATTTTTTGCACATGTACCGGAACGAATGATAGGTCACATCTTCCATCGGGGCCAGAAACAACGGCAAATAACCCAGTTCAATATTTCCGATTTTCATTCGTTGTTAATTCATTCTTTACAACACAAAAATAATCCTTTCCCGGAAATGAAGCAATTCCGACAGCGCTCCGCAGAAGCGGCATTATTCTGCTTGTTGATGTAAAAAAAACGATTCTTTTCCAAAAAACGGTTTTGAATTTGTATTTTCACACATACAAATACAATTTAAATTTAAGAAGATGAATAAACTGGTTGTTTTAACAGGATGCTTTTTAATCCTTACCGGAATGATGTCTTGTACAAATTCCGGGGGAAAAGCAGGTGAATTGAATACCCTTACCCAGGCAGAACAGGAAGAAGGCTGGGAGTTGCTCTTTGACGGCACATCACTTGATAAATGGAAACTCTTTAATGGCGGAGAAGTGACAGGCTGGAAGATTGTGGATGGAATACTTGAAAATTCCGGTGTTGGCAGTGACCACGGGGGAGATATTATTACCCGGAAGCCGTATAAGAATTTTGAATTGTACCTGGAATGGAACATTGCTCCGGAAAGCAACTCAGGAATTTTTTTCCATGTGGAAGAGGGGGAAGTGGAAGCACTGTACCAGTCAGGGCCTGAATACCAGTTGCTGGATGATACAGGCTGGCCTGGCGAGCTGGAACCCCATCAGTACAGCGGAGCCAATTACGGAATGCATGTTCCGGAAGGGGGCGAACGCGTTTCCGCAGGAGAGTGGAATACATCCAGGCTGATTGTGAAGGGGCCCCATGTCGAGCATTGGTTAAACGGAAAGAAAGTAGTGGAATATGAACTCTGGGATGACGACTGGTATGCCAGAAAAGCTGCCGGCAAATGGGCTGAAGAACCCCATTACGGAATGTCTGAAACAGGGTATATCGGACTACAGGATCACGGCGGTCTGACAAAATTCAGGAATTTAAAAATCAAAGAATTATAAACTTCATTTTTATACGACACCAGAAAATTTATATTTGTAAAAATTCTGAAACAACAACCAATGGAGTTTACAGCATTCAGAGGGAGGCACCCTTTTTTTCAGTTGATCCTATCCATCTTTATTATCCTTATTTGTTTTTTGGTTTGTACCCTTGCTGCCACTTTGATTGCAATCCCTCTTTTTGGCATCCATTCACTAACCGCCATTCCCTCCGTCCGGGATTTAACAAATCCTGAAAGCATCCGGATCCTTAAATATTTCCAGATCATGCAAACGCTGGGTATGTTTATTGTGCCCCCTTTTATCATTGCCTGGCTGTTAACAGGAAAAATTTCGGAAACCCTTTTTTTGAATAAGGGAATTTCCGGAGCAATGGTTGTTTTGGTTGTTCTTATGATTTTTTTTGCCAACCCTGCCATTAATTTTCTGGGGAGTTTAAATGCAGGAATGGTTTTTCCTGAATGGCTTTCCTGGCTTGAAGAATGGATGCGTACGGCAGAAGACCAGGCGGCTTTGCTAACAGAGGCTTTTCTGGATGTAGATTCGGTTTCAGCGTTATTGTTTAACCTTTTTATGGTCGCTGTATTGCCGGCTATCGGTGAGGAGTTGTTGTTCCGGGGAGTACTCCAGAAAATAATGACCCGATGGCTTCGGAGTGTTCATTGGGGAGTAGTGATTACTGCGGTTCTGTTCAGTGCTTTCCACCTGCAGTTTTACGGTTTTCTACCCCGGTTTCTCCTGGGATTGATGTTCGGTTATTTGCTGGTCTGGAGCGGATCAATATGGTTGCCTGTTACAGCACATTTTGTAAATAATGCAGCCGCTGTACTGACCATGTGGATGGTGAACAAACAATGGATAAATCCTGAAATAGAGGAATTTGGCGCTACATCCGAAAGTGCCTATATGACAGTGATCAGCGTGGTTATAACAGGCATGCTGTTATGGCTGATACAACGACAGGGGAAGGAAAGGTCAGGCAGTAGCATCTCTTGCCGGTAAATGGATTCTCCTTATTTATAAGAAGGATCCGGCTTATAGCAAAAGACTATTACCAGGATACAACCTCTATTGCACAACTATTTTTTTCGATTCAGAGCGTCGTCCGTTGTATTCCACAAAATAATAGTAGATGCCTGCCGGAAAGGGGCTGACATCCAATTCCAGAAAAGTTGTATGCCGGTCGATGAGGTAGTTGCTTACAGGTTGACCGCTTGAATTACAGAGGTACAGATTACCTGTATCCACATTTTCCGGAAGCGTATATTCCACCCGCATTGATTTTGTAGCCGGATTGGGGAATGATCTCAGCCACAGGTCCTGGGGATCCCCGGTCAGCGTTGCGTATGTATACCATTTCCCCGGCAGGTTATAGATATTGGTCCATACTATTTCCGGGAAAAATGAATAATCATAACAATAGGAAAAAAGCTGAAAGGTATCTGCTCCGGTCATGTTGACATAATTGTAACGTGCCCCGTCAATGGTCAATATTACCCCGCCGTTTTCATTGGCAATGCGCGACCCGTACCTATAATAATACGAGTCATTTGTAGGTATATATTGGTAATAGGTATAGAGGATCTCGATCTCCGGATCATTGTCAAACAGTTTTTCTGAAACATATTTAATATCAGCCAGGTAATATCCGTCTGGCACCACACATGGGATGCTCTTATACAGCGAATGGTCCCTGTTGTAGATCCGGCATTGTTCGTTGGGTACATCCATCAGGTAATATTTGTATCCCTGGATTTCCAGATTTACCCCAGAAGTTGAATAATTGTATTTTTTATCGAGTGTGATTTGTCCCGAACCCACAACCATAAGAAAGGTAAAAAAAAGAAAAATTAATGATCGTTTCATGCGTTTCATTTGTCTGAATTTTTTATTTATTTCATCAGGTTCAACCCTTCGCGGGCCGATTCGTCGCCCGGATTATAAAGGGTAACT
>Ga0307422_1000802_pt1 | contig 16789 bp, 15 predicted proteins | sample SalMarWE160290MG_FD_202153 | JGI IMG/M metagenome (GOLD analysis project Ga0307422, IMG submission 202153) | Salt marsh sediment microbial communities from the Plum Island Ecosystem LTER, Massachusetts, United States - WE1602-90 | ecosystem: Environmental > Aquatic > Marine > Intertidal zone >...
GAATCCCTACATTGGCGCTGTATCCCGTAGGGAAGACGATCGCCGCCTCCTGCCCCTTTAGTTGGGCAATGGCCTCTTCTAGCTGTTGTGTGACATTATAATAACCGCTCAACAGGGGTGCTGATACAGCCCCCGTGCCATAGCGGGCAACGGTATCCTGAACCGCCTTTTTTACCTCTGGATGCCAGGAATACCCTAAATAGTTATAGGAACAAAAATTGAGAAACTTCCGCACGGAATCGGTATAGCGGTCATAGACATCGAACTCCGCGATAGGGGCGGTCATGATGGGCTGTCCATACACCATATACTTCTTCTTAACCCCGTCCATGACAAATTCCCAGAAATAATCAGCCACCTCAAAGAGGTCATCACTCTCGAATTCAAAGAAATCCGCCTGTGAATAATCATCACAATTTATGTTATTGATATCGATGTCCTTTTTGCTCAATGCCATAACGTTCTCTCCTTACGGTACTACTTCCTTGCTCGTAACCTCACAATCATACCAAAAATCTGGAATTCATAGCGCCCGTTAATCCGCTATCTCCTGGTAATCACATCCCTCCTGTTTGCAGATGTGTTTAACGCCTTCTTTTGTCCTCTTTTCAACCAAAAAGGTGGCACCGCATTGAGGACATGGCTTGGGAATGGGCCGTTCCCACAAGGCAAAGCGACAATCCGGATAATTGCTGCACCCATAGAATGTCCTTCCTTTTCGAGTCCTTCGCTGGACCAATGACCCCCCACACCCTTCCTGGGGACACGGTACTCCTATGCTCACTGATCTCGTCCCCTTACAATCCGGATATCTGGTACATGCCAGGAATTTCCCATATCTCCCCTCTTTGACTACCATGGGGCTTCCACATTGAGGGCACTTCTCATCGACGCTGGGAGGCTCTTCAACCATGATTGTTCCTTTCTCATCTTGTTTAAACATCTTGGCGTTCTTACACTCAGGATAGGCGGTACAGGAGAGAAATTTGCCGTATTTTCCCCACCTGATCTCCATCGGGCTGCCGCATTGATCGCAGCGTATATCCGTCGGCGTCCGTTCACCTTTGACGTCTCTCATGTTGGCTTCGGCCCTCTTGAGGTTCTCCTCAAAGGGTTGATAAAACTCCTCAAGGACCTGTCTCCACCGTACCTTTTCCTCCTCGATTTTGTCCAGGTTTTCTTCCATGTGAGCAGTAAAACCGGCATCCATAATGCTGGGAAAGTTCTCGGTGAGGAGCCCCTCTACCAAAAACCCCAGCTCAGTAGGATAAAATTTTCGCTCGATGAGCTCTACATATCGCTTATCCTGGATGTTGGAGAGGATGGCGGCATAGGTAGAAGGCCGTCCGATCCCCTTTTCCTCAAGCTCTCGAACCAACGTACTTTCGGTGAAGCGGGGAGGCGGCTGGGTAAAATGCTGTTTGGGAAGGAGATCAAGGAGATCCAACTGATCACCGGGATTGACCGGTGGCAACATCCCCTCCTTCTCGCCGCCTTCCTGGGTATCCTTACCCTCGACATAGACGGCGGTGAATCCAGGAAACTTCATCACACTACCCGTGGCAACAAAGAGATGGTCATCGGCCTTAATCTTGATAGATGTTTGATCGAAGACGGCCGGGCACATCTGGCAGGCAAAGAACCGATCCCAAATCAATGTATACAAGAATTGTTGATCAGCGCTCAAAAATCCCTTTATTTTTTCTGGGTGCATATCAAGAGAGGTCGGTCGAATGGCCTCGTGGGCCTCCTGGGCGGTAGAACGGCTTTTGTAGTGATGAGGTTTTTCAGGGAGATACGCATCACCAAACTGCTTCCGAATCAAATCCCTGACCTCCCTCACCGCTTCCTGAGAGAGGCGCACCGAATCGGTCCGCATATAGGTGATGAGCCCGACGGTGCCCAATTCCTTGAGATCGATCCCCTCATACAGCTGTTGGGCAATACGCATGGTCTTTTTGGCCGAGAAGCGCAATTTGCGGGAGGCCTCCTGCTGGAGGGTACTGGTAATGAACGGAGGGGACGGATGTCGTCGCTTCTCCTTCTTTGTTACATCGTCGACCACAAACCGTTTTGATCGCAGGCCGTCTGTGATCTTGTGGGCTTCTTTTGCATTCGCGATCTTGACCTTCTTTCCCGTGATGTGGGTCAGCCGTGCCTCAAAGGGAGGGGGCTTGTGAGGATGTTGGAGCTGTGCCGTGATGCTCCAGTATTCCTGAGGAACAAAGTCCCTGATCTCTTTTTCCCTGTCACAGATAAATCTCAGGGCCACCGATTGGACGCGGCCGGCGCTCAACCCCCTTTTTACCTTCTGCCACAAAAGGGGGCTGATTTTATAGCCGACCAATCGGTCTAAGATCCTCCGGGCCTGCTGGGCGCGATAGAGACTCTCTCGTAGTTCTCGATGGTTCTTGATGGCATCGGCCACGGCCCGAGGGGTGATTTCGTGAATGAGGACCCGGTATATCTGTTTCCCGTTATCTGCCAATACCTCCGCAATATGCCAGGCAATGGCCTCCCCTTCCCGATCGGGGTCAGGGGCGAGGTATATCTCTTTGGCCGCTCGGCCCGCCTTTTTCAGCTCCGTGATGATCTTCTTCTTCCCCCTGATCATCACGTAGTGGGGCTCAAACCCGTTCTCTATGTCTACTCCCAGCTTGGTCTTGGGGAGATCTTTGATATGTCCCACCGAGGCCTTCACCACAAAATCTTTTCCCACGTATTTACTGATGGTCCGCGCCTTGGCCGGTGATTCTACAATGATAAGCGATTTTCCCATGGACCTTTCCTCTCCTCACGTGCGTACAAACATCTTTCCACCCAACTGACTGATCACTCCCTTCAGTTCCAGGTCCAGCAAGATCGTGGATACCCTCCTGATCTCCATCCGACTTAACCTGCTGATCTCATCGATGTGCAGGGGGGTATGGGAGAGCAGTTGAAAGATGCCGTCTTCATCATCACTGAGCGCAGGGAGCTCATTCTTCGTGATTACTCCTCCATATTGAGGGAGGATTTCCGTCAATATATCTTGAGTTTCCTCTACCAACTTTGCACCCTGTTTTATCAGCCTATTCGTCCCCTGGCTGGTAGCCATTCCTATATTTCCCGGCACGGCAAAGACCTCGCGGCCCTGTTCCAAGGCATGAGAGGCGGTGATAAGGGAGCCGCTGTCTGCTGTGGCCTCCACGATGACAACTCCCCAGGAGACCCCGCTGATAATCCTGTTCCTCCGTGGAAAATTCTTCCCCTCCGGCGGGGTGGAGAAAGAAAATTCAGAAATGACCGCGCCATGATCAATAATATCAAAAAAGAGTCGTTTATTCTCCGGCGGGTAGATAATATCGAGCCCGCAACCGAACACCGCAATGGTCCTCCCCCCGGCTTCTAAGGCACCGAGGTGGGCATACGTATCGATTCCCCTGGCCATACCGCTCACCAAGGTAACGCCCGCCGAGGCCAACTCCTTGCTGATCCTCCTGGTCACTGCCCTCCCATAGGAAGAACCCTTGCGGGAACCCACCATGGCGACCAAGAGGGGATCTCCTGCCTCCAATTCCCCCCGCACATACAATAGCGGGGGCGGATCATAGATCTGGAGGAGGTTTTTCGGATACCCCGAATCGCGCAAGGTAAGAATGGATACACCCCCATCTCGCGCCTTCTTCAATTCTTCAGCAGCTATCTGTGCAGCTGGAAATGCCTTTATGGCCTGTATCGTCTTTTCACCGATCCCCTCCACCAGGGCCAATTGCTGAGGAGAGGCTGCAAAAACCCGCTCGGGACTGTGGAACCGCGTCACCAGATTTCGATAGGTGCGGGGGCCTACACCTGGAACCATATTCAGGGCAAGCCAATAGAGTTTATCATCCATGTGAAACCAAGGGTCAATAAACCTCTAGCCAGGGATATGTGCTTATAGCGTATAGTAGGAGGTTTCCAAAAATAATTCCCTGAGGGCCAAACATCAAGGGCGCATGGATCATTCGGTAACGGTCGTGATCTCATCTCCCACGTAGACAGAGAGCCGGGTTTGCACAATAACGGCTGTGGATGTCTTCTCCTGCGTACGAATAACGACCAACCTCGCGATGAATTCATCGGGGAGTTTTACCTTCTCTGTTTCTTTCTTCTTTTTCTTTTTATGATTATCGGGGACAGGATAGTCTACCACCGCTCCCCGACGGAGTACCTGAAAGACGTTTCCCGGTCTAATGTGATCGACTTCCCCTCGGTCAATATAGACCACATCACCTTCAACTAGCTCAAGCTTAGGCTGCTTCGACGCCACAATCCATCCGTACAGGGGTTCTTCCACGGTGTCTACGGCAAGCTCTTCGTTGGGGGCAAAATAAGGGGTGAGCTCATCCCCTCTTACCATGGAGGCGTAGGAACGCGTTATCAAAGCCGTCTGTGCACCATCTTCCGCCGTTCGGGTAAGCATGGCCGTCCCCAAGATCATGACCCTTCTCCCAATCACCTTCTTCTTAATGACGGGGTGTACTATTGGTTCCCCAACCCTGAAGATCGTAAACTGATCACCTTTTTGAGGTGAAATTCCCTTTTGGAAGTGGATATAGATCTCGTCTTCGGCAACCAATTCCAGTTTGTCCACCTTGGCTCCTACGATCCTGCCGATCCCCTCCATTTCGTCCGTTATAAAACCGGCTGAACGTATCTCCGGATAAATGACGAGCCTTACAATTTCAGGGGGCGAAGGAAGGGGTGGTGGGGCTTCCTCCACCGCAGGAGGAGGTTTCACCTCCTCGACCGTGGGTGGCCGTGCCTCTTCCTCTTCTATTTCTATCAAAAGTTTATAAGGGTAAAGACGGATGCGGTCTCCCGGGTAAATTTCATGGGGATTAGTGACATATTGATTTTGCTGCCAGAGCCTTGGCCACAAAAAGGGGTCGCCGTAGAACCTCTGGGATATATCCCAGAGGGTATCCCCCTCTTGCACGATGTAGTCCCTCTCCTTATCCAAAACCTGGGAGGCGGCAGGAGGCTCCTCCGCATGGCCAGCAAAAGCAAACAGGATCAGCAATCCGCAAATAACTATCAAGGCCCTTTTCATTAGTTGCCGCTCATTCGCAAAACCACTACCACGTTTATCTCATCGACCACCATTACCTCAAATCCCTTTGGGTTTACAACTATATTGCATTGCTGTCAAGTCAAAAGTTCATTCCGACATTACATGGCTATATAGCGGTAGAGGTCAGGGACAAGCAAAAGTCAGAGAGGACCGGAGTTGATTTGCCCTGTTATGGGCCCTCCGTAAGGGCTCGGGGATCCGGTAGCCCCGACAGGCCTCCAAGACCAACTTGAGAGCGACTGGGAGATCTATCCGATGCCCGGGCGAGCAATAAAGGGGTTTTACCCCCGGCCGCGTCCTCAGGGCCGCGCCCACTTTTCTGCTCTGATAGAAAAGGGGTGCAGAGGCCCCCCGCACGTTTTCCAGCGGCGGGTCCCCTCCCACGAGCGGGGTCTTCGCACAGCCGATGGCAGGGGTGTCGAGCAATAATCCCCGGAGGTGACCCTTTGGTCAGAGATGTGCGACCAGGCCCATGGATCGAGGGTGGGCCAAACCATGACCACCACCACGGCATATCCGTCATCAGCCCCCCTAGCATATGAACAATCGATACCCCCCACCCGCCTCACAGGAGGGTTATCCCACCTCAGCGATAAGAGGGGGCGCAGTTTGTTCTGGATCGCAATTGCCTCGCGCGGGATGACATCCCAGGGGTGAGCGCACGATGAGGTCTTCATTCACTCGCTGATATCTGACGGATCTTTCTTTCGGACACCTTGAGCAGGAAAAGGGTTCTCATTCCTTCCCCATCAGCGGTGAAGCCCCTGAAGCCCGTGACACCGCCGTACCCCCTGAACGATAGCAGGGATGGAGGGCTAACCTTCCCACTGCTACTCAGGGTCTTGAGGATGAGCCTGGTGGTATCAAAGCTCAAGGCCTCAAGGAGGGTGGGGGAACAATGGAAGGTATCCTCGAAATCCATGACAAAAGATCGTACTTCACGGATGGGACTATCCTTGAAGAAACCATCGACAAAGACGGCACCCTCGACGAACCTCCCACTATTACGGATAAGCTCAGGCGAATCCCACCCACTGGTCCCCAATAACTGAACTCCTGTGATGTCATGGTAAACCAACTGCGGAACGATGAGGGTTACCTTATCGACATCATCGGGGACAAAAATGGCCTCAAAGTTGATGAGGGGGGTGGGCTTGTCCTCCGACTTCTCCCCTGATTTGTACTTCACCATCCCCCTGATTACATCCTTAAAGTCCGTTTGATCATCGGCATATGAGGCAGTCACCACCACCTCTCCTCCCCAACCCTCCACCGCTTGCTGAAAGAGCCCCTTGAAAGTGAGGCCATAGGCATCCCTGGGGTAGAGAACGGCATAGGTTCTTATCCCCAGCTCCCCAAAGGCATACGCGACGAGGGTCTTCACCTGCGCTGCATGGGTGATTGAATTCTGAAAGACGTAGGGGCCCTGTTGCGCAATCCCCTGCAGGGGACTCAAGGTTATGAGGGGAACTCCCCGGTCTTCTGCCTCCTGCGCTGCCGCCACCGCTGTGTGACTCAAAACGGGGCCGATAATGGCGAGCACGTGTTCTTTTTCGGCCAGGACCCTCACACCCTCTCTGACCCTTGCGGGATCACCGTGGGAATCCCAAATGACTAACCGTATCCGAAACGTTTCTTCCTGAGGGTGAAAGGCCCCCATTGCCAATTCGATCCCATGGAGGGCCCGTATACCAAAGGTCTTGCGCTTTCCCGAAAGGGGAAGGATACAGCCGAGGACCATCTCCTTGCGAGCGCCGATCTGAATCTCCTGCCAGAGGTCTTCCAAGAGCGGATAGAAGTCTTCCCCTTGTGCCTCCTGCATGGTTTCACGGAGAAGATTTTCGGCCTTTTCTGTCTCTCCTTTGCGGAAATACCAATAGGCCAGTCGATAGTTGGCATAGAGGGCGATAAAGGTACCAGGGTAGACGATCTCTACCTCCCGATAGGTATCGGGAGAGAGGTCTTGATCCAAGAGGGCGATGATCTTTCCTCGCACTTCTTCTCTTAAGGCAGGGGGAACTTCTCGTCGGGCGCGGGCATACCAGGAAAGGGCTGCCATGGGGTCACTGAGGGCCGCAGAACAGTCACCGAAAAAGATGAGGAGCTGACCCCTCCAGAGGGGGCGGTCCTCGACAGCGGGGAAGAGTTGTCGGGCGATCCGCAGGGCGTCTTTATATTCACCCAATTTGTAATAACACCGGGCCAATGACCACTGAGCCTCTTGACGATGGGGACTGGATGGAAAATAGCCGAGGAGCCTTTCAAATTGGATGGCAGCGACCTGGAACTGTCCCCCTTGGTAATAAATCCCCCCCAAAAAATAGAGGGCATCATCGGTGAGGGAGGTGCGGGGGTGTTGGACGACGAAATCCTGAAAATGCCGCGCCGCCGTGTCCAAATCCCCCCGTTTGTACTCTTCGAAGGCGGTCTGATAGCGTCTTTGAATGGTATCGGGGGGCGGGGCCGCTTCACGAACGGTATCCTCCCTTACCGTGGGTCTCGGCACACAGCCATACCACAGGAGCAAGAGTCCGCATAAAGTGAGGAATACGATCGCCGTCCTGCGTATCACGTCTGAGCCCTCCTTTAATTCTCTTGACTAAAGAACGAACCTCAATCGACGACAAATATCTCGGGCAGGGCCCGATATTGTTCGTTAAAATCTATGCCGTACCCCACGATGAATCCATCGTCCATCGTGAGTCCCGTATAATCCACCTGAACCGCTACTTCCCGTCGAGACCGCTTATCCACCAAGGCGCATACCTTCACTGAAGCCGGATTTTTTGAGCGGAGATGATCTATAAGGAATTGCAGACTCAGTCCGGTATCCACGATGTCCTCGATGACGAGGACGTCTTTACCCTCCAACGGGGTCTCTACCTCCTTTGTGACGATGATTTCTCCCGAGGACTCCTTTTTCGAGCCGTAGCTCGCAATCCGTATGAACTCTATCTGAGCAGGGATAGTCAGGTGTCTGACGAGATCGGCCAAGAAGACAAAAGCCCCCTTTAACACCCCGATGAGGACCAGGCTTTTATCCGCATAGTCGGCGGATATCTCTTGGGCCAACCTGGCCACTGTCTCTGCGATCTCTTCCTTTGAAAAGAGAAGTGTGAGTTCTTTGACCAAAGAGTCACTGACCAAGGGGTCACCTCCGGCTCCGGCTGCCATGCTGATATTACAGGGCCGGTTGCAGGACGACGATGCCCAATCCAGCTTCCAATTCCCCCCTGGTGAAGGAAAAGGTGCTCCTATTCAGTCTTTGCACTTCCTTCTTGCCCTGGAGAAATTGGTCAACGGATTCAATGGGGAGGGTACACTTTTCCGTCTTTACGTGCATAGGGATGATCAGCTTAGGGTGCAACTGATCTGCAACCGTAGTCGCCTCCTTCGGGCCAATGGTGAAAAATCCTCCCACAGGGATCAAGAGGCAATCTATCCGGCCGATTTCCCGTACCCCCTTATCGCTGAGCACATGTCCGAGATCTCCCAAATGACATACCCTTATACCGTCTGCAACAACGGTAAAGATGGTATTGTCCCCCCGCTCTGCGCCTTGGGAGTCGTCATGATAGGTGAAAACCCCTTCTATGTCGATCCCTTTGGCCTCATGTCTTCCCGCCCCCTTGATCACGATGGGCTTTCCCGGAAGACCTTCTACATAATTATGATCCGCGTGATCGTGGCTTACCGTGACGATGTCGGCCTCATCGGGAATCGGACCATAAGCAATAGCCCCTCCAAAGGCACCAGGTTCATAAGGATCCGTAATGATCTTTATCCCTTTGCCCGTTGTGATCAAGAAAGAGGCGTGTCCATACCATGTTACCTCCATGTTCAGCCTCCTTATATAAATGTTTTATGATGCAGATTCACCCTACGCAAGAGTATAAATTTTTGGTTACCATAAAGTCAAGAGAAACCGGGCACAGGTGACATTCATCTCCTTTTTTGATACAGTTCTAACGCAATCTCACGCATAGAGGGTGTGATTCACCATGGGCAGATTGTTTCTCGGCACGAGCGGGTACAGCTATCGACACTGGAAAGGGGTCTTTTATCCCTCGGACCTCCCCCAGACTCGCTGGCTGGAGTTCTACTGCCAGCACTTCGATACCGTAGAGCTCAACGTCACCTTCTATCGGCTCCCCAAGGGACAGACCTTTGAGGGGTGGTATCGGAGAACCCCGCCCCATTTCCTCTTCGCCGCCAAGGCGAGCAGGTACATCACCCATATCAAACGGTTAAAGGACTGCCGCGAACCCGTGAGGGCCTATCGAGAAAACGCCGCCGGGCTGGGTGAAAAGCTGGCTTGCGTCCTCTGGCAACTCCCCCCCAGCCTCCTTTTCGACGGAGAACGATTGAAGGGGTTCTGCCAATTATTACAGGATGAATTGCCTGAAAAGAGGCACACCTTTGAGTTCAGACACGAGAGTTGGTTCAAGGAGGAATGTTACGATACCCTCAGTTCTCATGAGTTCGCCCTGTGCATCCCTATGTCCCCTGATTATCCCAGGGAGGAACAGATGACGGCCCCCTTTTCCTATATCCGGTTTCATCACGGCGAGGTCTTGGGGAACTCCTGTTATACGGACAAGGAGTTGAAACAATGGGCGAATAAGATCAGTGAATGGCTCAAAGAGCGGGATATCTATATCTATTTCAACAACGACGCCCAGGGGTTTGCCATCGCCAACGCCAAAAAATTGAGAGATTACCTTTCCCCCTAAGTGCATACAGACCCTGGACCCCAATCAAAGCACCTTTACAACACCATGGCTTCCTTGGCATCATTTTCCCAGATTTTCACAAAAATTATTGAAAAATGGGAGGTTTTATGCTATCTTCTATGACACAGGTGCCGGAAGGGGTTCTGGCACAAGGTCTTTAGCTGAGGGGTCCAACATGGCAGGGGTTGAAATCGGTAAAGATACATCAGGGAAAATAACTGCATCACTGTCATGATATATCCGCAATGCGTCTATCCCTCCCCAATTGGGGGTATATACGCAATAATTGCGGATATGAACGAGTTAGCTGCAATTGCCCATACGAGGATTATTATGCACTTTGAGAAAAGATGGCAGAAGATTGACCAGATCGGCGAAGGAGGTCAAGGTATTGTTTATCGTGTCCTCGACCGAGACAAGTTTGATATGGAGCAGAAAGTTTGGGAGAAGATAAACCGAGGTATAAGCGGTTTTACAACAATACAACAAGTAGAGAGTCGACCGTCTTTCTTTGACCTCTTCAGGCAGGGCATCGTCGATATCATCAACGCAGAGGACCAAAGCCAGCAGGGGGCCTTAAAGGTCTTGCATCAGGCGAAAGATGCAAGGGATTCCAAGAATGCAGAGGAACGCCTCAAGAAAGAAATCAAAGCGATGCAGTCGACTTCTCACCCTAATCTGCTTCGGATCTTGGACTCTGATCCAGAGCAAAAGTGGTTTGTATCTCAATACCATCCCAAAGGCACGCTGGCAAAGCATCCAAATATTTTTAAAGGGAACTTCGTGGGTGCTTTGAAGATTTTTCGCTCATTGGTTGACGGCGTATCCGAACTTCACAAAGTCGGACAGGTTCATCGAGATATCAAGTCTCAGAATGTGTTCCTTGATTCTGAAGACAACCTTGTTCTAGGCGACTTCGGCCTCATACACTTCACAGACCAACAACATTCCAGGATCTCAGAGACTTGGGACAATGTCGGCAGCCGTGACTGGCAACCAGGCTGGTCAATGGGAATCCGCATTGAGGAAATAAAGCCAACTTTTGATGTTTTCTGTCTTGGGAAGTTACTTTGGTCAATGATTTCTGGGCTGCCTGTCCTTCAACTTTGGTATTTCAACAGACCAAATTTTGATGTCGAGAAAATGTTTCCGAACGCTCCTCACATAGGCTTTGCAAACCCGTTGTTCGCCAAGTGCATTGTCGAAAACGAAGAGGACTGTTTGCAAGACGCTACCACACTGCTCTCTGAGATCGACAAGGTAATTTCGATTATCGATATCAATGCAGATCGCATCAAGCGGAACACTCCCCGACGTTGCAGGGTGTGCGGTGTTGGCGAATACAAGGAGATAATAGATCGCAACATAACCGGCCTCCATAATTTTGGTTTGAATCCTGCCGGCAGCCGTAGTTTCAAAGTGTTCGTATGTAACCATTGTGGAAACGTCCAGCTATTTGCATTTGGAAATAAAGAAGACCCACCAGCGTGGGCTACCTCTTAAATGGGAAACTTGCGGCTAACACAGCAAACAACGACACTCCCTTTGTTGATAGAATATTATAGTGATCGCCCAATCTCGCTCCGCGAAGGCTAATTGCGGGACGTTGTTACTTAAGTTGCGAAAAATTTGGCCATAATTTCATCTCGGGGGTGGAATCTTACAGCATCACAAGGGTAATTGAAAAGATGAAGGAGGAAATGGAGTGAAAGAACAATGCAACGTCGATAACAACGACCCTAAGGTACACCCCACAAATGCTGACAGGATAGCAAAAGTGTTTAGAGATCACTGCGGTATTAAAAACTACCAAATCAAGCAATCTAAAGAACAGGACAACATAAGACTTGATATATCAAACTTATCTGAAAGAACGATAGTAAAAATATACAATACAGGTAAGGTGCAAATTCAGGGTCCACAAAACGCATTGAAAGCTGAGATTGAGAAATTAAAAAAAGATTTTGAAGCCAATCCACAGTCTTTTCTTAGGGGTGAGATTACAGAAATTAAACCGTGCACAACAAGATATGACATTATGTTATCTGAATTAAGAAGAAAAATAAAAGAATCTTTAAATACGATTGAAGCAACATTGGAATTTACCGAGAATCCGAAACCTGACATTGAGTATAGAGCTAAAATTACCAGAAATGATTCTTCGTTAACATTGACACAGTTTAACAATGGCACTCTACTGATTCAGGGTAAAACGAATAAGCTTTTTGAGGATAGTTGTGACCTGATAGAAAAAATTGCTAACCCATCAGATAAGGAAGTGATAACCAGATTTATATCAAGCGATGAAACGAGTTTAGAGCTTTTTGCAGCCAAATATACGCCGCAACTCATAGAGTTGGCTGAGAATAATGTAAAGAAAAAAATAGGAGTTGTCTATGACTATCTTGAACCTTATGACAAAAAATGGTTTGTAGCTTCGGAGTGCCTTTGCTTAACTAAAATTCCTCTACCTGAGTTCTCTCCTTTAGTGATGCCTGCATCAAAGGCATTTGAGGGTTTCACAAAAAAACTTCTTGTTGGGATAGGACTTTTCGAAGCAGATTATTTCAAGACAACAAATGCCAATTTTTCTGCTCTGAATGATAAAACTAACCCAAAAAGGAAGTCTATTTGTGGTAAAGAATTTCATGCAGACACAATGCTCCAAAAAATTGGCGTATGTGTCCAAACGAACAGACACTTTATGATGCATAGTGACGAAAGCAAAATTACCAAAGTTGATTCACAAGAAGAAGCTGAGGAAAAGTTAAACAGCATATTTAAAGAGACAAAAGAAATTTTTGACTATTTTAATGACCTTTATACTTTACTTCCCTAATCAGGAGTGAGTTATATGAAGCAAGAAAGTAATCTCCTCGAAGCTTATGAACATGCAAAAAAGATGCTGAAAGCTGATAACATCAATGTATCTGATTATAAACTGATTGACTATGGCTTGCAGTTTACCGTATCCATTCTTGACTGGGCAGGAGTAATTAGAATCTATCAGAACAAGAAAGGTGTTTTAAAAACTGATTATTCGCAAATTAAGGGGGGAGTAAATGCTATAAAAATCCAAAACTTGATAGAAGACAAGGGAGCAATATCTAATCTAAAGAATTCAGATAAAAACGATATTGAATTATTGTTCCCCATAATTGGTACAGATGAATCCGGCAAAGGTGATTATTTTGGTCCCCTGGTCAGTGCTGGAGTCTATATAGATGAGCAATCTGCGGAAGATTTGATCGAATGTGGAGTCAAGGATAGCAAGAAGCTTAGTGATAATAAGAACTTAGAACTTGCTAGCAAAATAGCTAAAATATGTAACGGGCATTTTGCGATTATCGAAATATCTCCAGAAAAATATAATGACTTATACGAAAAATTTAAAAACGAAAAGAAGAACTTAAACACATTACTTGCCTGGGGGCATGCAAAAGCGATAGAAGAAATTCTTTCTAAAGTGGATTGTAATGTTGCAATCGCCGACCAATTTGCAGACGAAAGCTTTATCCTTGGTAAACTTCAGGAAAGGGGTAAAGGGCTAAGATTGCTACAAATGCATAAGGCTGAACAGAACATAGCTGTAGCAGCTGCATCGATTTTAGCGCGAGCAAGATTTTTAGAAAAACTATCTAAACTATCAAATGAATATAAAATTGACTTGCCTAAAGGCGCATCGCAGACAGTTATAGAAAATGCAAAAAAGTTTGTTAATATGTATGGGAAGGAGACGCTTAGAAAAGTTGCAAAATTGCATTTTAAGATTACTACTAAGGTTCTTAATAAATAGCAGAGCTGTTCAATATGACAGATCTAACGGAACAGAAACAGGAAGCGCATAAGCTCAGAAAAGCAAGTAATTTTAAAGAAGCTCTTCCACTCTACAGAAATTTATGGAAAGAAACAGGGGATCAATTTGACGGCGCAGGACTTCTTCACTGTCTCAGAAAGCTAGAATTATTTGATGAGGCAATCGTTCTTGCTGATGAACTCATCGTCAAATATCCAGACTTTGATTGGTGTAGAAACGAAGTTGTTTGGACTTACATTCAAGGGATACTTGATAAATTTAACGAAGGAGAATCCCTAAGAAAGATAGTAGAAATAGCTAACAAGATAATTAGCTTGAACCCCACCGGGTTAGCTACAAAGATCATAGTTTTTAAAGTTTTAAAAACAGCCAAATCTTCTAATCATTGGGAGACTGTCAATGAATGGGTGGTTAAAATTGATCCGGATTCTCTTAGTAAGAAACCTATGACGGATGATTCAGGTAGGGAGGGATGGAGTGACCAATCTCTCTGGTATAATTACCGTATAAGAGGAATTGTTGAAAAAGGTAATCCGAAAGAAGCAATAAGCATAGCCGATGAAATTTTAGAAAGATTCCCCAGACAAAAAAAATTCTTCCTGCGACTTAAGGCCTTAGCGAACCATCTTCTTGGCAACCTTCCTGAATCAGAAAAGATTTATCAAAATCTATGTAGTGGTTATAAAACTGACTGGTGGATGTTTCATGAGTATGCAAAAGTAGTTAGAGACATAGGCCGCAGAGAAGATGCTTTAAAACTAATGTACCAAGCTGCTAATGGTCATTCAAAACTTGAATCTAAGGTATCACTATTTGAGGATATTGGAATGCTTTGCAAGGAGCTGGGAAAGTACGAAGAAGCAAGAGCCCATCTTGTCCTATGCAAATACGTTAGAGATGAAAAAGGATGGAATGTACCTGAGTCTATAATAAATACTGTTAATGATTTAAATAAAATCATTGGTAATAACAAGGAGCCATCCTCTCTAAAAGAAGCATTGAGTATTTGCCGACGTGAGTGGAGTGAATTATTGGGTAAAGAGAACGACTTAAAGAACTTGTCATACAAGAACCGCAAAGTGCAAAAAGGACTTGTTGGTAAGGTAATCTTAGGTCGCAGCGATCGTCCATTCTGTTTTATTATTGCAAAAGACGAGCAATCCTTTTTCTGTTCTAAATCAGATTTGCCACCTGACATAGCAGATGGGAATGAAGTTGCTTTTGATGCAATTCCATCTTTTGATAAAAAAAAGAATAAAGAATCTTGGAAGGCTTCGAATATACGGCACTGCACATAACACAACATAAAAAGAACGACTGGGGTCTAGCCTTAACTGAGGATAAATTTCGTATGGGATCAAAAATTTTTTTACCATACAACGCGGATTAAAGCATGCTTGAGGTTACCCGCTCAAGGGCTCTACCTCTGTCCAAAGTTATCCACACATCCCTTGACTGAGTGCGTTAAAAGTGTTACACTGCAATTGATAGGAGGTTTGACCCCATGCCGACAAAAAATCCAAGGATCAATGTCGTCTTAGAAGAACCCTTATACGCGGCTATCGAGCAGCTTGCAAAACGGGATAAGGTCTCATTATCGCTCAAAGTGCGCGATCTGGTAAAAGAAGCTTTGGAGGTAGAGGAGGACGTGGCCTTGTCAGTATTTGCCGAGGAAAGGGATAAAACGCTGAGCAAGGCCGCCGCATTGAAACATGATGAGGTCTGGTGAGTGTGCCGTTTGAAATTAGATACCACCCGGATGTAAAGGATGTTGATCTGCCCCTCATTGATGCGAAGACACAAAGGCGTATCAAATCGGCGATAGAAACCCGCCTGATGACGGCTCCACACCGATATGGTGAACCCTTGAGGAAAACCCTCAAAGGATATTGGAAATTGCGAGTTGGAGATTATAGAATCGTCTTCAAAATTATGGACCAGATGATCTATATACTCGGCATAATTCATAGGAAAAAGGCCTATGAGAAAATCGGGAAACGGGTCTAATAGAGCATGAAAATGGAAGGTCTGGTTGGACTAAAATTATACGTTGGTGCACTGTGCGAGGAATAGATAAATCAGTCATCTGCTCAGATGACTGAGAACCAATATCCCTCATGCCACCTCGTTAAACAGGCGATCAATCTAAATACGCCGATATGACCTTCCACTGGATCGCTCCCCCTCGTGAGACGGCATATTCCAAGAGTATATGTCCGCCGATGTGCCCGTCTTCAAAAGAAGCCAGGACCCAGCGTGAGGTCAGGACATGGATATCCTTCTGAGAGTAAAACCCCATGGTCCCACCCAGCACCCCTTTATACGGGATTAGCTCTCGGTGCTGCATCAGATCGGTAGCCAAATCTTCCTTCAGTTTCGAAAAACCTTGCTCCTTTAACTGACCTGCATCCTCCTGGGGCACTACGGAACGACTCTGGAAGGCATCGAGCTTCGCCTGAAGGGCCTCCCCTTCCCTCTTTGCTTCCGCTAGCTGTTCCCCACAATGGACATACTGAAAGAGTACGATAACAAGTACCGTTAATAACGCAGCGGACAAGACCATCCAAATACGCCGCTCCCTGGAAAATCCAGCCCCTTTTCCTTCCACCTTCCCCATTGTTCTTCCTCCTTGGTCGTCAGATCACCGAGAGGAGGATTTCCCCTCCGATTGTAACTTCTTCTGGAAAAGCCACCTATCCATATATTGTCCTTATGATAGTAAGGGGGTTACGGTGGCTGAGTCAAGCTTTTCCCTTGTTCCTACATCTGATTTTTGGTAAAATTAGAACAAAATTCTAGGATAAAAAAGGAATCAATGGCCGTTTCCAGCATTAAGAAAAAAGAAAAGAAATCGAATAAGGTCCGCCAAAAGATAACCGCCCTCCATAACAATATAGGGCTGGTGATAAAAGGCAAACCCGAAGCCATCTCCTGCGCCATCATCACCCTTCTGGCCAGAGGCCATCTCCTTATTGAAGACGCCCCGGGGGTGGGCAAAACGATTTTGGCCCAAAGTCTGGCCATGTCCATCCATTCCGCCTTTCAGCGAATCCAGTTCACCAGCGATCTCCTCCCCTCTGATGTCTTAGGGGTCCCCATCTACAACCCTCATACCGGCGCCTTTGAATTCAAGCCGGGGCCCAT
>Ga0307422_1000803_pt1 | contig 16788 bp, 5 predicted proteins | sample SalMarWE160290MG_FD_202153 | JGI IMG/M metagenome (GOLD analysis project Ga0307422, IMG submission 202153) | Salt marsh sediment microbial communities from the Plum Island Ecosystem LTER, Massachusetts, United States - WE1602-90 | ecosystem: Environmental > Aquatic > Marine > Intertidal zone >...
CCTCCCAGGGGGTGTTGGCCTGAACCTCGGCCAGCGTCTGCTGCGGCTCCCACGAGCCGCTCTCGCGGACGATCATCGGACCGGCGCCCCAGAACCCGCCCCAGCCGTTGAGGTGGTACAGGTTGTGGTCGATGGTCATGTTCGCGTATCGGCCCTCAGCGTAGCCGACTGTCAGACCAGCCGCCTCGTTGTCGATGGCGATGTTGTTGATCACGCGCGTATCGACGCTGCCGTGGGTATCGTAGCCGGAGCCGAGGATAAACCCGTAGAACGAATTGGCCGCCACGTTGTTGATATAGATCATCGGCCCATCGCGCCACACCCCGGAGAACATGTACCCTGTGTACGCGTTGTTGTAGGCCACGTTGCGGTAGGCGCTGATGCCGCTGGCGTGATCGACGTACAGGCCAAAGCCGCCCATCCCGCGCACCGGGCTGCCCGTGCCGGTCGGCCAGCGCCCGCGCTTCTCGGAGATGTAGGTCCAGCCAAAGCTATCGCGGAACACGTTGCCCGTAATCAACACGTCACGAAAAACGTGACCGTCGGGCGCAGATCCCCAGAACTTGGCTGCTCCGCAATCGGTGGTGAGCTGGCAGGCCCTTTCAAAGACATTGTCCTTGATCAGGATCTCGCCCGTCTTGATCTCATCAGGTGAGAAACCATATGTCTCGGGTGACTGGATGACCGACTTGGAGAACTGCACACCGTTGTGGGCCACATGGTGCACGTGATTCCCCTCAAAGCGCAGTTGGTTGGCGTGGGTGAACGACATGCCGACGGCGTTGTCGCCATCGGTGCGAAAGCCCAGGTGGTGCATCTCGTTATTGCGGATGACGGTATTGAGCACACCGGAGCGAGTGAAGGAATCGGCGGCCGCGCCGTCCTCCCACCAATCGATCAGGCGGATGGCGCCGGTATCCATGTAGGCAATCTCTGAATCCTCCAAGGTGAAACCGTCGATGACGTTGGCAGGCGGCGAGGTGGCACGCACCGACTGCTCGACGAGAACGCCCCGGTTAGCATAGCGCAGGGTGACGTTGCGCACCGTGTCGCCGTAGGCCTTGTGGGTGGTCCAGTTGTTCACATAGACCGCGCTATCGTTAAGCATCTCGATAGCAAGCCCATCGACCGTGACGTAGGAGCGATTCTGCAAACTGAATCCGTGATCGCGCCGTGAGATCTCGATATGCTGCAAAGCCGGATCGCCCGGCGCGGGCGGCCACAGGTAGAGACGCCCCATGCCCTCGTCGTACCACCACTCGCCAGGGGTATCGAGCAAGCGCGGCTTGTTCTCGACGTAATATTTGCTGCCCCACCCCAGGCCAGGCTTACCGGAGCCACCATCGTGCTCGCAGAGCCGATCCACGGTGATGCGCCCGTCACTGACGTCGTGCGCGGTGATGGTGCGCCGGTAGACGTAATGGCCCTGTAGCGTGTCGATGGCCACCAGCGTCCCGCCAGTCAGGTTGCCCAGGGTGGTCAGATTGCCCAACTCGACGCCCGCAGGCTCGGTGTCGCTCGTCCGGTCCGTGAGTTGGGTCATGGAGCGCGAGTCGAGGTCGCAGTCGCTGTTGTCTCCCGGCTCGGGGGTGCACCCAGCTACGGACGATCCCCCGTCGGCCGCCCACCAGAACTCGTGGTGCTTCCATTCGGTGGTGACCTGCCAGTCCGGCTCGCGGGCCAGGGGCAAGCGTGCCAAGACCTCGGAGGTCTTGACGACAAAGCGCGGCGTGCCGTCCAGGTCCCAGGCAGACAGATCGGCGTAGTAGGTGTTGGAGTATACGCCCATTGGCAGGCCGATGGGATCGCTCGTCAGTTGCGTCCAGGTAAGAACCGAGGATGGCTCCGAGCCGCGGATGACGGCCGTCCCGGGGCCGTTCTCGGCCACGTAACGCGTTGGTTCTGCGGCGCTGCCACTCATCGCCGGGTGCACCGTCTCACGGTAGACACCGGGCAGAATGTGGACCGTCGTGCCCGGCCCGGCCAGGTCAGCGGCCCGCTGGATGGTGGCAAAGGCGGTGCCGGGCGTCAGGCCGTCATCATCGTCGCTGCCGTTCTCGGCATCCACCCACAGATCTTCCACGCGCGGCACTTGGAACGCCACGTCGTCGAACAGCACCGCACCGGAAGGTACGGTGCTGCCGTTTTCGTTCACCTTGCCCACCTCGATCACGTCGCCATAAGGGTCGTCGTGAATCACGCCGGTCGAAACGTAGCGCACGGACACGTCGTCGACCCAGGCGCCCACCCACGAATCGATCTCGTAGCCGAGCGTGATCTTTTGCCATCCGCTGGCCAGGTCGAACTGACCTTCCTGGTAGTCGTTGTAGTTATAGCCGCTTGCGTTGGGCCAGGCGATAAAGCCCTTGTAGCCCTGACCGGGCGGCTTGCGCACGTACAGTCCCACCAGCGGCGGCCACCAATCGTTGGCGGAGCTTCTGACCTGGGCGATGCACAACGAACTCCCCGCCGGCCAGTAGTTGGGCGTCGGTTCGGGAATGGCAACGTTGTTGGGATTGAACCAGAAGGTGAGATAACCCTCCTCGGCCCTGGCAACGCCGGTCTGGCGGAGATCGTTGACACTCTGTCCAACAGGGACCGACAGCCCAGTGGAGCCGCCATACCCACCGCCGGGCAGCAGGCTCGCGCTCTGTGCCCCTCCCGCGTCCCAGGCGTCCAGCGCGCCACTCTCAAAGTCGTCGGCGACGACGTCCCACGTCACCGGGATGACGGGCTGTGCCAGCGCCGGAGGCGCCAAGAGGACGCCCACCAGTAAAAGGGCAATGACCAGGTATCGAAAACCACTCTCCATTTCTTTCACCTTCCACAGTCTCCCGTCTCGGAAACGCGCGAGCCGTGCGGAGCACGGACGAAATCGCGCAGCACCAGCGGCAACCACAGCAGCCTATCCGTCGGCATCACGCGCACCGTGTCGCTCACGACCACCGTGGTATCCGACATGGCTTTGACGGTCACCGTGTACCACTGGTAATTATACACGTGATCGGTAAGTGTATAAACACGGGTCGCACTGACGGGATCGGTGGCAGTGAACGGCGCGGTGACGGCCGTGGTGTAGTAATCAATGTGCCAGGTGGCCGCTGCGGGCAGTTCGGCGTTGACGCGCCAATCCAAATGGATCACCCGATCTCTGCCTGAGCCCCGCAAGTCGAGCGCGAGGACGTCCCACGTCAACACGGTCACCGAATGAGCGGGCAGGTCCAGTTCGTAAGAATTGCCGAAACCGTCGATCTCCTGCGTCTGGATGACCACGTTCTCGGCGTCCTCGTTGTCGTCGTAGATGCTGGCCGGCGCGATCTGGTGCAGCGCAGCCTGCCCACCTGGTGCAGCGGGCAGCACCAGGCGCACGCGCTGCATCTCGTCCAGATGCAGGTTAAAGAGAACCACCGAGTAGCGCAGATCGTCCCGGAAGGCAAAGGACTGGACGTAATCCACGTCAACCGGCGTCTCGACGCCGTTAATGGCAGCCTGATGCCAGCCGGGATTATCGCCCCCCTGGACCGTCGTCACCATATCTCCCTGGATCGCCCGGTTGACCAGTTCCACGCCCAGCCAGGTCGGGCGCTTGCGCCCTGTTGCCTCCAGATCGCGCAGCATACCCCACAACCGGACATACTCGTCGTTGCTCATACGATAGGAATACTGCAAAGAGGAAAAGGCGCATTGGTCCCTGATCTGCAAGTCGCGCAGATACACCAGCATGTGCAGCGGCAGGGCGACCGCACCGCCCGCCCCGGCCACGTAATCATTGCGCACGGCGAGGGGAGCGCCATCGTCGGGGTTGGTGGTGTGAAAATTCAGCTCATAGACCACCAGACCGGTCCCCTGCCCCACCTCCTGCATCGAGTCCCAGCTCTGCCTGACCCGGCCCGTGCCCACATCGTCAAAGGGCCGGGCAAAGAGCGGGTAAAATATCTCCTCATCGCCGGCGTGGTCGTCCAGCAACCCAAAATAGGGCGCTAGGGCAATCGTATCGTGATTGGAGCTGTGATCCTCGATCTCGCCCTGCCGGCCCGGGTAACCGGCCTGCCCGCCGATGATCAGGTCGAACCGGGCGGCGTCATAGTCGGGATTGGCCATCAGGATAGCGAACCGGTCGTGGGCAATCTGCCCCAGGCGCGTGCCGCCCAGCAGCGACGCCCCCATGAACGGGTCGCCACCCGATGCTGCGCCCCACAACTCGTTGCCAAACTCCAGGTGGATGACGGGAAAAATCTCCGTCCAGGGCGCGGTCTGGCCCAATGCTGCGCGATGGTCGGCGTAAGGGTGTGAGCCGTCGGCCGGAGCCGCCAGGTATTCGGCCAGGCCGTCCATGTCCTGCGGCGAGAAGGTGGGCGGGATGACGTACCACGGCTCGGCGACCACCTCCTGGCACAGCTCTAGGAACTCGTGCAGCGAGTAACTATACGCGGTGGGCACCCGCTCGTGAGGGCGATAGCCCTGTGTCTTGCGCGCCCAGGGCTCGGCCAGTTGTACGTCCAGCGTGCTGCCAAACTGGTTGCTCCAATTGCGCAGGACGCCGGGCTGCAGTTCCTTCAGGCGATCCACGTAGGTATCGGTAAAAGCGGTGGGATTGGTATGATCGGTGCTGTAAAGCGCCACGTCGTCTACCCACGCCTCGTCGTCCTCTTCGCCGTAGAGAAAGTAGAACCCAAAGCCCAGGAGGGGATGGTAATCCTCCGGCCCGTAAGGGCCCAGGGGATCGGTCCCCTCCGGGATAAAAACGTCGACCTCGTAGTGCTGCCAGTCGGTCGATAGCACGAACGCCTGGTCGATAAAGTCCACCTCCCCCTCGCGGAAAAACCTGGCCCGCAGTTGATCGCCATCTTTACCGCCCTTGGCCCAGAACTCGAGGTGCCAGTTACCCTGGATGATGAACAGCTTGCCGGAGGTACGATCGCCGTCGCGCCAGGAGCTGTCCATGTAGGCATGATAGGGCGACTGCCACGCTTCATCGGGAAAGACCAGGTGCAGCGACTGCTCGCCGGGGCTGCCCGGACGCGTCGTCGTCGTATCGGGCGTGGCCCACTCGGTCGCGCCCTCCATGCCGGGCCACTCCCGGCGCACGAACATCACGTCCCACTGGTCCGGCACCGTGCCAGGCGAGTCCAGGTAAAACGTATACCGGTTGTCCTCGTGGGTAAAATCGGTGATCGTGCCACTGCGTCCGTCGGTCGGACCGTAAACGATCTCGTACTCGGCACCGTCCCAAAAGTCGACCGGCTGGCCGATACCGTACTCGTCATTGTTCCAGGACGTATCCCAGAAATCCTGCACGATGCGCTGGCCGCTGCTGCCCTCAGCCACGTGGGCTACGCTGCCATAGACGCCGGCCTCGAAGCCGGGGTTATCGATCACGTTCTTGATAAGCTGCGCCGCTCCCCACCAGACCCGCGAGCCGACGTTGATCCCCAGCCGCTTGACGTCGGGGACCAGCACCTGGTCCTGGATCTCGACGGTGGTCAGGCTGATGGCGGCAGTACTGGCGAGGGAGGATTCGAGAGACCGATCTGTATCGCTATCAGGAACCGCAGAAGCGGCACCGAGCCCCACCGCCAAGCTACCCGCCAGGACCAGAGCGAAAGCCAGAGCAGCAAAGAATCTGGACCATTTCCGAGCCATGACAACCCTCCGTAATAATATCTATGGACTAGTTCCTCAAAGTCAGCGGCAAATAGACCTTTTCACTGAGGTCGGCGTCCCAGATGTGGACCTCCATCTCTGACTCTTCGATGGTGCCCACCACTCCAGCACCGTGGCAACCGATCAACGCCTGGCGCAGATGGTTGTCGTTATCGGGGTTCATGAACGTTTGGCCGGCGCAGGGGTACATCACGTGCTTGCACATCCAATAGTCCAGCGTCACCGGGTCGGCACACAGACCGACCGTCCTAGTATGCGCGGCGGCGGAATTGGTACGGCTGCGATAGCCCGTGTACTCGGCGCAGGTCAGGTAAAAAGTCGGCGAGAGAATCTGGGTGATGAGATGCCTCACTGTCTCACCCATGGCGGTCGGGCTGATCGGGCTGTTGTATCCAACGCCATGCAAGCTATAACCGCCCGAACCGCCAAACTCGACGATACCCAGGTGACATTTGACGGCGCTGGTTGGCCCGGCATAATCCTCGCTTCCGAAGCTTCCGTGATTATTGAGGGTGGGCAAAAAGATCAGCTTGACCTGCTGACCATTATAGTCGCCACCAGACCACACACCGTTCTGCAGGTCGATCAGGTTGCCACTGTACGCGGAGCGCAGGATGGGATGGGACAGGCGGCAGGTGCGCCCATTGGTCGGCGCGGTATAGGTCGTGCGCACCCAGCCGTGCTGGCCAGTGGCCAGGTCACCCGGTACAGAAACGGCGACGAAATCCCCAACGCCTGAATCGAGGAGCGGGATAGCGGTCACATTCGGAATGCCTCGGGTGTGATAGTCGTCCACCAGCTCAAAGTAATTCATATCGGGCCAGTTGTTGGTGCGGTTGTCTACTATCATGTTCCAGCAATAGCTACCGGAAAGCGTATCTGTGGCACTACGGTGCACGTGCTCGGCGATAATGACCTCGCCCGCAAACCCACCCGGACGGTCGAGGATCACGTCGATCAGCGCCTTCATGCACTCGGTGTGGGTATAGCCCTGGCGACGCCACTGGCCGTTGGGCTTGAGCACCACCGCGTCGTCGTAGCTGATAAACTGCTGGATGCCCCCGGCCATGGTAATGGCCTGCTGCACGTTAGTTATCGGCGTGCCGTTGCGGGCGACATAGATGGGAACCGGCGCGGTCGGAGCGTGTGGGGCAGCCACAACCTCAACCGGCGCCGCGCGCAGGCCCAGCCAGGATGCAACCGCCGCACCCATCTTGATAAACTCGCGTCGCGTGAAACGTGACATTTTGATACCTCCGTCTACTTGCTCAAATAACGGTTCCGCCCTTTGGGTGAGCTATCAAGCACATCTTCCGACCGCGGCTCGAAGAAAAGCAGTGCCCCTTGATCCCCAGGCGCTCCGTATCCACGCAAGATGAGCGGCAAGTACACCTCGTCGGTCGCGGTGGTGAACTGCCACTCTGGCCCAACCGTCGTGCTGATGCCGTCGGTGGCCGTGATCTGCCAGAAATAGGTCGTGCCGGTGATCAGGCTGGGCGCATACAAGGTCTGCGTCACGGTGGCGACTACGGGTGGAGAACTAGCTGTGCCAAAGGCCGCGGTGTAGGTCACCGGATCCCGGTCGAGATCCCCACCTTGCCAAGTCAGCGCCCTGTTAATGGGAACTGCCACCGCGCCATCGGCCGGATTGGGGCTTTGAGGAACATTCGGAGCGACGTTGAGGATGCCCAGCATCACCATGGCGGTGTTGTGACGCACCTCATCCATCAGGTCAGCGTCGGTCAGCCAGTAGAACTCGCCGTTGACCGGCGGCGGGCAGCCGGACCAATCACAGCCGCCGAACTGGCCGTACACGCGGGCCACCTCCGAGCGCGCATAGTCCGTGTACCCCTCCTGATCGGCCAACTTGAACAGCGCCCAATCCTGCAGCCCCTGGCGGATCACCTTGAGCCGGTACGATGAGATCGGGCCGTCAATGGCGACGCCCGATGGCGATCCAGCAGGAGCGAGAATGCCATCGTGATGACCGGGGTATACAAGCACCCCGTCACCGCTCTTGCCATAGTCGACGTTGTGGCCCCAGGGATCGCCCCGCGTCCACGCGACGGTGTCCCACAACAGGAACCCGGTCGCGTACTCGTACCAACTGCCCCACATGATGATGCGCGGCTCTACACCCAGCAGGGTGTTTGCAGCAAAGGTCGGGTATGGATCGCTCTGCGCGTTGCTCTCGTAGAACCACAGGTCGACCCCTTGATCAAAGAGTGCCGGCCACTCAGCGCGTCCATAGTTCTCCTGATTCTGCCACCAGTGATCGGAGCACCTCAGGCACTCGCAAAAGATGCCCAGTGCCGGGGTTAGCACGTCGGTACTTGGCCGCGCCGAAGTTGTGTCCATGATCTGTGGTTTCCAGTCCGGGTCCCCGGCCTGCATCAACAGCGCGTCGTACAAGATTTCGTCGTACCGTGATGATGGAGGCTCATCGAGAGCGTAGACGATGGTGCGCGTGAGCCAGCCTTTGGCCTCGAGATGAGCCGCCCACGCCTGGGCCAGGTCGGTATACGCCTCGTCCGTACAATCTGTCTGTATGCCCCAGCTAGCACCTGGTGTGAACCGCGTGCCGATCCGCGTGCTGGGAACACCGTCGCTCCAGTAGCTGCCGTCCATATAGGGCTGCAGCGCGGCGTCGTACGCGTCCCAGTCAGCCGGCGGCGCGCAGCCCCCCGGAAACGGGATAAAGCTCTGCCCAGTATCGATGCGATGGGCATGGGCCAGATCCTCGTAACGCTTGACGATCAAACGGGAATGCGGCTCCCAATCGATCCAGAAATTCGACCCGTTACAATCGTAGGTATCCCGGTGATAATAGATCACCTCTTCATAGTGCATCCCGAAATAAGGCGTCACCACGCGCATATCTGGCAGCACCAGGTCCCACACAACCAGCGTCCCCGGGACGATGACGTCCGGCTGGCCCGCCGCCGTCACCGTGATCGCGCCGGTGTAGGTCCCCGCGACGGTCGATTCGGGAATGTAGAAATCGACCCACACCGGCTGGTTGCGATCTGCTGCCACGTCAAAGGGCGCTCCCACCAGCGTGCCGGTGTAGGGATCGATGAAAGGAACAAGCAGGTCGGGGACAAGCGGATCGCCGGTGGGCGAGCTTTCAGGCACAGGCGCGTTGCCCGGCTCGGCCTCCGAGACACCGGTAAAGTCGATAAAGGCCTGGCGAAAGAAGGTGACGTTGGGAACAGCGATGGTGTGGCCCGCGCCATCGCTCAGGTCACCGGACGCCATGTTCACATCGCTCAGCGCCGAACCACTGGCGCGGACGACGATCTGCGCCGCCTCGTACGAGCGGCGCGCGCCATCGAGGACGATGCTGCTCCGCGGGCCGACGGCCGTCGTGGGCTGCACCTTGTGGGCAATGTGCTCCGTCCACACCGTCATCGCCGCCGGGGCGGCCGGCTAAGCCAACGTCTCCAGAACCCCAGGCCGCAAACCCGAAACAAGAGAGACGACCAACATCATTCCAGCGACCAGGCCAAACAAACTCTTTCGCAATCCCATATCTCCTCCCTTAATTCGATCTCACAATAAGCGGTAGATACACAAATCTATCTGTGGGCATCACACACACCGTATCGCTGAGGACCGGGCTGGTGCCGACGGCGGTCAACGTGACGGTATACCACTGGTAGTTGTGCACGTGCTCCATCAGCACGATAGAGCGGGTCGTGCTAATTGGATCCGTGGCGGTGTAAACGCTGGCGGTCTGAGTGTAGTAGTCGACGTGCCAGGTCGCCGTAGACGGCAACGTGGCGTTGACGCGCCAGTTCAAGTGAATCCTCTCGTCGCCGGGGGTGCCCACCATGCTCAACCGGGGCACAAACTCATAAGCCCCCACATCAGGCCGGGCATCCCGTACGATGCCATTGCGATCCGTGGGGCTGCTTAACGTGGGGTGCGCGGCGTCGACTATGGCCGCACTCTCTGCAACCGGCGACAGGTCATAATCGCCGGTGAAACCGGGAACCGCCGCCTGGGAATGCATCCCCCACCCCAGGGCTTGCCAGGCCGCCAGATCATCGGCGCCGACCGCCCAATCTCCATGCTCGAAACCACACACGTTGTAATCGATGGCCTCGTACCTGGACGCGGGGAGATCCGCCTGAAGACACTGCCAGGAGCTGCTGTCGCCGGTATATTGAATCGCATTGCTGACGATCTGGTGGCTCGTCCCCTCATCTCGGATGAGAATGCCTCTCCCGCTACTGCTGACAAGAATGCTGTTGTTGCGCGCGGTGACGTTCGTCGTCTCTGCATCGCCGCTTCCCGGGTCTCGGTCTGGAACCGCGATGGCGTACACGCCAAAATCCTGGTGGTGGATGACCACGTTGTTCTCGATCAGACAGTTCACGCAGGCACCGACGCCTATCGCCATATTGCCCACGTTGACCACCCGGTTGCCCCGGATGACCACGTTCTCAAAGCGCTCCGCGCTGCCGTAGCCGGGATCGATGGCGATCCCCCAGCAGCCCTGGCCGGCAAAGCCCACGTCCTCGTGCACAAAGTTGTCCTCGATGACCAGATCGGTGATCACGCCATGCCCCACCAGAGACACGCCCCTGCACTGGCCCTCGCCATCGAGGGACGAGCGGTACAGCTCGTTGCCCGAGATGCGTACATCATTCCCAGAGCTGACATAGATGTTGTGATCAAACATGGTCCCGCCGCCGTTGTTCTCAAAGTACGAATCTTCGATCACCAGGCCATCCCCGCCACCCAGGAAACCCTGTCCCCCGCTATTGACGATCGTCGCCCGGCGCACGGTGAGCCGCTCGCTGATGCCATTGCAGGTGGGATCGCTGCTGGAGCACTCGTTGGAGCCCGCCAGGTGAACGCCGATCCCAAAGCCATCCATGCGCACGTTATCGATCAGTACATCGTCCACATCATTGAACAAGAAAAACCCATTGCCGGTATCGCAGGCAGTGCAGCGCAGATCGAGGTTTTCAAAGACGTATCCCTCTTCCCGAGTTGCATAGCCGCTATCGGCCAGGGAGAAGCCGTAACTGTCGGTGACCCGGCGCAAGATCGGGCGATTCTCGTCACCCGATCCCCACGGTGGGAGATAATCGCCCACCGTGCACGGATTGGCGGCCGTGCAATTGCTGTTGACCCAGGCACTCCCGGTTTGATCCAGGGTAAACGCCCCGCCGCGGCAGAAACGCACCGCGTCACCGGCTGCCAGGCTGCTGAACTGAGAGCGCGCCATCTCATAGGTGCGCCACGGTTCGCCCGGATCTGTACCGCCGTTTCCATCGTCGCCCGGCATGCAATCTGCATCGGATCCTACGGCACAGTCACAGACGTAATAGATGACGGCGTCAGGTCGGGACAGATCTCGGGCGTACGCATACAAACGCCATCCGACCAAAGTCAAGCCCACAACCAAAGCCCCTATGAAGAGCCGCCCGACGAGGCCCGAGGGGATCATTTTTGCCGACCGTGTAGAAAACGCGTTACTCTGCATCGACACTTCCTCCTTCGAGTCTACCAGATAACCCAAACTCCCTCCTCAATCGTCCCTCAACACCAGTGGCAGATACACCTTGGGCCAGTCCTGAATCGTGCCGCTGACCTCGACGAGAAAACTCAAAACCCCCTGACCGTTGGCATAGACGGTTATGTCGCCGGTTCCCGGGGTCAGCGTCACGTAATGCGAGAAGCTCTCCTCGGTCACGCTGACGGCGTAGCTGGCATACGGCACCAGGTCAAAGACGAGATTGAGCGTGTGCGTCGTGGGCAGGTAATTGTATTCCAATATGCCCTCAGGCGAGCCACCGTCGTAGGCCGCCGAGAAGAGCGTCACCCGGTTCAGATCGGGGTCGGCGATGCGCGCGCCGGCGAGCTTGGTCGTGCTGATCGGCGATACCCAAGCCATCGAGACAGTAGTGCTGATGGTGGGCTGGAGCACCGTCAAAAAGTTGTGGTCGAGCGCCGTGTCGGCCGGCTCCAGCTCGATCCGCCACTCACCGTAAGGGATCGGGTCAAACTCAGTAGTTGGGCGCGGCTGAGATTCGCCAGAGCTCCAATGCCAGTCATAGTTCTCGTCAAAGACCCAGAACGCCTTCTCGCCACGTCCGCCGACGACGCGCAGGTTGCGCTGGGCCGGCAGCAGCGGCTTGATGAACAGATTGCCATCGCCGTTGACGGCCGTCGCCAGGGTCGCATCGGCGTACAGCGTCTCGCCGGGCGAGACGTCCGTCGGCGTGCCGCTGATCGCCGGCTCGTCCATCACGTGGAACAGCAGCTTGGTGTTGGCCCCACTAAAGGTCGGCGAGACCACGCCCACGCGATCGTAGAGTACCACGTAATCGTTGGCCTGCGCCCCTGCCTCTGGACGCAGGTAGACGAACTCGCGTTGGAAGCGCGTCACCTTGGCCACGTTGCCGCTCAAGCTGGTGTCCATCGCCTGGTTGTACGTGGGATTATTGTAGGCGGCGGTGGCGTCGCCCAGGACGTAGGTATAGTCACCGGTATCGTCAAAATGCACAATATCGCCCGTCTCATACTGGGCCGCATGCTGATCAAAGTAGTCGACCGTCGGCGGCATGCGGCTGGCGGGCGACATGGTGCGCTGCCCGCCGTCGGTGGAGCTGGCATCGGGCCGTGCAGCGGAAAAATCCTCGGCGGGGTTATAGACCACCAGCGAGTTGTGGGCGATGGTGCGCACGTAGTAATTGCGGTCGTGATAGGAGCGCCCATCGCCGCTGTAAACGCCGCTGTCGAGCGCCAGGTCGCCGTGCTTGAATATCGTAAAGCTGTTCTGGTCGTAGTGCTGGTGGTAGGTGAAAAAATCGCCACATTGGAACGTGACGTAGGTGACGCTGGTATCCAGATCGGCCGCGCCATCGGGCCAGCCGGAGCGCATAAAGACCGTGCCGGTGCCGGCAGCATAGTGCGTGAGCGGCCCAGGTGACGCGGTGGGCTGGTCGGGGTTGAACCACAGGAACTCTCTGGCGTAGAGGAAACTGAACGAGTTGTTGGCCGGTGGAGCAGCGAGGTACGCCTGAAGCTGGCGCGCCAACGCGTCGTTGGGGTAGCGCTCGATCAGGATCAGGGCCATGATACGCCCATAGTTGGCCATCGAACCGCGATTGCGCTCCGTATCGCCGGTGGACACATACGGGCGGTAGTAATCACCATAATTGTCGGCCACCCCCGGCCAGCGGTGCATCAGAATGTAACCCAAGCGCTCACGGAACCAGGGCGTGCTCTCAAAGAGATCCTCACCGGTGGCCGTGCGCCAGCCCTCGATCATCTCGACCCGCCACATGTTGGCGATCCAGTCATAGATCATGCCCTCCGGCCAGCCACCACCGGCGGCGATCCGGTCCAGCCAGGGCCGGTCGACGTCACGGAAACGGCGATGGCGGAACTCGTCCATCCACTCCTGGGCGCGGGAATTGTCGCCATAGCTCGCCAACCCCATCAGGCCGAAGGAATAGCCATAGCGCGGCCAGTAGTTGCCCAGGCCGGGCACGTCTGTATAGCCGGGATCGGCCAGTTGGTCATCGCCCCAGGTGTTGAAAAAACTGGTAAACGTGATCACCTCACCGGCCGTCAACCGATCATGACACCAATCATAGACGATGGCCACGTCGCCGGCCCCACTGGCGGAGGTCGTCGTCGCTGCATAGTCCAGGGCCAGGTCGATGGCGTCCTCGCAATAAGACGCCTGCCCGGTGACCTGGGAGACCAGCGCCTTGGGGATCATCTCGTCGTAATAATCAGCATAGTACAAGAGCTGCGTCCAGCGCGTGTTGGTGGATACGGCCCGCGCCTGGAGCGTCGCCAGCTTCTGCGGGGTCAGGTAGATGCGCGGGTGGTCCGCCGGGATGCTCAACAGCCGCACGAACACCCGGTCGGTGGCGCTTTCACTCTGATCGTTGGTCACGGTCAGCTCGAACTCCCACTCCCCGGCCACGTCGGGCGTAAAGGCCGTCATCTCGGTCGTGCCGACGGTACCCGTGATGGCAGAGCCATATCCCGGTTGCACGACACGCCAGATGTAGGTCAGGTCGCCGCCGCCGGGATTGTAGCTGCCCGAGCCATCCAGGGTGATGGCGCTGCCGTCCCAGGATAGATTCTCCTGGTCAGGGCCGGCGTCGGCATAGGGTGTATCGGGATTGTAGACCACGGTCAGCTTGGGGCGCAGGCCGGCATCGGCCCCCTGGCTGGAGACGAAATCGCGCCAATCGGCGTTGCCCGGCTGGTAACCGGACCCATCGCGCAGCGTCAGGCCATAGTTGGCATAGTCCCCGTGCACCCAGGTGCGCAGCAGGTCGGTGACGTCCCAGGCGTACCAACCCGCCCCGCCGACGTCAGCCGCGTCCTCGTATTTTTCGGCGTAATCGGCGCCCGCCTCCATGCCGCGCGCGCTCCAGGGAACGTCGGTCCCCTCTCCAGGGTAATACTGAACCGCATAGTCGCCGGTGGCGCCGAACTCGCCGGGGGCAAGGATGGGCGCGCCGTCCAGGTTCCCCTCCTGCCACTCGCGCAGCACGCGATAGACCTCCACGCGGCGCGGCAAGGAACTGGACGTCTCGTTATACAGCGAGAGCGTCGCCGAGATGACCTGGCTGTTGGATGGGATGCTACTACTAGGCAGATCGAAACGCAGCAAGGGGTTATTCCTGCCGCCGCGCTCCAGCGTCAGGCCCTCGTTCAGGCCATAGTTGCACGTGTATTGGTCCGGATCGCCCCAATCCTGGGTGCTGACCCAGGTATCGCTGACACCCGCGTAGCCATCCAACCCCTGCTGAAAGACGCGGGTCTGCTCGACCAGCGGGCCCAGGGAGGTGCTTTCGCTCACGGCACCCCAGGCATCGAACCCGCCGCTCATCCCAACCAACAACACAGCGATAAGAATTGGAAAAAGCATCTTCTTCACCGTGCGCCTCCCATTTGGTTTCTCAATGCCTCAAAACAAGCGGCAAGTAGCCCCTCCTTTCCAAGATATTGATGGCATGATCATCCGTAAAGACATCACCACCGTTTTGAACGCCGACGGTGATGGTCTTGATACCGCCCGTATCCCAGCGATATGTAGCCACCGACGTACCCTGACCGTCGAGCGGAGCTGGCGACCAGGTATAGGTGATGGGCAGAGAAGCATTGGCCGGGCTGACGGATGCCGTGAAGGCATAGGTCGTGCTGACAACGCCTATCTCTGGGCCCTCAATATCCACCCCTGTCAGCACGATGTTTGTGATCGTGATCGTATGAGTGGCGGTGGCACTGCCGCCGTCGTTCTCCGCCGTGACCGTGATCGTGTGGGTGCCGAGCGTGTCCCAGTTATAGATGGCAGCCGACGTATCCTGTCCGCTGCTCGGTTCGGGTATCCAGGTGTAGGTAATGGGTGTTGAGGCATCGACCGGACTGACTTTTGCCAGAAAGGCTTGGTCTATATTGACTATACCGCTGTCTGGACCATCGATGCTGACATCCGTCAGTGGTCCACCCCCAGAGGGAATGACGATCAGCGTGATCGAGTTAGCCGGAAAAGCGGCCGAGAACCCACTCGCCGTGACCGGCTGATCGGCCTCCCGGACGATACCACTCAGGTTGACCGAGCTGTAGCGGTACACCTGGGCATTGGCCCCGGGCTGAAAATTAGCCAGCGAGACGTCGCTGGTGAGTTGTTGGCCGGTCTTGTTGACGATCATAAGGGTCAGCGCCCCATCGCTGCTCCGCTGGGCGGCATAGATGGCGATCCGCCCCTGGTCTTCGCTGGATGCGTGGACACTGGTCTCGCCAAAAGCGCCGCCCGAACCATCATAGTTGCGGTACATGCGGAAGGCAAAGGTTCCCGGATCGCCCACCTCAGGCGGACCCCACAGCGTAGCCAAATGCAAATCCTCTCGGCCAAAGATACCAAGAATATCGGCCTGGGCCAACGCGCCGTTGATGTGGTCGAGCGCCCCCCAGTTGTACTCGGTAATGGCAATTTTTGTACCGGGATAGTTATCCGCTACCAACTGATGCATCCGGGGAACCATATAAACCGGCTCAGCGATCCAATTCTCGTCAGAATAGGTAGGGTCCCAAAATGTGCGTGTAGAGCGCAGGCGGTACGCCTGCATTTCGGCATTGCCCGCCGAACTGAAGGCAATACCCCCGGTCGGGTAACAATGCATATCCAAATAGTCGAGAAGACGCACCCCGTGTGTATTTTCGTAAGCCTGCATCTGTTGCAAATACCAGTCCATAAGCGGAACGTCACCATGAGCCAGACGGTCCTGGGGGTGATTCCACCAGTCTGCACCCGACTCCCGATCAAGCGCCGACCAGAAATAGGCCGACCACCCCCACACCGCCGGCCCCAGTGTCTGTGCCGATGGATCGGCAGCCTTGATCGCAGCAGCGTAGAGGTAGGTACGCGTAACTATTTCATCGTAACTAAGTGGATGCTGGAATACATCACGGTGCGTCTCGTTCCATATCATAGGCTCGTTATCCAAGTTGTAGAACATCACCCCGCCCTCTGCCGCTGTACCAAACTCGGTCGTGAGGTGCTTGATCCAGTCGGTGACAAAAGTGGTGCTGATCTCCATGCTGGTATCATGCGGGTCATTCCACGTGATATGAGTTCCACCTTGCTCACCATTACCACAATCCGGATCCCATTGATCAATCGAGTCTTGAGTCCCGTACACACTCACCTTGAACCCACAATCATATGGGTGACTCTCCAAGCGCTGACTTGGTGTCCAACCAATAAGCGGCATGGTCAACAACGACTCGGTCCCGGTACGAATACTCTGCTCAACCATGGCATCAATTCTCCCAGAAGGAGCAGGAATATTCTCAAAATACCAGTCGAAGCCGGTGTTGTACACGTCGATCTGCCAGTTATAACGCGAGGTCGAATTTCCACCCCAGCGACGCACGGGCAGTCGCACGGCATTGGCAAGTTCCTCACTAGCATGGTTCATGCCGTAGATGTATGGGCTGATGGAATGCCGGTCGGTGGCAGCATCCACGCTCAGATCAGGCCCCACGCCCGGAGGTGTCGTGGGTGGAGGCGTAGCCGTGGGCAAGCCCGAATTTACAAAAGACACCTCATCCAGGTAGAACGTAGGTTGAGCCCCACCA
>Ga0307422_1000805_pt1 | contig 16761 bp, 19 predicted proteins | sample SalMarWE160290MG_FD_202153 | JGI IMG/M metagenome (GOLD analysis project Ga0307422, IMG submission 202153) | Salt marsh sediment microbial communities from the Plum Island Ecosystem LTER, Massachusetts, United States - WE1602-90 | ecosystem: Environmental > Aquatic > Marine > Intertidal zone >...
GCGCGCGCTTCGTTCGCAGATTGCAGCTCTCGAAGAACAGGAGCGTAAGAAGACGGGTATCCCGTCCCTCAAAATCGGCTACAACCGTGTCTTCGGCTACTACATCGAGGTGACAAAGACGCACCTTCCCAAGGTCCCCTCAGAGTACCACCGGCGGCAGACGCTGGCTCATGCCGAGCGGTTCATCACCGAGGAGCTGACAGGGTATGAGGAGAGGATCGCTCTTGCGCAAGAGCGTGCTAAGGCGCTCGAACTCGACCTGTTTGAACAGACGCTCGACCGGCTCGCTGGAGAGATTCCGCTCCTCCAGCGCGTCGCGGACGCCCTATCGCAGCTCGACTTCCTCCTCTCGCTCGCCGTCGTTGCCCACCGTAACGACTACGTACGGCCGCGCTTCACGGGTAAGCATTCAATAACGATCCGCGCTGGACGGCATCCGGTCGTCGAACAGATCGAGGAGTTCGTCCCCAACGATCTCGTCCTTGAGGAGGCAAAGGACCTCGTTATCCTCACCGGCCCAAACATGGCTGGAAAATCGGTTTATTTACGACAAGCTGCGCTGATCTCCCTTATGGCGCAGATCGGGTCGTTCGTCCCAGCGAAAGAAGCGAGCCTTCCCATCGTCGATCGTGTCTTCGCGCGCGTCGGGGCGAGCGACATGCTCGTTGCGGGGGTGAGCACGTTCATGATGGAGATGCTCGAGGTGGCAACAATCCTCGAACGGGCGACGAGAAAGAGCCTTGTCATCCTCGATGAGATGGGGCGGGGGACGAGTACCTTCGACGGTGTCTCCATCGCCTGGGCGGTGGCGCGCGAGCTGGCGACACGGGTAAAGGCGAAAACATTGTTCGCGACCCACTACCAGGAGCTCACCCGCCTCGCGGATGACGTCCCTGCGATCGTTAACTTTCACGTTGCGGTAAAGGAGCTAGGGAAGCAGGTCGTCTTCCTCCATCGCGTCGAGCCAGGCACGGCGGAGGGGAGTTACGGAGTCCATGTCGCTCGCCTCGCCGGCCTCCCCGAGCGGGTGACGCAGACCGCCGATCTGATCCTGGAGGAGCTTCTCGCTGAGGCTCCACTCTCCCGCCTCGGAAGGAAAGACAAGCGTGCTGAGGCTCTCTCCCTCTTTGGATCAGAGGATCATCCCGTGCTGCGAAAACTTCGCAAGCTCGATCCTGACCAACTTACCCCGCTGGAAGCACTCGAACTCTTAGCCCGGTTGAAAAACGAGCTGTAAGGTTGGGAATCCACGGATGATAGATCGAAAGCGGGGTTTCCCGAGCCCTTCGTCTTCCTTGAGCTAAGACCTGAACACCTCTCCTCGTTTTTCGGCTTCTTTGCCCTCGTTCTGGATCAAGAACGCTCATTGCCATGGGGCACGAAACACGATACGGTATACACGGGGCGCTCGTGGGAGAGAAGAGGAATCTTGTGATCGTTGGTTATTATGGGTTCGGGAATCTTGGGGATGAGGCGATCCGCGTGGCCTTGAGTGCGGCTCTGAACGGGCGAGAGGGTCTGCGTCCGGTCTGGCTCGTTTCGCAGCCACAGAATACGAACGAGGTAAACCGCTCACATCCGTGCGCCATCTTCGCGGGGCTGCGCCGTTCAGCGGCCCTTATCTTTGGCGGTGGAGGACTCCTGCAGAACAAGACGAGTACCCGTTCGCTCCTCTATTACCTTTCCCTCATCCTACTCGCACGGTCTCTTCGCAGGCCGGTCTTCCTCCTCGGTCAGGGGATCGGCCCGATCAACGGACGGTTCGCACGAGCGAAGACACGGTTTGCGCTCTCCAAGGCATGCTACATCGGCTGCCGTGATCGACGGAGTCTCGACTTTATCCAGTCGCTAGGTCTTGATGGAACGTTGAGCGGTGATCTCTTCTTCCTCACTCCTCCGTGGAAAGAACCGCTGGAGGAACAGCATAAAGGCAAGGTGCGAATCGTTCTATCTCTTAAGGGTGCGGGGGAAGCTAAGCGTTTTATCGCTCTCCTGAAGGGGATTAATGCAAGGAGAAACGTCTCGTTCGTCTTCCTCACTTTCTTCCCTGCGGAGGATCGTTCTCTGGCAGAGTCGATCGTGCAACAGCTCGATTTTCCGTGCCGAATAGTTCTCCCCAATTCCGTCGAGGAGGCGAGCGCAGAGCTTGCAAGAGCCGATCTCCTCATCTCATCCCGCCTCCATCCCCTCGAGTTCGGCTTGCGCACAGGGACGCCGATCCTTGCCATCACCGAAGACCCGAAGGTCGAGCGTTTCGTCGAGGAGGTCGCCTCGCACGGCGGTCCTTCTATCGTGCATACTGCATCTCCATCGATTGAAGAGATCTGCTCTCTCCTTGAGAATTCACCGGACCGGGAGGCTCTCCGGGGGACTTACCGCAGGATGCACGAGGAAACGAGAGCCGCGGTTGCGGCATTCCTCGATAGGTTGGAATCTGTCTTAGGAGCGTGTGATGACTGAAGTGGATCACCCGATTCACCGACCCGTGCTCTCTCAGGAGGTCGTCTCCCTACTTGATCCTCGCCCCGGTGGGGTAGTCGTCGACGGAACGGTCGGCCTCGGCGGCCATGCCAAAGCACTCTTGCAAGCGGAGTCCGGAGTTACAGTAATCGGGATCGATCGCGATGAGGAGGCGCTTCGACATGCGGCAAAGCGGCTCTCCCCGTTCAAGGAGAGGGTCCGGCTGATCCACGGAAACTACCGCGACCTCGGCGAACACTTGGATGTCTTGGGAATCGATACGATCACAGGCTTCCTCCTCGACCTTGGGCTCTCCTCACTCCAACTCGATACGGCCAACCGTGGGTTCAGCTTCCGCTACGATGGGCCGCTCGACATGCGTATGGACACCACGCAGTCAATGACCGCTGCCGAATTGGTGAACCATTCCTCTGAAGATGAGCTTGTCCGCATCCTGCATGATTACGGGGAGGAGCGGTTCGCACGGCGGATCGTGCGCGCCATCCTTGCGGCACGGGCGAAGGAGTTGATCGAAACGACGGGGAGGCTCGCGGAGATCGTGCACAGCGCGATCCCAAGGAAGTTTCACCCTAAAGCGATTCATCCGGCAACACGCGCCTTTCAGGCGTTGCGAATCGCGGTTAACGAGGAGCTTGCGAACCTCAAAGGGGGGCTAGAAGCGGGATTCCAAGCTATTGCGCCCGGTGAGGTGATCGCGGTGATCAGCTTTCACTCCCTGGAAGATCGGATCGTGAAGGGTTTCTTCCGGTATAAGGCGCTCTCCTGTACCTGTCCACCCGATTTTCCGGTCTGTATCTGCGATAAGAAAGTGGAGGCGGAGATCATCACCAGGAAGCCGATCCGCCCCTCCCCTGAGGAGATCGCGGCAAACCCGCGTGCTCGCAGCGCCAAGCTGCGCGCGGCAAGGAAACCCGATATAAGGTAATCCAGTTCGCCTTTTGCGTCGACAAATGTCCGGGATGACGGTCCCGTGCTCCCTTATCGTGGGAAGACAATGTCACACCAGAGGATAGGGACGATCAGCTACCCGATCGGGCAGGCCCGGCGACGGGTCCGTACGGAGGTTACTACCTGGCCTCATGCGACGATCTTCGTGCTGCTGGCAGCGATGGTCCTCGCTGGGTTCTGCCTCCTCTACCTCTGGCAGGGGACGACAATCCTCGATCTGACAGCGCAGCGGGAGGGTATGCGAGCGATGCTCACCTCGACCGAGGAGGTGAACCATTATCTGGAATTCCAGATTGAACAAGCGTTCTCTTTGGAGCGCGTCTCCCGCATCGCCCGTGAGATACTTCACATGGTCGAACCGTCCAATATCCGCTATGTACCGATCGATTCCTAAGCAGCAAGAGACTAGGACTACTGGAAGGCGCACCCTCGTCCTTGCGATGGGTCTGGTACTTGTCGCCCTTCTCATAGCCGGCCGTTTAGTCAAGCTCCAGGTGGTGGAACACGATCATTGGGTCGCCGCCGCACGCGCTACCCAGGAACGGACAATCGAGATCCTCCCCCAACGCGGGGCTATCTACGATCGTAACGGCGTCCCTCTCGCCTTTGACGTGAAGGCTATCGCCATTGCGGTCGATAGTTTCAACATGACCAAGCCGGAGGCACTCGTCGAGATCCTGAACGAGGAACTCGGACGTTCGAGTGAAGATCTAACCCCTCTGGTATACCGTCAGAGTTACTTCACCTGGATCGATCGCGCCGTCGGACTGGAAGCGGCAAAGAGGATCGAACGCCGTGCTCAGGACGCCTTCGCCTACGGATTGATATTCATCGACACATGGAAGCGCTGCTACCCGCAAGGATCGCTTGCCTCCAACCTCCTCGGCTTCGTGGGGATGGATGGGCACGGGCTAGAAGGGATGGAGCTCGCCTTCGATGAGGCGCTCTCCGGGACTCCAACGATGCTTCACGTCCTCGAAGGGGCGGATGGGCGGACCTATAGCACCGAGACGATCGAGGAGGGGATCCCTGGGGAGGATCTCTATCTAACGATCGACGCACGCTTGCAGCTTGTCTGTGAGGAGGAGATCGATGCCGGGGTGGCGCGTTTTCGGGCTAACACCGGGTTCATCGTCCTCCTTGACCCGAAGACCGGAGATCTCCTGGCGATGGCGCAGGATCATCGTTACGACCTCAACTATTTCTGGAGATCGACCGCGGAGGAACGGCGGAATCTGGCGGTCTCATTCCTCTTTGAGCCGGGCTCATCGTTCAAGGCACTCACCGGACTGGCCGCTCTCGACTGCGGTGCGGTGCGTCCCGAAGACACGTTCAACGGGAATGATGGGATCAACATCGCCGGGCACACGATGCACAACTCGGATAATGAGTCATTCGGAACCGTCACCTTCGCCAAGACAATCGAGTACTCGGTCAACACCGCGATGATCAGGGTTGCGCAGGGACTAGGTGAGGAGCGACTCTACCATGCCCTCGTCAACCTCGGGTTCGGTGAAAAGACAGGGATCGAGCTTCCCGGCGAAGAGAGCGGGATCTTGCGCGACGTCGAGGACTGGTCCAAGCTTGCCCTTGCCGCCACCTCGATCGGCCAGTCGGTCGGCGTAACCGGGATCCAACTCGCACGGGGGATGGCCGTGGTAGCGAACGGCGGCTATCTCCTTGCCCCGCGGATCGTGCAAGGACTTGGAACGGAAGGGCAGAGTCCCAAAGAGCCGATCGTGCTGCAGCACGTCGCCTCGCAGGAGAGCTGTGCCACCATGTGCGGGTTGCTGCGGAAGGTCGTTGAGAGCGGAACCGGAACCCGCGCGGACCTTGCCGGGTTCGAGGTTGCAGGGAAGACCGGGACGGCGCAGAAGGCCTTGCCCGGACAGGGCTATGTGGATGGGAAGTACACCTCTCTCTTCGTTGGGTTCCTCCCGGTCGACGAGCCGACCTACCTTGCGCTCGTCGTCCTCGATGAGGTAAAGACGACCCCGGTATGGGGAGGGTACACCGCTGGATCGATCTTTCACGACGCCGCGTCGCGGATAGTGCTGATCGAGCACCTCCCCCCGGTCGCGCTGCGCTAGCCTTTCAAGAGTGGAGCGCACCTTGTGTCAAGCACTCGCTGCAACTTCGCTTGCTCAAGCGCACAAGGGAGCTTGAGAGTCTTGTTTCGTTCATTCAGTCTCGCGCTGCTCTCCTGGATTCGTTGCAGAAACATAAGAACAGGATTCCGTGAAACCTCAATCCGACCCAAATCGTCTCAATCAGTGTTGGTAAACATCCCCTCGCCGACCAATCTTGACTACAACGACGACGCAGGCATCATCCTGAATGTCATAAATGATGCGGTAGGGACCTTGGCGAACTCGGTAGCGCTCCTGATCCGTGAGTTTCTCGCACCCGTTCGGGCGCGGGTTCACAGCAAGCGTCTCGATCCGCTTCAGGATTCGCCGAACGTCCTTCTTTGCGATGGCGCGGAGGTCTCTTGCGATGGACTTATTGAACAGAAGCCTATATCTTGCCATGCGCTTTCAAGTCTTCGAGCAGCGCCTCATACGTGATCGTCGGCTCGGCTGCCCGCTCCTCGAACGCCGCCAGATCCTCTTGGTCCTCTCGAAGCGCTTGCCGTATGGCGTCATTGACGAGATCGGAGATCGAGCGCTCTGTGTTGGCCGCCTTTAGTCGTAAGGCCTTGTGTAACTCAGGCTCAAAGTAGATGGTCGATCGCTTCTTCATCGGGCTCACCTCATGCGACACTATAGCGTCATAACGCTACAATGTCAAGTTGCCTTGCAACGCCCGCAATCTCGACCAGCGCATGGGAATCGCGGGCCCGCAGAGTGGCAGAGGAGCGGGCGCCCGTTCGCTACGCTCGTTTAGCGTCTGTGCCACGTGCTTGGATAACGGAATTCCGAGGACGCCTAGCATGATTTCTCACGGACAACCTAGCATAGGGGGCGGGTGATCGCCATCCGTCCATTAGTCGTACGGGGCTCCTTTCCCTTGAATTCGAGCGGTTTGTCCCTCCGCAATGTATCGGTCGAAGTACTCTGCACAGTACTCGTGGGGTAGAGGTTTCGAAAGTCCAGTAGCCTTAAGGACTTCCTCGAACGAAACCCCGCTGTCTGAGAGACCCAGCATTGCGAGCACTCGAATCGCAACCTTATCGCTTGTACAGAACAGCAAGCTGTCAGATTGATCTGCGTAGAGGATGGCAATGGCTTCCACCTCTCCGTCGTGGAGAGCCATATTGAGTTCCTCGTCGAACACGGCACGAACTCGCTCGATCTCAGACATAGAGGCGGAGAGCTCGGGAATGGCTCCTTGCTGGATTAGCGCGGTAATGTTGATCGGTGCGGGGACAAGTCCCGCCTCTTTGCTGAAAAACAGAGATTCGTCGTGCGCGATTATCGATGTCACGGCCACATCAACTTCTCGGAGCAAGTCGTTCCATACATCAATCTCATGCGCCGTGATGATCACGCTGGCATCAAGCAACAGTTGTTTCGATCTGATAAGCATCGGTATCTTCAAGCTCAAACCCGTACTCAAGCAAGGTGGCAGATAGATCGATCAGACTAGTCCCCAGTAGTTGTGCGAACCGAGCGCGTGACAGCTTCTCCCGCTGGTAAGAGAGGAAGGCCAGCCTGACGTATCGCTCAGGCAATGGAGCTGGCTGTCGCCAGTTGGCAGGCATTGTGCTTCGATCTGTCGAGCGAAAGCGCGGGTCGTTCAAGACGGTTCTTGCTTGATCGGCAGTGAGTTTCCGACAGTTGACCAATCGCCAGAGCAGTGCCTCGGTAGACACGTCGAAGTCCCGGGCAAGCTCAACGAGGTCGCCATAGGAGATCTTTCCGTGCTTGACGCGAGCCTCAATCTCGACCTCCAGCACGTCAGCCGGGAGGAGTAAGTTTGCGGCGAACCCATTAGCCAGACGCTCCACCTTTTCGGCTAGAGCTTGGTTCTCGCCCACAGATTCCTTCGAGATAGTTGTCCTTGTTATCAGGTGAAATAGCTCATGCGCTAAGCTGAAGTTGCGTCGCCAAGGTGCTTGCTCTCGATGCATCAGGATTCCATATCCGAAATCCCCTAGCGCTGATGCAGCAGATCCGGCTTCCGCAAGATCCTCATACCAGATCTTCACTGAGTAGTTTCCTTCAAGGACTGCAATCAACGCTGCAGCCGGCCGCCCACCAAGATCAAGTGCGTTCGCAACGTCCCTTGCAGCTAGCATGGCATCACCATACGAGGCCGTCTCTGGGTTCAATTCAACCACCGGAAGGTCACGTTTGGGTGTAATGCCAAGAAGGGACTCAAGCCCATGGTATTGCCTGCAGCTCTTGAGGAATGAAGCCTCTATCGCGGCGGCGCCTTTCTCTGGATAGTCTCTCCAGAGCACGCGCGCTGGTGCAGGCTCATCACCTGCTATCAGATACCGAACCTCCGTGTGAAGAGCATCTGCAATCTTGACCAACTCCCACGCCTTGACATCTCTCCTACCACGTTCGATTTCAGATACAATCTGGTAAGCGGAAAGGCCAGCCTGTTCTGCCAAGGCCTGTTGTGTAATGCCCAGCTTCTTGCGCAGTGACCGAATGCGACTGCCAAGAATCTTCTGCACTTCTCCCATGTTACACCTCCAGCTCATCTTAGCTTTCGTGCGGTTCCGAATTGCCAGGTGGGTAGCTTCGTTCCCGCATGCTCATCAATGTCTTATGCCACGGAGGTAATAGCTTTTGCCATACTGTCTCTATCAGACCCCTGCCTCGTCGCTCGTTTTGTGTTCGCTTGAGGGGTGTACTCTTTGTATGTGAATACAAGATTATCTTGAATTTTCCACCTCCTCAGCCTATACTATAGCGAATACCGTGCCCGCATTCAAGATTCTCTGTTGCGGGAGATTATAACAATGCGGTGTATCTAGCCCTGGATTCAACTCGTGAGTGCAGCTGCCAACGGTGTCTTCATACAACCAGTTTGGAATCCAAGTGCCTTGCTCGGTCGGTGCTTAAACCAGGCCATCGCATGCTGCATTACGCGCTTGCGCAATATCCGCGCCGTGCTTGTCCGGGAATGTGTAACGTTATAAACTACTAACTACGATGTGGAAAGAACTCCGGCAGGCAAAGTGGGCAGATTAGGATCGTTGAGGAGACAACGAAGTGAGCATCGTATTCACGGATGATCAAATTCGGGCTCTGATTCTAGAGCCGAAGCCTCTCCCACGCGATTACAGGAAGCGCTTAAGCCTTCGCCAGAAACGCGGTCACCGCGAACAAGAATTGACTATTCAGGGAGCGGAAGGGCACGAGTTTCATATCATCTTGCGGCAAAGCTCGATCGACTCGCTAAATTTCTCGGCTATCCTTAGCGTGACTGTCTCTGGCACAAATCGTATCTTTCGGCTTCGCCGGTACAACAGCAAGACGCATCAGCATTCCAATCGTCTCGAAGGGTCGGAGATGTTCTATAGCTTTCACATTCATCAGGCAACAGAACGATATCAAGAAGCAGGCTGGGACGAGGACAGCTATGCAGAGCCAACAGAGCGGTTCGCTGATCTTCACGGTGCGATTAAGTGCATGTTTCAGGACTGTGGGTTTATACTACCTGAAGGAGAGCAGCTCATTCTGTTCGAGGAGAGTTAGGCATGGTCATCGGTGATATCGAGAGGGATTTCCGAGAGAAGGTTTGCAAGAGCGTGTCTCTTCGCCCCGAAGGTGTCAACCGGTATCGCGTTTTCACACCCTTCGTGTTCGACGATGGTGACCACCTCGCGATGGTCCTCAAATGGGAGCAGAACGGTTGGATCTTGTCCGATGAAGGCCATACGCTCATGCATCTGACGTATTCAATATCCGAGAGCGATCTCCAGCGAGGAACGCGTCAGAAGATCATCACTGACGCTCTGTCTGCTTTCCGTGTACAGGATCGGCAAGGAGAGCTTGTGGCACCAATTAGGGATCGCGAGTATGGCCACGCACTCTATTCCTTTGTTCAGGCGGTGTTGAAGATCAGCGATGTCACATTCCTCACTCGGGAGCGTGTGCGATCAACGTTCATGGAGGACTTCCGCTCCTTCATGGTTGAGACTGTCGCCGAGGAGCGACGCGAGTTCAATTGGCACCACTCAGAACATGACCCACAAGGCATGTATCCTGCCGACTGCCGCGTAAATGGCACGAAGCGCCCACTGTTTGTTTTCGCTCTGCCTAGTGACTCCAAGTCGATGGTCGCCACGATCTCAATCCTTCAGTATGAGAAATGGGGATTGCCCTTTAGGTCACTTGGTATTTTTGAAGATCAGGAACAGATTGGGCGCAAGGTCCTGGCACGTTTTACTGACGTTTGCGAGAGACAGTTCTCAAGTTTGACTGCGAACAGAGAACGCCTGGCGCGGTTCCTTATAGAAGCCATGGAAAGGTAGGTAATAGGAATTCCGAGGGACGCATACCATGATTCTCAAGGAGCAGCCTGAAATTGGGTCTATGTCCCTCGAATTCCCAAGCGTGACAGCGGGATGGACCATGCAGCCAGAGTGCACCTTGCATATCTTCCGCATGTCACGGTTAGGCAAACAACCACGGATGGCATTTACGCCAAAAACCCGCACTTGCCTGGATGAACCACAATCTGTATTGTCTGAGAGTGAGAATAAATGAAGACAGAAGAGATCATCAGGCTGGTTTTTAGCTTCCTTGGTGGAGGGTTGGTTGCGGGGATTCTTGCTTGGGTCCGCACAAACCGCGCTGATCGTATCGGCCGAAGAGTAGCGTTCCTTCGAGCCCAGATTAAGCATCTCTACGCTCCCTTGCACTTCTTTGCCGCACAGAATAGGAGTTTCTTCGAACTGAATGACAAGCTAAACCAGGCCTACACTGCGGAGTTCGTTGACAAGAAGTGGAGCAATAACGAGGCCACGCAGGAGAGCATCAGGAGACAGGCCGACGCAACCCTCGAACTGGCCAATAAGTACATCAGCCTAGTGACGAAGAATAATGATCGCATTCTCGAAATTCTGCGGGAAAACTTCGCGTACATTGACGACGATGATGTCGACACCTTCCGGCGTTTTCTGGTTGACTACACAAGAATGAGAACCGAGCTAGACCCGGAGGCAAGACTCAAGACACCGTCTCTGATCTACAAACACGTGGGCGAGATTTCGTTCATGCGCCCCGAGTTCATCGAGCAAGTAGAGTCCAAGTTCCGCGAGAAGCGCAAGAAGCTAGCGTCGTACAGATAATCGTCGGGGAATTCTTTCGGGCGCATACTATGATCCCTCAAGGAGCAGCCTGAAATGGAGCGTGTGCCCCCCTTTTTTTCCTCGCATGTTACCACCTGTATTGATCGACTATGTTTCCGTCCCTGTCCTTGAGGACGATCTCGTCATGATCATCAGCAAACCAAAGCCCTTGCTTCGCTCCTGTCGGGTTATACACGTGAAAGGAAAGCGTGTAGTCACTCAGTGCCTCGACAAAGGTATCTTCCGGAAATACGTACGAGCCCGCGTTATCAGTGAGAGTCCAACCAGAAAGGTCAACCGCAACCTGCGATCGATTGGACATTATGACTGCATCGTCCTCTTCCCAGAACACTCCACGAATCACAACGGCAGAACCCTGCGGTATCGGCAGAGCCTCAATTGAGCGATCCAGCTTATTTAGTTTCGACAAGCACTCAGCCATCTGATTTGAAAGGTTGGCATACTCCTGGGTTCGGTCCGATTGCGAACAACTCACCAGGAGAAGACAACTCGTAAACACCAGCAGAATGATCCATTTTCTCTGCATATTGTCCTCTTTGTCCAAGTCTACCTCATGGTCTCCCCAACAGGAGAATTCGAGGGACATAGGACTAGTCTCCTGTTGGCAATGCTCGGGAATTGACCCTTTTATCGTTTAGTTTCTGCCTTACCCCCTGGCTGACTGTAGTGTACCCATAGGCGCACTTGCTCGTCTAGTTTCTTTCTCCATGTACCGGGGTCGGGTCTCCTTGGTGTCCCCTCAATCAAGGTCCGTTCACGCAATCCAAGGCAGACCATTGAACGGCGGTTTGCGCCCACGCATTCTAGAACAACGGGGCACATTCTAATCTGCAAGCATCTTGATGATATGTTTTGCCAGAGGGTCCTTTATCTCTCGATGGCGAGGGATGGGTTGGCATAGACCCGTTTGGGGGTTTTGATACCAGTCATGACGTGCACCGTGACGAACAAGAATACACCCGCTGTTTTCAACAAGACGAATAAGATCGCGGCGCTTCATGGTAGCTGAAGTTCAGCCACTCGACGAACATTGGGAATTTCTCCGCCTGTGACATCGCGATGAAGATCTCTTAAGTTATCTTGGAGTTCTTCCAGAGTCTCGCCCTGTGTCCAATAGTCAGGGAACTCCTCAAGGTAGCCGAGCCACATGTCGTCATGTTGCCAGTATATGTACCTAATTCCGTTCTCCATGGCGTTTGCTAGTATACGGCTGTGAATATCGGCCTGCAAACTCACACGTCTGACTGCGGAGTAGCATTGGCGCACGTCGTCATTCTTGGTGTCTTCTCCCCTCATTGGTGCCGTTTGGGGTGATGGTGGAGCACTCCAGCCCCACGAAGTCAGCCACCTCTTTGAGCCTATACTTGTCGACGCAAGCTGCTCAGTAGAAAACCAGTATTCCGGGATTCTATCTATCTCCCGCAAATCATCCAGCAGGACAACCTCAAGACCAATCTCGGCTACCTGCTTGAGCTGTTCATCGTTGGTGATGAACCCACTCGAGAGGCAGAAGCCATGACCCAAGTCATCAATATCCATTGCGACGAGTGTTGACCGGACAGGCCTTTCGCTCTACTCTAAGTTTGACGTCTTGAAAAGGAGGTTCTTGGGTGATCCGCCGGCGTGAACGTTTCCCCTACGAATGGTGTGTCGCGGTATCTGGAGCCGTCTTGTTGGTCATCTCGCCATGGGTGCCGAGCACTCCCTTCGCAAGCCTCTTGACAGTCTGGTTGCGCTGGATCGCTGACCTTCTTCCAGGATTTCTCTTTGTCGGCACGTACGATGGGTTTGTCTCCACGTTTCTTCCGTTCATCGGAGCAGCAACCCTGATCTACCCGATCCTTGCATTTTGTGATCAAGTGCTCGAAGCGCCGCGGTCCCTTGTCCGGATTGCGAGGACAACAGGGGCCCTCATGTTCCTCCTCTCGGGGATGGCCATTGTCGATGCTGCGCTCGCTACGGGCACACCATGGAGACTTGGTCAGATTGCAGTGGCCTGCGGAATTGGAATACTCCTGGCAATTTTCGGTATCCGGTTGCGTAGAGAGCGCGTTCTCTCATCCCAAATCCGGACGATCTGCGTCACGTTCATTATTGCCGGGGTCTGCATCGCTTCATTTGTCCTTCTCCCCGTCGGACTCTTCGTTCTGTCTGTCGCGTACATCATGCTAGCAATTGAGCTCGCACAGAGAAAGCCCACCCGCATCTCTCCCGCCAACCCCCCCGATAGTCAACTCTAGCGAGCAGGACGAGCCGATCTGATTGGGGTCATGTGAACGGCCCGGCGCGGTCAGGCCTTCTCCCACGAATATGAGGAAAAAGGGGCCCGCTGTTGTTATCGATGCTCGGCGTGCTCGCCGAGGCCGGGGATTCTCACCTGTTTCTCCAACAGGCGCAAGAGTTGGGTGATGATGAAGACGAGCGCCAGGTAGAAGAGTGCGACGACGATGAACACCTCGAAGTAGCGGAAGTTACGCGCGGCGATCCTCTTCCCCACTCCCATCAGGTCGAGCAGGGTGACCGAGAAGACGATCGATGAATACTTGAACATCAAGATCAGTTCGTTAGACCATGAGGGGATTACGATGCGGAATGCCTGCGGCAGGATCACGTACCGAATGGCTTGGGGTAGGGTCATCCCCAATGAGCGTGCGGCCATCATCTGGCCTCCTTTGACGGCCTGAATCGCACCCCGCAGGTACTCCGCCTGGTAGGCTGCCGTGTTGAGTCCCAACGCAAGGATCCCGCTTGTAAAAGCGGATAGCGAAATTCCCCAGCTGGGAAGCCCATAGTAGATCATGAGCAATTGCACCAAGAGTGGCGTGCCACGGAAGACCTGGATATAGATACTGCACGGGATGGAGATCAGCCGTCCTCCATAGACACGACCGAGAGCAAGCAGGATTCCGAATACGATCCCAATCGCGATACAGGTTAGTGTGATCTCTAGTGTAAGGATCAGCCCGTGCGCCAGTGGCGACAGCCAGGCCAAGTCAAAGACCATCAGTCCGTCTCTCCGTACAGCTCGGTGATCTTGTTGAGAAACTCCCCTGTTCGTTTGTGCTTCGGGGCGGAAAACATCTGTTGGGGATTCCCCTGTTCGGCGATTACCCCGTGTTCCATGAAGATAATCTCATCGGCGACTGCGCGGGCAAATCCCATCTCGTGTGTGACCACGAGCATCGTCATTCCGCCCTTGGCTAGGTTGATCATGGCTTCGAGAACCTCTCCGATCAGCTCCGGATCGAGGGCCGAGGTTGGTTCGTCGAACAGGATGAGTTTGGGGCGCATGGCGTAAGCCCTGGCGATCGACACGCGCTGCTGCTGTCCTCCGGAGAGCTGCGCAGGGTAGGCATCAGCCTTGTCCTCCAACCCAACCCGGGCAAGCTCCTCCATCGCCAGCTTTGTCGCCTCCTCCTTACTCATCCCCTTGACCTTGATCGGGCCGATCCTAACGTTCCTCAGGGCAGTCAGGTGGGAGAAGAGGTTGAAACTCTGGAAGACGAAGCCGATCTGCGCGCGCAGATCGTTAATCTTCGCATGCGCGTGCGTGATCTCTACCCCATCGAGCCATACACGTCCCTTTTCCGGCGGACTCAACTGGTTTATGCAACGGAGGAGCGTCGATTTCCCAGTCCCGGAGGGACCGATGATGACCTTCGTCTCCCCGCGTTCAAGCTCGAAAGAGACCCCTTTGAGGACCTCTTCTTTCCCGTACCGCTTGTGAACGTCTTCAACCTTTAATAGGCTCATTGATTACAGCTCCCCCCCTATTTGCAGACCGGGTATTCGTATTCGCGCTTCCAATCGGCCCAAGCTCCAATTGCCCGCGTAGGTCAACACGAGGAAGATCAGTGCCACAGCAAGGTAGGCCAGCATCGCCAGATCGTAGTGCCTATCTATGATGATACGCGCATGACGAAGGACCTCGTTCAGGCCAACGACGTAAGCAAGGGTGGTGTCCTTTACGACTGAAGAGTACTCGTTAGACCAGCCGGCAATAGAGAGGCGAAACGCCTGTGGAATGATGATCGAGACGATCGCCTGCAAACGGCTCATCCCAAGTGAACGGGCGGCCATCATCTGTCCGTTGGGGATCGCTTGGAGCGCCCCGCGGAAGATCTGCGACTGGTACGCCGAGGAGCGCAATCCAAGGGCGATGGTCGCGGCAAGAAATGGCGCAACATTCACTCCGAACTGCGAAGGGCCGAAATAGAACAGGAATAGAAGGACGAGAGCGGGAATGCTTCTGAAGATCCACGCGTATCCTGAGGCGAGTGTTCCGAAGAATCGCCCTCCATAGACCTGCAACAGGGCAATGACCGTGCCGACCAACAGTCCAACTATCAACAGAGCGAGCAAGAGTTCTATGTTGATTAACGTCCCCCGTAGGAGCATAGGGAGACTCTTCCCGATGACGATGAGCCCTTCTATTGCCCTCTCCTTCTCCTCATGGATCGAGTGGGGGCCCCCAACCGGAGGCCCCCGGTTATACAACTAAACTAAGACCTGATCGGCCTACTTGTTTGCCTCCTCGGCGAACTTCGCGGCGAAGGCTTCCACGTCCTTATCGACCAGGAGCAGGTCCTTGGAAGCGAGCCAGGCCGCCTCAATCTGGTCGTTCGTCGGGCCGAAGTAACCTGAAAGGAGATTGTCCCAAGGGCTCCCCAGCGTAACGACGAGATCCTTTGCGCCTCCTGCTCCCTCCACGACCTCAAGACCGAGTTCGGCCATCGCTGCGCTGATCTTGGGGAGGAGACCTTCGGGGTCGCCGTCCGCCACGAGGAATCCGAAGTACTCATAGGTGTTGATGATCCCGGCGATCGTAAGTACGTCCGGGTAGGCGGCGATAGAGGCCCGGGATGCGGGCTCGTCCTGGATCACCGCGTCGACCCGCCCGTTGACTAGATCGAGGATCGCCGTTGGGTAGAACTCGTACCCTTTCGCCTCGATATCGATCCCCGCGGCCTGGAGGTTGTCCTCCAGGTAGTAGAAGCCTGTCGTTCCGTTCTGCGCACCGATCGCCTTCTTCGGTCCGAGTCCGGCCATCGCAGTGATGATGTTGAGGCCTGAATCCTTGCGAATGACAACCGCCTGATTCGAGAGGTAGTACGGCGCAGAGAAGTCGATCGTCTCCTCACGCTCGGCGGTGATGGTGAACCCGGATACGCCCAGATCAGCCTTCCCTGTGTCCACGGTCTGAATGATCGCGTCGAAGCCGATGTTCTGAATCTCGACTTCGAAACCGGCAACGATCGCAATCATGCGAATCGCATCGAGGTCGAACCCGAAAAACTCCCCATCCGCTGTGACCATCTCGAACGGGGCCCACGGGATGTCCGAGGCGACGATGTATTTATCTTGCGCCAGGACGAGTCCTCCTCCGAGCAACACCACTAAACTCAGTACGGTTAAGCCAATCAGAAACTTCTTCATACTACACACACCTCCTTATGGGGTCACCGTAACACAATTCGCGCTGAAAAGTCAAGGGGTTCGTACTCCATCGAGAAGATCGTGTCGGTTGCGCACGTTCTTACGTGCTTTTCGGAAAACGAGGAGGCTCGCGGTTCTCGCGGGACCGGATCGGATCGACACTTGTCCTCTCCTGTAGAGACAAACCCACGACCTGCGTCTCTCTGATTTCCTCTCACCTCCTCTGGGGGTCGATTAGGATTCTATTCACGATGAAGGAGGTTATCATGCCGCGGATATACTCCCGCCTCATGGTTTTGTTGATGCTGATTGTCTTGTCGATAACGGGGGGGCTTGCCCTGGCTGACGATGTTTGCTGCTCCGATGGTCCGGGGCTTGGGTTCTCTGGGAGTGTTGGGCTCGAATTCACGTTCACCCCAATCCCCCCTCTTTCGTACAACATCGACTCGGGCTTGACCCTGTCGTTCAGTGTGGCCGGTTTCACTTTTGAATCGGAGACGGTTTTTGACTTATCAGGGTTCCAGTCGCAGGGGTTTGGCGCAACAGTCAACCTCGGTGCGGCGCAGATCTTTGAAGAGATCCTGTTCGATCCCTACTTTAGTTGGAACCAGCTAGGGGTTGAT
>Ga0307422_1000806_pt1 | contig 16759 bp, 15 predicted proteins | sample SalMarWE160290MG_FD_202153 | JGI IMG/M metagenome (GOLD analysis project Ga0307422, IMG submission 202153) | Salt marsh sediment microbial communities from the Plum Island Ecosystem LTER, Massachusetts, United States - WE1602-90 | ecosystem: Environmental > Aquatic > Marine > Intertidal zone >...
TCAAACTGAGGAAAAAGAAATAGAAAGAAAGATGCGAATGAGAGATAAACTGGTCACACTCGGAAATTTTGCTGCCAATCTCGCTCACGAAGTTAGAAATCCCGTTTCTTCCATCAGAGCTTCAGCCGAGTTAATCAGCCATTCAAAGGAAAAAACGGATAAAAATAAAAGACTTAGAGAACTGATAATGAAAGAATCTGATAGATTGGACTATCTAGTTGAGAGTTTTTTGGATTTTACAAAAAGTTTCAATTTAGAAAACAAGACAATTCAACTTTATAATCTAATCGAGGATGTGATTAGTGATCTTAAAAAAAATAAGTTTTTTAATCGAAACATCAAGTTTCAAAATGAATTAAGCGAAGATGCTGCTATTAGAGGAGACCATAATCTTCTCAGGAGTATATTGTCTAATCTTGGTGTTAATTCTTTAAAAGCGATGCCCAGTGGAGGAAATATGATTTTTGGAGTAAGAGAGGCGAGTGGGAAATTAATTCTTTTTTTAAAGGACACGGGATGTGGTATTCGGGAAAAAGACCTGAGTAAAATTTTTTCTCCTTTTTATACACATTTTAGGGAGGGCTTTGGTTTTGGACTTCCTATAGTAAAGAAAATAGTAGAGCTGCATAACTGGGATATTGAGGTTGAAAGTGTTGTAAATGAAGGTACAGAAATAAGGATTATTGTATGAATGGAAAAATCTTGGTTATAGACGATGAAATAAGTATTCTTGAAGTAGTTAAGCTTGGGTTGGAAGAAGGAGGATTTAAAGTGGATGTTTTCTCGGATCCCATAGAAGCTTTGAATAGATTTTCTGAGGGTAATTATGATGCCGTCTTGACTGATATAAATATGCCTGAAATGTCAGGTCTTGAAGTTCTTCGCCGTTGCAAGAAAATAGATCCGGAGGCGGTAGTTATACTTATAACTGCTTATTCGTCAATTGATTCGGCAATAGAAGCTATAAGGGGTGGAGCCTTAGATTATATAAGGAAGCCTTTCAGAATGGAAGAATTGATTTTACGATTAAAGGAGGCATTGGATAGGGTAAGAATCAAGAAGAGCTTAAAAAATCTTAGGGAAGAGAAACTCGAGGAGTTCAGGATTATTGGCATGAATGATAAAATGAAACAAATAAGAGAGAAAATAAAGAAAGTGGCCGGGACAACTTCTTCGATTCTTATTTTTGGAGAAAGTGGTACAGGCAAAGAATTGGTCGCAAATTTAATTCATTATAATTCCGATAGACCAGGTAAACTTGTTCCGATTAACTGTTCAGCTTTTCCTTCCGAATTACTGGAATCTGAGTTGTTTGGCTATAAAAAAGGTGCCTTTACGGGTGCAGATAGGGACAAAATGGGGTTGTTTGTTGCCGCGAATAAAGGCACTTTGTTTCTTGATGAAATAAGTACCCTTCCAATGGAACTCCAGCCGAAAATACTAAGAGCCATTCAGGAGATGAGTTTTACCCCTCTTGGAAGCACGAAGGAAGTTGAAGTAGATATCAGGATTGTAAGTGCTACAAATGAGGATATTGAAGGATTAGTTGCTGATGGAAAGTTTAGAGAGGATTTATACTATAGATTAAATGTAATTCCTATAGGAATTCCACCTCTAAGAGAAAGGAAGGAAGATATACTTCCTTTAGTTCAGCATTTTAATAAAAAAATTTCTGAAAGATTAAATGTAAAGGAGAGAACTTTCACTGACGGAGCGTATGAAAAACTCATGGATTATAAATGGACCGGTAATGTGAGGGAGTTGGAAAATCTCCTTGAAAGATTGATTGTATTAGAAGATTCTGAGCTGATTGATGCTTCCGCTATTCCGGAAGAGTTTAGTAGTAGAAGTAAGGTTGACAGGCTGAATTTGGAAGAAATTGAGAGAAAAACTATAAAAAAAGCGTTAGAAATTTCAAAAAAGGACAAAAATAAAGCAGCTGATCTTTTAGGAATCCATCCTTCCACTCTTTACAGAAAAATAAAAAAATTAAAGATGGAATCTTCTTTACAATAAGAGAGGTCGCTTTTAAATGATTTTGTTTTATTTTTTTGCTATTGGTGTTAACGTAGATTTTCAGATTGACAGAGATACAAGCTCTATTCCTTATATTATTGTAAATTATGGAGTACCTTACTCGGATTTAGTTTTTTACAAAAGTGATACTGTTTATACGGGAGAGTATCTATCTTCTTTGGTTCTGAAACAAGACAGATACCAATTGGGCGGTAAAAGTAAAAATAATAAACTTTTGGTTTATGATTATAAGAAGACTATGTCTTCTGATTATTATCATAGAGATTCAATAAAAATGAAAGTTCCTGAGGGTAAGATAGAGATTACTTTGAAAGTATCGGATCATAATTCAAGTAGGACCTGGAGCAGATCGAGAGAATTAAAAATATCCAAATTAAAACCGACAGATATTGGATCTATCAGGTGGTTATCGAATCCTTCAAGAGAAGTTGTTACAGATAAGGATACCGTCAAGATTAGATTGAATATTTTTAGCACTGAAAAAGGAAAGACAGAGCTTAAATTCTACTTTAGAGATGAGGATAAGAGAACCCTTTTAGAAAGAGATACTATTCTCCCTGATAGGAAAAATCAAAGTGTAGAAGTTATTGTACCGGCTGATAGATTTAAAGAAGGTACATATGGTTTCTTCGCAGAGGTGAAAAACGTTAATGAAGTGAAAGTTGTTAAAGAATCTATTGCGTTTAGTGTCTGGAAGCCCTTTTTTGAATCAGAGAGATTTGTTAAAAGAGTTAAACAAATCGAATACATTGCATCTTCGGGAGAGGTAAAAGAAATGCTAACCGCGAAAATAGGAGAACGGGAAAGGTTGTGGAACGAATTCTGGGAAAGCAAAGACCCAACTCCTGCAGATGGAATAAATGAGTTTAAAATAGCCTATTTTGAGAGGGTAGATTTCGCTAATAGAAATTTTTCACGCGGTTCTCTTTTTGAGGGATGGAGAACAGATAGAGGTAAAGTTTATATTATTCTTGGCCCTCCTGATAATATAGTTGATGAACCTTTCAACCCGAGCGGAAGTGCTTATCAGATATGGTATTATTACGAGAAAGGATACAATTTGATTTTCGTTCAAAGATATATGACCGGAGATTATCAGTTAGAAAATCCTCCTCCTGAAGTTTGGTGATGATTATAATTTAGGGTATAGGATATAGGGTTTAGGGTATAGAAAAATCCAAATAAAAACTTTATCCCAAATAATAACCACAAGATTTCACCCTGGTACAGTCGTTCCTCCCTACCCCGATACAGTCATTCTTCCTTACGGGACAAGCAGGGCAGGCAGATTAACACAAGATTACCCAACCTCCCCAAATATTTTTTATTTTTAAACAACACAATAAAAATCTCCGTGTATTCTATGTGTCTTTTTCTCAGTGTTCTCTGTGGTAAATTTTTTTAATTAATTCGTGTTATTTGTTGTTTCTTTGTTTCTTTTATTCATTTTTGAACTTTTATTTGTATTTTTCCATTTTGATATTTGATTTTTACATTTCAGCGGCTTTGCTTGCCCCGTGGAATAGGAGTTCATCAGGTAGTTTCTTCTATTCCACGGGGCGAGCGCTATGTTCTCTTCAAAGAAAAATATTGACAATAAAGAGATAGTAATTACTTTACTGTTATGAAGATAGATGATGTAACTATAAAGAAAATAAAAAACGCAAAAACCGCTTTTGCTCTGACCGGCGCGGGAAGTTCGGCTCCGTCAGGAATTCCTACTTTTAGAGGTGACGAAGGTTTTTGGAAGGATAAAACTCCTTTTTCTTTGGATGCATTTAATGAAAATCCGCAGAAAGTTTGGGAGTGGCATCTTGAAATCAAAGAAATGATAAGAAAGAAATCTCCTAATCCTTCCCATTTTGCTTTGGCTAAAATGCAGAGTCTTTTTAGTAATTTCGCTGTTGTCACACAAAATATTGACAATTTACATCAAAAAGCAGGGTCTAATAAAGTTATTGAACTTCATGGTAATATATACAGAAACAGATGTAATGACTGCGGTAAGATTTTTGGTGAAATCAAAACAAAAAAGATACCTGAATGTGATAAGTGTGGTGGTCTTATTCGTCCTGATGTGGTATGGTTTGGTGAGGAGCTACCGTATAGGGCACTTATCAAAGCAAGAGGATACGCCCAGAGCAGTGAAATATGCTTTGTCGTGGGTACCTCAGGAGTTGTCCAGCCTGCCGCTTCGATTCCATTGATTTCTCGTGAACATGGAGCTTTTGTAATTGAAATAAATATGGAAAAGACTATTCTTAGTGAACACCTTGATTGCTCTATTTTGGGAGATGCTTCGGAAATCCTTCCCGAGCTATACGAAAGGTTATTGTAAATGTCTGGCAAGCCTTCTTTATTTTTAGAAAAAGCGGAAAAATATAGAGCTAAGTATGAGGGAGTCCTGCAATCACTTCAGGATCCGGGAATTATTAAGGATAGAAAGAAAATAATAGAACTTTCACAAGAAAAAAAATCTTTGGAGAATATAATATTACCTCTTAATGAATATAATGATATTTTAGGAAAAATAAAGGAAGATGAGAAAATTTTAGCAGAGACCGAGGATGAAGAAATAATTATTCTTGCCGGAGAGGAACTTCAGGAATTAAAAGAGAGAAAAGAACGACTGGCGAATAAAATAAGAGCTACTTTAATGCCTGAAAATGCGGAAGATAAGAGAAATTCAGTACTTGAAATACGTGCGGGAACCGGTGGGGAGGAGGCAGCTTTATTTTGCGCTGATCTTTTAAGAATGTATTCAAGGTATGCTGAAAGCCAAGGATGGAAATTTGCGATAGTTGATTTCAGCAAAACGGAAATGAACGGCTATAGAGAAGTGATAATTTTGATTTCGGGTGCAAATGTTTTTGGACATATGAAATTTGAAAGTGGTGTTCATAGAGTACAGAGAGTTCCGGTTACCGAGTCCAGTGGAAGAATTCATACTTCGGCTGTTTCTGTAGCTATTCTTCCCGAGAGGGAAGAAGTAGAAATCGAGATTAATCCGGAAGATTTGGGGATGGATTTCTTCTCAGCATCAGCCCCAGGAGGTCAACACGTTAATAAAGCTTCTTCTGCGGTTAGACTTACGCATAAACCTTCCGGAATTATAGTTTCTTGTCAGGATGAAAGATCTCAACACCAGAATAGAGAAAAGGCGATGAGACTTCTTAGGGCTAAACTTTTTGATTACGAGCAGGAAAAAACGGATAGCAAAATAAGATCTAAAAGAAAAAAGATGGTTGGGTCCGGAGATAGGAGTCAGAAAATAAGGACTTATAATTTCCCTCAAAATAGAATTACGGATCACAGAATAAATTATACCAAATACAATCTGGACTCATTTCTTGACGGAAGGATTAGTGATTTGATAGAAAATCTAAGGGCTGCCCAAAGAGAAGAATCCGACGATGAAATTGCTTAAAGTTATTGATTTTGGATGTGGAGAATTAAGGGATTTTAGTCTTGCGCCTGAGTTTGAAAGTTTTGTTTTTTTGGAAGAAGCAACCGGAAAAAGTAAAGAAAAAATACTTGTTTCTGAAGAGCAGATTAAAGAGGAAGATTTTTTAAAATTTAAAAATTATTTAGCCCGTAGGATTAAAGGGGAGCCCTGGCAATATATAATTGGAAGTACAAATTTTCTCGGTTTTGATATTTTTACTGAAAAAGGTGTTTTCATACCTAGAGCGGAGACGGAATTGATGGCTCTTCAGGCTGTTAGTAAATTAAAAAATTTTAATAATCCTTATATTCTTGAAATAGGTTGCGGAACCGCTGCTATTTCAATATCAATTGTGTCTGGTATTAAGAAAGCGAAGATTATTGCAACTGATATTTCAAGAAAAGCAGTTAAGTTATCTAAGAAAAACATTGATTATCATAATCTTAGTGGGAGGATTAGTGTCGTATGCGCGGATTTGTTAGGGTGCTTTGGGAATTCGGAAAAATTTGATATGATTATTACAAATCCTCCTTACATACCGGAAAAGGATTTGATGCAAATCGATGATGTTGTTAAGAGAGAACCCGTTCTTGCTTTAAATGGTGGAGTTGGAGGGGCTCAAATTATAAACGAAATATTGAAATCTTCCTTTGATAAGTTAAAAAACGGTGGTTTGATTTTTATTGAAATTGATTCTTCGAATATCCCCTATATGATAATTCCGGATGGTTTAAGATGTTTATATGAGAAAGACCAATATAATAGAATCAGATTTTTGCTTGGAGTTAAGATATGAAAATAGGTGTTTTTTATACGCCCGGTAAAAGACATATTAAAGCTGTTTTGAAAAATTTGGAAAAAGCAGCAGTTGAGAACGGTTTTTCACTTATTCTATACGATGGAGATAAAGAAAAAATTAAAGAATGTGATTTCGTTATTGCAGCTGGGGGAGATGGGACTTTTCTCTGGGCAGGTTCAATTATATACGATTTTGATATACCTCTTTTAGGTATAAATCTTGGAGGGCTTGGGTTCCTTACTGATATTAGAAAAGAGGAAATAAAGAGTGTTTTTAAAGATCTTAAGAGTAAAAATTATACAATTCAGGAAAGGTTTTTTTTGAAGGCTAATTGTAACGGTGAAGAAAATATCGCTTTAAATGATGTGGTTTTTTCATCGACTGATATACGAGTTATCGATCTGGAGATATATATAGATGATAGTTTTGTAACACAACTCTCCGGTGATGGTTTAATTATTGCTACGCCTACCGGTTCGACCGCCTATTCCTTATCCTCGGGTGGTCCAATTTTAAAACCGGATACGGAAGCTATTGTTATAACGCCCATTTCTCCTCATACTTTGACTTTTCGGCCACTTGTCATTGATAAGGAAGCTCGAATACTCATAAAAACTAAAGAGAAATGCCGGTTTGTTTGTGATGGCCAGAGGTTATTTACTCTTGATTCAGATGAAGAAGTCTCTATCGAAAAGAATGTGAACCCTTTAAAAGTAATAAAATTTGAAGATTGGGACTATTTTGATATACTTAGAAAAAAGTTGAATTGGGGTAATGGATGATTAAAGAAATAAGAGTTAGCAATTATGCTCTTATTGAAAAAATTGAAGTGACTTTGAATCCTGGTTTTAATGTTCTTACCGGTTCAACCGGAACCGGAAAATCTATAATCATAAATACTCTTTCTCTTCTTCTTGGTGAGAAAGGAGACATAGCCTCCATAAGGAAAGAAGCTGACAAGGCTATTGTTGAAGGAGTCTTTTCCAATTCAAAGGAAATCAATAAAATTTTAGATAGTTACGAAATCCCCGGCGAAGAGGAACTTATAATAAGAAGAATAATTAACAGGAAAGGTGGGGGTAGGGTTTATATAAATGGTTCAATCGCAAACATTGATATTTTGAAAGAAATAGGAAATATCCTTTTTGATATTCATGGGCAGCATGAACACCAGCTGCTCATTAATGAAGAGACTCATATAGATTTTCTTGATTATTATGGCAAATTAATGGGCGATAGGGAAATAATGAAAAAAAACTTCAAGTTATTGGGAAGTCTAAAGGGTGAGCTTTCGAAGATTGAGTTAAAGAAAAATGAAATAGCTAATCGTAGGGATTTGTACGATTTTCAAAAAAAAGAACTTGAATGTGTGAAATTCAGCACGGAAGAATATCAGGAATTAAAAGAAGAAAAGAAAAAACTCGATAATTTTGAAGAGATTGAAGAATTGGTCGGATATGCAGCTTCATTTATTAGTGATAGCGATGAGTCAATTTTAAGTAGGCTTTCCGAGATAACTTCAAACATTAAGAAAGCGGGGGAGTTAGATAAGTCTTTGGCAAAAGTTGCTGAAAGACTGGAAGAATCGGATTTAATTCTGCAGGATGCGTCTTTAGAGCTTGATAGATATAAGGATAGGCTTGATTATGATCGGATGCGACTTTCCGAGCTTGAAAATATTGTGGATAAAGTCGAAAGCCTTATAAGAAAATACAGTAAAAGCTACGAGGAACTTTTGGAAATGAAGGAAGACTTATCTACAAAGATTTTCGATATTGAATCTTTAAAAGAAAGAGAGAAAGAGTTAAAAGATGGAATAGCTAAGAGCGAAGAAGAGCTTGAAGACCTTGCCACGATGATATCCGATAAGAGAAAAGATGTTTCTAAGGATTTTGAGAAAAGGGTAGAGGAAGAGATAAAAGATTTGGGTTTTGAGAAAGCGCACTTTATGGTTGAAATAGAAGAAAAGAAAGAAATCGATGAACAGGGCAAGGATGAGGTGAGGTTTTTATTTGAGCCAAATGTTGGAGAAGGATGGAATAAGCTGTCCAGTATTGCTTCCGGAGGAGAGTTGTCACGGGTTATGCTTGCTTTAAAGTCTATTCTCTCTGATGTAGACCGTGTTGAGGGACTTGTTTTTGATGAGATTGATGTCGGTATAGGGGGGAGTCTTGCGAAGAAAGTTGGGGAGAAGATGAAAGAAATAGGTACGATGCGACAAGTTTTATGTGTTACGCATCTTCCTTCTATTGCCGCGGAGGCTGATTCTCATTTAAATGTTGAGAAGAAAGAAAAAGATGGTAGGACTGTTACTGAGGTTAGAGAAATTACAGGAGATGATAGAGTAGAAGAAATTGCCCGGATGATTTCAGGTGAGACTTCAATCGAAACCGCAAGAAAACATGCTGTTGAGCTTTTGAGTGGAGCTAAATAGCCACCTTGGTACGGTCGTTCTTCCCTACAGGGTAAGCAGAGGACACAGAGTCCCCAACCACATATTTTAAGTTGTACTTTAAATCATAAAAAATTCCGATTTTATTAGTTTTAATAAAGAAAATGAAACAAAAATGTATATTTTGTAAAAGAAATTCTGAAGATGGGAATAAATTTGAACTGACGGATGAACATGTGATTCCGGAAATGATAGGTGGTTGGATTACTATACCTTTTGTCTGTAAAGACTGCAATAATCGTTTTGGAAGTAACATAGAATCAAAATTAAAAAAGAACATTTTTATTGTATCTGCTATTGATAAATTAAAAATTTAACCTCCAGAAATAGCTTATAAATCTGCGCAAGTTACACTTGAATTTCCTGGAAACATCAAAACTAAAGGAAAGATTGTCGGTAATGGTTCGGTTAAATTTAGACCTACGTTGCAAGATGATGGAAGTTTGATTACACCAGAAGATGATTCAAAAGATTTTCTACTTAAGAAGATCAGGAGATACGAAAAAGCAAAAAAAGAGAAAGTTAAATTTGATATCAATGAGTATGATAGATTGCCATATGATATTATTATTCCGATTAATAACTCTGGAATTTCTTTCATAAAGAGAAAAAATCAAAAAGCAACAATCGTAATTTCTGATTTGTCTGAACCAATTCTATTTATGTTACCAGCAAAGATAGCATTTGAACATTTATCTGGTTTTTCTTACAATTTTATTCAGGAGAGAGAATTTGACCCTTTTAGAGAATGGATTCTTAATGCAGATATAGAAAATAAGGTACGTTTGAATATTGTTTTATCGCGAATGGGAAATCCTAAGAATTTAAACTATTTACCATATCATTTTATCCGATATAGTCTTTTCGATAATGATTTGGTTGCGCTGGTAGGATTATTTGGATTTATAAGATTTTCTGTGTTCATATGTGTTTTAGATGATATTTCAAAATTTCCTGATACTAGAATTCTGGATATATATTATGTGTATAACTTAAATGAAAAAAAGCTATCCCCAAGCGTTCCACCCCAAGAAATCATTGATGATGATACAATCTATATGCGTGATGTTCAAGCGTTTGCTAAGTATCATTTATCTCGCTAATCAGTAGTATGGTTAATAACAGGGTCTGACCTTAAAATGCGAAGAGATTGGCATTTAGTATGATAGTAACATGTTGACATAATAGATAAATTATGTAACTTAAAAAACAAATATGATAAACAATGAATCAACTATTGATTACCAGGAAGCAAAAAACGATATTAGTTTCACACATATAATTGGGTAAGAAGCATAACAGGATTACAGGAAGGCTTAACAAAAGTTTTCGACCGACTGAAGTTTCGTCGGTTGAAACTTGCCGTTAGATGGCTAATCAGAAAATGTAATATAGGAATTGAAAAAATTACTAGTAAGAAGGTTTCCTTTTTATGAATTCATTATCGGGTAACAAAGTATGGAAAGATCGTTTAAAAATAATTAAAACAGAAGTAGAAGAATTTCGCATTCTTAAATTTGGTCCAAAACAAAATAATATTTCTCAAGATGAAGAATGGTGTGAAGTGTGTGTTGACGGGAAAAATAAACGTATTAGATTCCATGATTATGGGAAACTTTATGAAATCCCTGGACTATACGAAAAATTATTTTACGAAAAATTAAAATGTTGTTCCCCAAGTGTTGTTGTGAATTTATTAGAAGATGTGGCTTCTGATTTTGGTGAAGATACCGATGAATTTAAAGTTTTAGATGTTGGAGCTGGTAATGGAATGGTTGGTGATGAGTTAGATAATATCGGTGTTGATTCAGTTATGGGTATTGATATTTTGCCAGAAGCAAAAAAGGCAACTTTTCGGGATAGGCCTAAGATTTATGACGATTATCTTGTTACTAATCTTGCAGATATGCCCCAAAAACACAAAATCAAATTAGAAGAAGAAGATTTTAATTGTTTAACTACGGTAGCAGCTTTGGGATTTGGCGATATTCCGCCCATTGCTTTCTTGAGAGCGTTTGATTTTATTGAAACACCAGGTTGGATTGCCATTAACATCAAAGAAGATTTTTTGCACGAGGATGATACAAGTGGATTTTGTCGATTAATTCGACAAATGAACCGTGAAAAACTTATGCAAATTCAGTGTTATCGTCGTTATCAGCACCGTATTTCAATAACTGGGAAGCCTCTATATTATGTAGCAATGATTGCCCGAAAATTAAAAGCGGTTCCAAATACATTGCTAAATAAATGGGATCATTAAGATTATCTACCTTTAAACAACAAAAGACTTGATATTAAATTTTAAAATTAAAAAATGTGTAGAATTCTTTGCGTTTTAGGAGACTTACAAGAAAAAAAATCACTACCTGAAACGATGTTACAGTTATTAAAGCATCGTGGTCCAGATGACAGAGGCTCGATTAAAGGAAAAATCGAGAATAACTATTTTTTTCTTGGTCATCAACGGCTTTCTATAATTGACGTCGAAAAAGGGCATCAACCCCTTCGATCTCAAGATGGTACGGCTTATTTGATTTGCAATGGAGAAATTTATAACTATAAAGAATTAAAACAACAATTAAGCAAAAAATATAATTTCTGTACGGAAAGTGATAATGAAACTATTCTTCCGCTATATCAAAAAAATGGTACACTTTTAATGAAATACCTTAATGGGATGTTTAGTTTTATAATTACTGATCCCAAACATATTTTTATTGCTCGTGATCCGATAGGGATTAAACCACTTTATTATGGTTTTGACGAAAAGCGGATATATTTTTCTTCAGAAATGAAAGCCTTAGTAAATTATGCTAATCATATCTATGAATTTCCCAATGGTTATTATTTTCATTCTACTAAAGGGCTCAAGCCTTATTATCATTTGCCAAAGTATGGAAGTTTTATCACTCAAGTAGATGATGCAATAGCAGAAATAAAAAAATCTTTGAAAAGATATGTTAAAAAAAGATTTATGTCTGATGTCCCCATTGGTGTCTTTTTGAGTGGTGGTGTAGATTCTAGTATTATTGCTGCCTTGATGAAAGAAGCTATTCCTGAACTTCATTCATTTTCAGTCGGATTAATAGGATCAGAGGATTTAAAAGCGGCACGAATTATGGCAGATTATCTTGGGACAATTCATCATGAATACATCTATACTGAAAATGAAATGGTAGAAATTCTCCCAGAAGTGATTTATTTTTTGGAATCATTTGATCCTTCACTGGTTCGAAGTGCTATTTCGTGTTTTTTTGTTTCTCGTTTAGCAAGTAAATACGTAAAGGTTATACTCACTGGTGAAGGTTCCGACGAGCTTTTTACTGGTTATAGCTATTTCAATAATTATAATAATCCGCATGATTTACATAAAGAATCAATACGCATCATCAACGGTTTACATAACATAAACTTACAAAGAGTTGATCGGATGACAATGGCGCATGGTTTGGAAGGTAGAGTTCCCTTTCTGGATACTGAATTTATAGAAACTGCATTAAAAATTGATCCTCATTTAAAATTACATAATACGTTCGGATTCGAAAAATGGCTTTTACGGAAAGCTTATGAAGACTTACTACCCAATAAAATAGTATGGAGAAACAAAATGGAATTTGCTCAGGGATGCGGCTCATCAACCCTAATAGAACAAAGAGCAAATAATGTCTCCTCTGATGAATTGGAACAAGCTCAGAAACAAGGATGCCCCGTATCTTCAAAGGAAGAATTGTTTTATTATAACATATTCAAAAGTCATTTTGATCATCCAGATGCAACAAAATTAGTAGGTCGTTGGCAAGGCAAGCTTCTTTGAATTAACATATTAATTTGTTTCTATGATTGAACTGATTGCCAACAAAATGATTGTAACTGTTAGAGCTTAAATATGATCGAAGTATTAAATCTCACGAAAAAATTTAATGGATTAACAGCGGTTGATAACATCTCGTTTTCAGTTGAGAAAGGCGAAACATTAATACTGCTTGGCACAAGTGGCTGCGGCAAAACAACTACTTTAAAAATGATTAACAGGCTAATCGAAGCAACTTCTGGTAAAGTATTTATTGAAGGAAAAAACATTCAAGATCAGAAGCCTGAAGAATTAAGAAAACAAATAGGATATGTCATTCAAAGTATTGGACTTTTTCCTCATTATACAGTAGAACAGAATGTTGCCATTGTGCCCAATCTTTTAAAATGGGATAAAAAACAAACCGTTTCTCGAACACGGGAACTTTTAGAACTGGTTGGCCTGCCGCCTGATGACTTCCTGAAACGTAAACCAGAAGAACTCAGTGGCGGCCAACAACAACGGGTTGGGTTGGCTCGTGCATTAGCTGCGGATCCTTCCGTTGTACTTTTTGATGAGCCTTTCGGTGCATTAGATCCTATCACTCGAAGGCAAATACAAAAAGAATTTATAAATATGGAAAGTTTGCTTCAGAAAACAATGATTTTAGTTACACATGATGTTTTTGAGGCTTGTGAACTTGGAGATAAGATTTGCTTAATGGATGAAGGGAAAATTAAACAAATTGGTACCGCAAAAGAATTAATTTTTTCTCCGCAAAATGATCTCGTTATTAATTTTTTTCAAGCGAATCGCTTCCAGCTTGAATTAATGGTGTTAACATTAAAGGATATTATGGAAGATATCCCCAAAAAGGAGTACAAAGGAGAAGCCGTTCAAGACTTTTACGAAAATGCAAGAATATTGGACGTTCTCGAAGCAATGGAAAATACACCTCAAAAAGAACCAATCCTTAGAATAAAAAGTTGTGATAATAAAAAAATATTCCAAACAACATCTGAAGGAATAATGACAGCTTTCTATGAAAAAAGGGCAAAGTGATTACAATGAATTTTATAGAATTTATTTTCACACATCAAGAAGAAATTATTGAACAGACTGGCGAACACATCGGATTAACAGTTGTTGCCTTAGCAATTGCTATTTTTTTTGGTCTTCCTCTTGGTATGATGCTGACACGATATAAAAAGTTTTCGCCATCTGTATTAGGAGTTATTGGGATTATTCAAACCATTCCCAGTGTTGCTTTATTAGGATTTCTTTTGCCGTTATTGGGAATTGGTGTTACGCCCGCTATTGTGGCGTTATTTCTTTATGCCCTTCTTCCAATCGTTAGAAATACATATACAGGAATTGAAGAAGTCGATCCTGCTGTTCGTGAAGCTGCCAAAGGTATGGGCATGTCTGACCTGCAAATATTATTTAAAGTAGAACTCCCTTTGGCCGTTCCTGTTATTTTTGCAGGCATCAGAACAGCTACAGTAATAAATGTGGGAGTTGCCACACTTTGCGCGCTCGTTGGCTCTGGTGGACTGGGTGAATTTATCTTTCGTGGAATCGCACTTAATAATGTTTATATGATCCTTGCTGGCGCTATTCCAGCAGCAATTTTAGCATTATTCTTTGATATGATTTTAGGCTTATTACAAAAATTTATTCGACAGTTGATTAAGCCAATCCTCATTCTTTCATCTTTAGTCATTTTTGTAATTATTCCTTTTATAATAGTCCCATCATTTTTTGTACATCCTTTCACCGCTGGATTCACTGCAGAATTTATGGAACGATCCGATGGGTACTGTGGGCTGAAAAAAGTTTACAACCTTTCAATGAATACCGTGGAACTTGATCCAGGATTAATGTATCAAGCATTAAAAGAAAAAAAAGTAGATGTAATCTGTGGTTTCTCAACGGACGGTCGAATTCGTGCTTTTAAATTGAAAGTGCTCAAAGATGATAAACATTATTTCCCGCCTTACCATGTTTCCCCTCTTGTGAGAGGAGAAACATTAAGAAAGTATCCTGTTCTTCATGAAATGTTCTCGAAACTTGCTGATTTAATAACAGATAAAAAAATGACAGAATTAAATTTCCGAGCTGACTATAAGAAGGAACCACCAACAAAGATTGCTGAAGATTTTTTAACTCAAATAGGATTTGAAGTGAAAAAAAATAAAAAAGGAAAAGCTGATATCATTATCGGATCTAAAAATTTTACTGAACAATATATTTTGGCACATATATTCAAACAATTAATCGAAAGTCATAGTGATTTGAGTGTGGAGTTAAAAACTGGACTTGCTGGAACGAAAATCTGTTTTGATGCTTTAATCAATGAAGAAATAGACCTTTACCCAGAATATACTGGCACGGGTTTACATGTTATCTTAAAGGCAGATAAAGAAATTTCCAATACGATATTAAGAGATGAGAAGAAAGTTTATAATTTTGTTAAAAAAGAATCAAAAAAAAGATATGATCTCGAATGGCTCCAGCCATTGGGTTTTAATAATACTTATGCTTTAATGATGAGAGAAAGCCAGGCGAATAAATTAGATATAGAAACTATTTCTGAATTAGAATATTTCCTCAAAAAAAGCGATTGAAATTATATGAACAATGTAATAATCTTGTTAATTCTATAAAAGGCCATCTAACATAGTCATTCAGTTGACCGCCGCGCGCTGGCGCAATTTCTGAAGTTCTGTGGATTATTTAAGTTCTAAGCTTTTTATCAAGTTTTGATGGTATATGGCGGCGGCAACTGATGACTGGCGTTATGCATAAAAAATAAAATTATGAATTACGAATTTGACGGAGAAAAATACGAGAAAGCATCGGTCCATCAAAAAGAATGGGGAAATAAATTAATTTCTGAGCTATAATAAGGAACGACAGGGTCAGACCTTGAAATGTGAAATTAGTGGTGAGAGCAATGGTGACTAAAGAAGAAAAAGAACTATTTCAAAAGGGACTAGATGAATATCCGATATCAACTGTATTTGTCGAAAATTTATTTATGTTTCTATGGATTACAGTTGGTGCCTTTTTGTGTTGGATAGTTGTACCAGTAGTTGGCTGGGTTTATTTAGCAGTTGGATTATTGATGATATTGTGTGTAATGAGAATTTTGGTGTGTAAAAATTGTTATTATTATGGCAAACGATGCCATACTGGATGGGGTAAGCTTTCAGCGATATATTGCCAGCAAGGAGAATTGAGTCATTTTGGTGGTGCAATTGTCCCTATATTTTATGGTTCGATGGCATTGTTTCCTTTGGTACTTGGAATAATATCAATCGTTAAAGTATTTACCTTGATAAAAGTATGTATGGTGATAATTTTTCTGTTTATAATCGTGATGAGTTCTTTTACTCTTAGAAAAAAATCCTGCACAATTTGCAAAATGAAAAATATGTGTCCCGGTTGTAATGTAAAATGATTTGTTTATTTAATAATACATCTCGCTAGCAGCTAAAATCCAAGAGTCAGAAGCTGAATTTATCACATCCCATAGCCACATTTAATTGCTTGACAAAATAAGAAATTTATATAAAATATACTATAATTAGAATAAGAATTAGAGAAAAATGAAGATTTCTAAATCAAGTAGTAGATATATTAATAGGACTAAAGAATTTTGGGCTACCCATAACACAGATAAAATGTTGATGTATAAGAAGTTAACCGGAAATCTTGAAATCGGTTTATGCAGCTTGACAATAGAGCATCTGTGATTAATATTAGTATATATAAACTATGTTAGGGTTCAGAAATAAATTAAGGTACAAAAGGACATAAATTTGTATTTTTTGTAAAAAAAAGACTCGCTTTACAGAATAGATAAATTTTATAAATTTAGTAAGGTAAATTATGAGAAGGAAAAAATCAATTAAAAAATTTTGTTTCACCCATGTAAAGGATGAGAGTTATAATGAAATTACGATTAACCCTAACAAAAGTTTTCAGCCGACCGAAACCGCTGGTTTGCAATCCGCAGATTTGATTTCAATAATGTTTCGGCGACTGAAACTTGATGTTATACCATAATAATCAAAATCAGTTAAAGGATTAAAATCATGTTAAAAAAATCAATTATTATTACCAAATATGATAAAAAACGCTTAAAAAGTTTAATAAATGATGATATCCGTAAAGAAATAAATCGATCTAAAGTAGTCGATCCGGAAGATATTCCCAATGATGTTATTA
>Ga0307422_1000808_pt1 | contig 16748 bp, 28 predicted proteins | sample SalMarWE160290MG_FD_202153 | JGI IMG/M metagenome (GOLD analysis project Ga0307422, IMG submission 202153) | Salt marsh sediment microbial communities from the Plum Island Ecosystem LTER, Massachusetts, United States - WE1602-90 | ecosystem: Environmental > Aquatic > Marine > Intertidal zone >...
ATGCACTCCCTGGGGGCCGCTCTGAGGGCGAATCCGACCCGCCCGCTTGAGTTGGGATAATTATGGGCGAGATAAAGTTTACGCCACGAAACGAAATGCAAACCAGAGAGTGGTTTGCTGCGCACGCTATCAGAACTATTTGCAATTCTAGTTCCTCAAGTTATCCGTGCCAAAATTGGTACTTGGGACGATTTTGAAGATGGCTAAACGAAAACCGAGAAGATCGGCAGCACAACTTGCACGCGATAGGCGGCGCATCGCAGAACTTTACCTTGAGGGATGGCTACAGGCTGATATTGCAGACGAAGTAGGCATTTCACAATCTACAGTATCAAATGACATTGGTGCGCTTCAACGCGACTGGCTGGCGTCGTCACTGATTGATTTTGACCGGGCAAAGGCGCGTGAGATAGCCAAGGTTGATAAACTGGAACGCGAATATTATGCTGCGTGGCGTCGCAGTTGTCTCGACGCCGAGACGCTGAAACAGAAGGGAGCGCCCAGCGATGAGGCCGGCAAGGTCAAGACGGCCAGCATCGAAAAGACGACAAAGGGGCAGGCGGGCGATCCGCGTTTCTTGCAAGGCGTGCAGTGGTGCATCGAGCGGCGGTGCAAGATACTGGGCGTAGATGCGCCGACCGAGATCAAGCATTCTGGTCGGGTGCGCGTCTTGCTCGGAGTTGATCCTGATGCGGTATAGATGGTAGGTGGGGGAGATGTGCTTGAGTACGATGTTCAATTTGTCGAACCGGGGCCAGGTGTCGCGACGACATTCACGCCTTACGGAGCGAACCGCGACTTCTATTACTACAAAGGCCGCGAGGCGATACTACACGGCCCGGCAGAGACGGGCAAGACGTTCGCCGCTCTTTGGAAACTGCATCACTGCGCCCTCAAATACCCAGGCGCATCAATCGTCATAGCCCGCAAAACGCTCGTCGATGCGCGGGCGAGCGTTTTGCAGATGTTCATTAACAAAGTACTCGGTCACGACCGGTTGACGTGGCCTTGCGACCCTTACGGCGGTGAGAACCCGTCAAGTTTCGACTATCCGCATTTTGGCAAGAACGACGAGGTATTGCCGCCGGCCCGCATTTGGATTGCCGGGTTCGATAAGTCATCTAAGTTGCTGTCCCAGGAGCACGACATAATTTTCATCAATCAGGTTGAAGATTGCTCGCGCGACGATTGGGAGACGGCGACGACGCGCACGACGGGCCGGCACGGTGCGATGCCTTACTCGCAAACGCTCGGTGACATGAACCCGTCATACCCGACGAATTTCATGTACCATCGGGACACGATCGAGATGTTCTTTTCAAAGCACGAGAATAACCCGACCTTATTCGACCCGGCGACGGGCAAGATCACAGCCCAAGGTATCATGACGATGGCGACGCTCGACGCTTTGACGGGCATACGGAAAGAGCGATTGCGATACGGCCGCGTCGTACAGGCCGAGGGCGCGATTTACGCCGACTGGAATGAGAACTCTCACATGGTCTACGAGAGAGACTTGCCCAAGGCGTTTGCTTTCCTGTTCGGCTCGCAAGACTGGGGCTACACTAATCCGGGTTGCTTTGGGGCGTGGGGCGTGGACGGTGATGGGCGCATGTATCTGCTGGCTCAGATATATCGGCGTAACGAGCTCACCGATTGGTGGGCCGATCGCGTCGTTGAGTTGCAGACCGAGTTATGTGCGAAGTGGCGCAAAGATAAATTCTTGACGATTGAGTGCGACCCGTCAGAGCCGGAGTTCATCGCTAAATACAAGTCGAAGGGGCTCAATGCGGTCGGCGCGTTCAACGGCGTGAGGCCGGGTATCGAAGAGGTTGAGGCCCGGCTCAAGGTCAAAAAGGACAAGAAGCCGAGGTTGATGATTGTTCGCGGTTGCTCGCGCTGGATAGATGAGGAGTTGAAGGCTGCCGAGCAACCATACAGAGTCGAAGATGAGTTTCCGGCATACGTTTGGAATGACAGAAAAACCCGCGAGGAGCCCGTCAAGGAGAACGACCACGGAATGGACATGGTTCGTTATGGAGCCGCGAAGTTGGGTGGCCTCGGCAAGAAGCGAAAAAGAAAGGTGAAGGCGGGCTTGAGATGAGCAGGAGAAAAGTAATGAAGGCAGCGAGGGACAGTTTCAACCGGCGGCAAATCTTGAGCGCCGGCGTTGTGAATCGTGCATCTAGGATGGTTCGCAATTGCCGCCATTGCGGAGATCCGCTACAGGCAAAGGTCGCCATATTCTGCGAGAAGTGCTCGCGTAAGTTCAAGGCCGCACGCAATGCCGATCGGTTTCTCAACCGCCTGCGAGCATTCGTAAGTGCGACCAGGTATAAGTCGCCCGACTCGACCGGGTTCGTTTGGTTGGGCCGGTGGGGGTTCGAGGCGCGCCGGCGCACGGGCTCTTTCTCGATCTACGCCGGGCGTAGCGGCTCGATCTTCAAAGCGATCTATGGAGATGAGTGATGTTTCTGGTATGGCTCGCTATTCTATTGGTCTACGGCCTTGTAAACGGGTTCGCCGAGATCGGGCAGCTTGAGTGGCTTTTGCTCATCACGTTTGCTCTGCAAGACTTTTATGATGCAAGAAGGAAAAAGGAAAAGAAAGATGAACAAGAAGCCGAATGAAACGAACGAGATCGACACGAGCGAGATCGCCGCAAAGGCCGCCGCTGAAGTCGAGCAGCGAGCGGAGAAAAAAAAGAAACCGCGCCGATGGGTAAAGCAACACTTCGGCCCGTTTCGCAGCCGCGTTCGCAAGGAACAAGCGGCTGCCAGATACAAAGGGCGCACACATCACAGCCTGGGCAAGGCGCAGAAACCGAAGTATTGGCGTGTCAAGCTCAGGGCTGCGCGTAAAGCATCGCGCGCGCACCACCACCGGGATGTACTAGCGGGGAGGGCAGGATGAGCAAGACGACAGAAAAACCAACAGGGACCGCGGACGACGGCCCAGATCGGAATGCAGAGCGCGACCTCGCATCGGGATCAGTTACGCTCAACCGGCGAGATCTCGTGCAACTCGCCATTGATATGGGCAGGCGGCAACTCGGCAGGATGAAAGCCGGCACTCAGTACGAGGGCTTGCGTAATTATGATCTTGCGCTCGGTTGGCCAATCAAGTTAAGCTACGATGATTATTGGTCTGCTTACGAGCGGCACGGCCTTGCCGGCAGGGTCGTCGATCTACCCGTGATGGACACGTGGAAGTCGCCGCCGCCGGTCAAAGAGATCCGGCGCGAGGGCGACCGATCGAGCACAGATTCCGAGGATGTCTTGGAGCCGACGGACTTTGAGATCGCCTGGGAGAAGCTGGTCGAGCGGTTGAGTGTCTGGAATATCCTCTCGCGTTTCGACAAACTGGCGGGCGTCGGGCGCTATGGTGTTTTGGTTATAGGCTTTACCGGCGACTCAGATCTCGCCAAGCCGGTCAAGGCGGGCAATAAGACAGTCGCTTACCTGCGACCATTCGGAGAGGGATCGGCCAAGATCGTCGAGAAAGAGAAGAATGCCGGAAATGCGCGCTTTGGCAAGCCAATCTTGTATGAGATCAACTTTGAGGGTGACGAGGGTAACAGCAAGGGCACTCCCCTCAAAGTACACTGGTCACGCGTGATACACTTCGCAGATGGCAGGCTGCAAAGCGACGTGTATGGCAAACCCCGGCTGCGCCAGGTAATGAACATCGTCATGGATATGACGTTCAAGATTTTAGGTGGCAGCGCCGAGGCCGTTTGGCTGAACATGCGCCAAGGTATAGTCCTATCAAACCGGGGCGATGCTGTGCTGCCCGACGATTCCGCCTCTGTTCTGGAGCGCGGGAAAGAGATCGACAAGTATATTCACGACCTCGCCCGCATCATAATGATGCAAGATGTAGATGCGACGGCGATACCCTCCAATGTTCCTGATGTGACCGCGCCTTTCGAGGTTCATCTGGCGGCGCTCTCGATCGCGACGAGTATCCCACAACGTGTTCTGGCGGGCAGCGCGAAAGGAGAACTCGCGGCAGCGCGAGAGGACATGCGTCAATGGTACGGGTATATCGCCGGCAGACAAAAGCAGACCGCAGAGCCTGACGTGCTGCGTCCGTTAATCGACTTGTTGCAGGCGGCCGGGGCGCTTCCCCAGACGCCGCTCGGTTACGCCGTCGGCGTCGAGGGCAAAGACGGCGAATACGAATGGCCGTCTCTATTCGAGCTCACCGAGGGAGAGCAAGCCACGATCTTGAAAGACGAGTCGATGGCGATCAAGTTGCTCTCAGACCAGACTACACAGAAGTTGCCGATCACCGAGCAGGAGGCGCGGCAGAGATTGGGGTATGACCCGTTCCCGCCTGCCGAGATCGTCGCTCAGATGTATCGAGGAACGCCGGCAGGGATGATCGCAAACGCCTTGCTAGAATACCGCGGCGGACACATCGACGCCGAGACTTTGACGCAATATGCAATCTCAGTAGCAATCGACACAGCCCGCGAATTAGGGATAGAATATGGCGCAGAATGACCAATCGGGAATTTATCATGGCGGGGATAAGTTTTGTAGTATCTGCCGGTCCCCGCGCATCGAAATCGGCCTGATGATAGACTTGGGTGAGCCGGTCGATGCCTCGTCCTAAATATCCACGCCCCGACCGGCGGCAACGTGAGTGCATCAACGAGCTCAAATCTCGCGGCTGCGTCATCGTCGAGACGCACAGGCTGGGCGGCAATGCACTCGATTTTCTCGTCATCCGGCCCGACTTCAAACGGTGCGTGCTCGTAGAGTTCAAAAACTCGCTCGGCGAGTCATTCACCAACAGCGAGATCAAGATGCTAAACACAGCGGGTATCTGGCGCCGGCCCGGCCCCTTCTCGCCGCCAGAGGACTGCGTTGTTATGGCTGCGTGGAGATCATTCGATATCTTCGAGCAGTTGGAGATGATCGATCGATGCGGGCGTTTTAAGAGGTTTGACAATGGCGACCGGCGGCGAAAGTAACTACAAGTCTGGGATCAAATCGGCAGTACGCGGGTATTGGTCTGGTATCTTCGATTACGGCCAGTTCCTCGATTCGATGGGCGCGGTAATTGATCGCGGCATACAGACGGCCTGGTATGAAGGCGCGCAAGAAATGGGCATCTCGCCCGCTGATCTCTCGACTGACGAACGTGATGCGTTGCGACGTTTCATTGCCGACGAGTACACCCATCTTCGGTCTTTCGCCGATTTTATCGACGAGCACTCGCGAGCCGAGGGTGGCAAATTGGCAACGGTGTTTGCCCGCGCAGAGCTATGGGTGCAAAGGTACAATCGCGTGCGCGAGGTTGCCAAAACGATGACAGCGACCAACCCGCCTTTGCGCTGGATTTTCGGGGCGACTGAAGAACATTGCGACGATTGCTCGCGTGTCGCCGGGCGTGTCTACCGCAAGGACACCTGGGATCGGTACGGCTGGGTTCCCGGCTCGCGGGCTCTGGCCTGCGGCGGTTGGCGCTGTGATTGTAGGCGCATTCCCGCGCCGGGCGAGCGGATCACGCCAGGTCGCCCGCCATCGATGATAGGACCGAGATGATAGATAGGGAAACAATCATGTTCAACCCGATGAGAACGAGTACCGCATTCTTAATACTCATAGCGATCGTTTTGGCGATGGTCGGTTCGCGAGGCTGCACTGACCAGGATGCCCGCGATGCCGCGCTGGTGTTGGAGCCGATCGCGATCGAGAACGGCGACTTCGAGGCCGATTGGGGCGACGAGGAAAATCATAGCGTTCTCGTCGTGCCCGTAAGCGGCGACCCGTACATTGCCCAAATCGGCAACATCTTTACACCGCCTGGTTGGGTGACATGGTTCATCCATGCGCCCGGCTCTTGGGATCAGCCGGAGGTACGCGATGCGCATAGAAGCGTCGACCCGTCGCGAGTACATAGCGGTGACAAGGCGATCTTGCTTTTCACGTTTTCCAGGCGCCACGATGGAGGTTTCTATCAGACTGTCGATGTGATACCGGGAACGCGATTGCGGTTGACGGCATGGGCTCACGCTTGGAGCAATACAGGGCTCGACGGGTATGAGTGGTGCAAGGACGTCGGCGACTGTTCTTGCGGGGTCGGGTTCGACGCAGCTTGTATCTTGCAGGGCGACGCGCCGCCTCTGAGCGGCGACCCCTGGAGCGATGCGATTCAGAATTTTGTTTTCTCGGTCGGCATCGACCCGACTGGAGGGACGAACCCGACGGCCTCTACTGTCGTTTGGGGCCGAGGCGCGCATATCTACAACGCTCACGCGCAACCGCCCGCCATCGAAGTCGTCACCGAGGGCGAGAGCGCGACGGTGTTCTTGAGATCGACGACGGCCTGGGCCTTCAAGCACAATGACGCTTACTTCGATGATGTCGAGCTCTACACGATTCCCCATAGTACATATTTACCATTTGTTTTGAAAGGCAGTGATTGATGATAAAGCGATTTTTGGCCTTCATCGTCCGGCAACTGATGATCTACTTCGTCGGGTGCTGGTATGTATTGGAGAACGGCGGTGATAAAGAAGGCGCTGCTCAGATGGAAGATTCCGTCAGGCGATGCGAGCGTATCATCGCCAAGTTGACCGGCGGGCAAGGCTCGCCCACAACAAAGGAGGTTCGGAATGAGCATAAAGCTGGGCGCGAATTGTAAGGTATGTGGAAAGCCAGCAGTGAGTATCAAGCGGGACGTGATGGAGATCGAGCCGGAAATCGACGACGACGGCTCGCGCTGGCGACGCTGGGCTCCGTATGGGGAATTTTACGGCGTCTGCGCTGAGCATGCAGACAATGCGTTAGTGCAGCATTTGATCGTGTACGGAGAGGGCGCGACGATCATTCACGACGACCCGCAAGGCAAATACGACGACGGCATCTTGCGCTGTGAGGTCGTATCGTCGATTCCCGGCTCGTCGCAGATTGCCTATATGGACGAGGCGGGTCACGTGCAGCTAGTCGAGGCGGGTAACGCGCGGCTAGTCGAGACACATTACGCTCGGCTAATCAAGGCCGAAGAAACCAGGTTGAGGATAGAAGGATGAGCGATGAACCTCAAACCCACTTCGCAGGGCCAAAGACCTTCGATGTTATCCAGCGTTGTCAGAAATTGCTCGGCGAGGGCGAGCTCACCGCAATGAGGGGGCATTGGCAATGGACACAAAAGAAAATCAATCCAGACACGTGTGCGACGTTTGACGTAGTGAGTCTGGGCGGTGACGTTGATGAAGCCCTTGCTACGCTCGACGAACTCGAACGTGAAGCGCCGGGAGAAGTAATCACGCAGATCGGCTTGACGATCGATGAGCTTGACGAGCTTGCCGAGACGATCGCTAATTACCATGAAATGCTGATGAAACGGCTCGGCGACGCCGTACTTGCTGCAGAGCTTACCAAGACGCTCCAGGCCAGCCTCATGTTCAATGTTCCTGCCCCTGGCATCAACGTATCTACTCCCGGCATCATGATCATTGAGCCCGACACTCCGGGTATAGAGGTCGATGACCCTACTTGAGACGGCCACCGTCGAGCAAATTGTCGCCGAATTGGAGCGGCGCGAGCTGATGCCGGGGCCGGCAGCCCCTCCGCGCGCGCTCATCTGTTATCCGTTAGGGAAACACATGCCCGGCCGACCGGTCGCCTACGTCATGACAACCGACCCGGCCCGCGAGATGATCACTATGGTAAAGTTCAGGAGTGCATAATGAACGATCATACTGGGCGAACAGGAGCCGATCAGACGAACGTCGAGAAGTTGGCGAGCGCATTCTGCGAGGCCCTGGTGACGATCTCTGCGCCGCAACCAGGAAGAGATCAACGCGACCTCGCCGCCGGGCTACATCGCTCGCTTGTCGCGATGGATGATTTGCTCTGCAAGAAATATGACTTTTCCAGGCAGCCGCGAGGCCGGTACGATAGGCGACAGGCGAAATGATCCGCTTGACAGTTTGTGCTTCGGCGTGGTATAATGCTATTGACGGTGCAGGAGGCCAGGCCCGCCGTTACACGATGACAGGGGTCAAAGGCTGACATAAAGACCCGGTCAACTGAATACTCAGGCCCGCTATTTAAGGGCAGGAAGCCCTATAAAATTGCCGCCCGGTTTCTCGAAGTGATTCGAGGCCGGGCGGCGTGTTTTTTGCAAGGAGTGCATAATGGCTGTGCCTCTCAATTTCCCTGGTTTGTTTTGTGGCCCGCGCGAGATCGTTGCCGCGACCGCGCCGCAAGATTTGACCGCCGCTTGGGCTGCGATTGGCGGTGATGACAGCGAGCTCGCCGTCGACGGCGCCCGCTTTTTCGGCCTATGGCTTGACCTCGATATCAACAGTTCACAAGACGTGCGGGTGCGACTCGTCGGGCGATACACGACCGGCGGCGATGACTACGTGTTGCCGATCAAGACCGTGAGCTCGTCCGACGTGAAAATCGAAGATGATTATGTCGAGCTCAATGATGATGCCGATCAAAAGATCATCATCTCCTGGGACTTGGACTGCATATTTCCATTCGTCGAGATTCAAGTACAAGCGGGCGTCGTCGGCGCGACCGCCGGCCAGATCGACGGGGCGCAAGTCACGACGGGGAGGGGGTAGGCGATGGTAGGCCATCAAGCGCAGATCAGCCAAACCGACCTCGACCTCATTCGCAGCGCATCTCTTGCCCAACTCACGCTCTCGTCAACCGGCGGAACACTCACCGCCGATGGGACGGAGCAGACGATCTACATCGAGAACGAGCCGCTGGGTTGCTGGGCTCCGAGGATAATGTTGGTTGATCTGGACAACATGGCCGCCGGAGATACGATCGTACTACGTGTATATTATCGCATCAGCGATGGCGGCGATTTGCAGTTATTGGATGCACAGTCGTTCACCGGCATAGACGGCTCACTCGCCAACGGCGCGAAGTTGGTTGATATCCATCTCAACGAAAACCGACACGGCTTCAAAATGACGCTAGAGCAAACGGCGGGCACTAATCGGGCATTCGCTTGGGAGCTTTCAGTAGAGGTGTAGATATGCCAGGAGTTGCAGGCACTCACAGATTGGCCAGGCTTTACAACAACGTAGCGCGCGAGGAGTTAGTGTATCCGACGCTGGCGGCGGGCGCTACGGTCGTCAGCGCCGCCGTCAATTGGACTTACGGCGATTACGCCACAATCATACCGGCAGCAGCGATTGCCGTTCCGTTCGATATTCAATCCATCTCGATCGAGACGTGCGACAAGACTGCGATCTTTGAGCTTCAGTTATACAAAGGCGCGTCGGACGAGATCATTGCAACAAAACGATTTGCGTTTGAACTCGGATTCTACGGCAATTCTGTATACCTTGTTTCCGGCGCAAACATAGAGGCCGGCGCCAGGATCAGGGCGCGCCTGGCATCCAGCGCCGGCGGAGCAGGAGCGGCGACGATAACGATGAGTGTGAGCTACATCCTCACGTAAGGCGAAACTATGGCGGCATACGACAAGCAAATCAACCGGGAAATCTTGCTCGACCTTCAGTTCCGTGAGTACGACGGCGCGATCGCCCACGATTGGGCGAAGCCCTATCACGGGCCGGCGACTCTGACCGGCGCTCCCACCTGGCAGGTGCTCTCTAACGATCTCACTTACCTCGACTTTAACCTCGCCAACCCAGATCGCATCATCATCGCTGCCGCCGCGAGCACCGGGCTAGATTTCACGACGGGCGCTTTCAGCGGCGCGGTTTGGATACGGCCAGACGCCTACGGCAACCGCTATTTGATGGACAAGTCCAATGCATCGACGGTCGGCTGGTCATTCTGGATCAATGCCGTGACGCCCTACATTGCCCTCTCAACTTACAATGCGGGGCCGGCAATACAGACGACTTACGGAGCGGCGGCTCTCGTGCTTTCGGCCTGGCAACTCGTCAGCTTCACCCGCAGCGGCGCTACGGTCGTGATCTTTTTGAATGGCCGGCCGGCGACCGTCACCGCAGCGGCGCACATCGATCCGGCCTCTGCCGCCGCCATCGACTTCACGATCGGCACCATCGTCGGCGCTGGCGCGGGCTGGTATGACGGCGATATGTGGCGTCCTCGTGTCTGGAACCGGGCGCTCACAGCTTGGGAAATGGCCGCAATATTCGCCAAAGAGAGGGAGCTCTTCGGAGTATGAAGCCCCTCGGTAGTTTTGATTTAGCACCTTACCATAGAGATCTTCTTTTGTGCCTACCGTTCCGCGAGGGTGCAGGAACGAGAACGCAAGATTGGGCGAAACCGTATCACCCGATGATCTTCGGCACGACTCCCACATGGACAACTCTCGACAACGGGCTGGCGGTGCTGGACTTTACCAGTCCCGATCAACTTCAATGCGCCGGCGCAGACAGCGCCGATCTCGATTTTACATCAGAGGATTTCAGCCTCGCAGCTTGGGCCTATCACGATAATCTTTCTTCGGCGCACGTCCTCTTCAATCGGGGAACGGTGAACACTTGCGGTTGGGAGTGGTATACAGCGGTCGGCAACCTGGCGCTCAGGACAAATCAGGCAGCGAGCAGGGAGGGCGTTTCCGGTATGGGTTGCGTCGCATTAAACACATGGCAGTTTCTTTTGACGACGCGCAGCGGGCTCGTTGCCAAAATGTACGCGAACGGCGAGCAGGTCGTGGCTACGAGCACCGACAACGGCTTGCTCGACCCGATCGCTTGCGAGGCTCAGACTTTTCTCGTCGCGAACAACCCGAACAGTAATGGATTTGACGGTATGCTGTGGAATCTGCGTATTTGGAGGCGTGCTTTATCGGCTTCCGAGGTCAAAGGTATTTTCGAGGCCGAGCGCGATCTCTTCGGGGTATGAGCACTATGATTGACCGGTTGCAGTTCACCGCGAACTTGACAATTTGCAAATCTAATCGGCAGACGAAGGGCGGCATCGAGTACCTCGTCGCCCCGGTCGTCATGCTGGTCGAGGGCGTCGTCAACGACGAGCTCGCCCTGGCCGAGAACTTCGGGGATATTCCCGGCGTCTGGAACGGCATACCGCTCGTCATCGGCCATCCGACGGCCGGCGACGGGTCGCCGCTCTCGGCTAATTTTCCAGACACTCTCGCCGAGATCGAGACCGGTCGCGTGTTCAACGTCGAGATCGACGGCAAGAAGCTCAAAGGCGAGGCCTGGGTCAATCTCGTCCAAGCGAGGCAAAGCACAAACGGGCGCGAGCTCGTCGCCAGGCTAGACAGCAACCAACCGGTCGAGGTGTCTACCGCCTATTTCTGCGATCATCAGGCAACGCCGGGCTATTACGAGGGGAAAAAGTATAGCGGGATACAAAAGAACTTCCGGCCCGACCATCTTGCCGTGTTGCTTCGGGGAACCGGTGCATGCTCCTGGCAAGACGGGTGCGGGGCGCCGAGAATAAATCAACAGGAGGCGACTATGCCATATCCAAACGAGCACGCAGGGCGCATAAATGACCCTGGCAAATACGAGCGCATTCGGCGCGAAAATGACAAGTTCGGTGAAGGTATCCATGCGATTTGGGGCATAACGAAAAACGGCGGCGAAGAGAAAACCGAGCTCCAAAGTCTGAGGTTCGACAAGAAGAAGTTTTCACCGGATGAAGCGAAAAAGTGGCTCAAGGAGCATGACTACCCGACCGGATCTTTCGAGCCTGCGCAGAATGAAGATAGTGGACTTGCCGTGCAAGCGAGAGCGGTGTTTGCCGCGCTTGGCGACTTGCTCGGCATCAAGATAAACCAGGAGGCAAGTGCTATGAAACGAGATGAACTCATCAAGGCAATACTCGACGACGGTCGACTGGGCTTGACAGAGGTACAACTCAACGAGATGAAAGACGACGCACTGACGGCGTTGTCAGACAATCTCGCCAAGCTCAAGCCAAACGACGATGTCGACGAGAGCAAGAAAGACGACACTGATAAGAAAGACGACGAGAAGGACAAAGGCGAAGATGAGGTCGAACCGGAAAAGAAAGACGACGTCGCCCCTGCCGAGTCCGCTCTCCCTGAGACCTTGCAGCAACTCAGCAAAATCATCGAAGCAACCGGAGGCGTCCAGGCCTTCGAGCAACGGCTGACGGCGATGAAAACGAACGAGGACGCGCAGCGGGCGCAGCTCGTCTCGCAGATCACCGCTAATAAAGCCTCCGCTTTCACGGCAGAGGAGTTGACTGCGATGCCGATCACCGTTCTCGGCAAACTGGCGCAGACGTTCGCGCTGACCGACTACCGGGCGGCCGGCGGCGAGGTCGAAGTCGACAAGGACAAGATTCAGGTTCTTGAACGCAAGGACCCGCTTGCTCCAGAACAGAAGAAGGAGGCATAGGACATGGCCAGAACAACGACCGAACATTGCATCATGGTAAAATCCGCCGGGCAGTATTTCCCCAAGGTGCACGAAGAGCCCGGCGACGGCACGATCTATCCGGGGTATCTGTTGGAATACGACGGCGGTGAAATTCAGGCGCACTCGGCAGCCGGGGGTGCTGCGGTGGCCTGGTTCGCTTTGGAGCATCGCACCCCAGATACCGAGACTTACCCGACGACTCCCGCCATCGACATTCCCTACGAGGACGGCGACACGGTCTACTTTGCCCACATGCGACCGGGTGATGTCATCAATGCCAAGATCGCCGATGGCGAGTCCGTCACTCAAGGCGAGACCTATCTCCAATCCAACGGTGATGGAACCCTTGCCGCTGTGACGATCGACGCCGCCGACGTTGAAACCTCAGTCGTCGCCATCGCTTATGAGACCGTAGACAACAGTCTGGGCGGCGCGCCCGCTCGTTGTCTGGTCGAGATTCTGTAAGGAGGCAGGCTACAATGAAAATCAAACCAGGACTGTTACAGGTCATCAACAACAAGGCCGAGATCAACGATTTCGTGACTAATTCTTGGCGACCCTATGGGTTCATTGAGAATGAGTACGGGCTCTTGATTCCGGTCGACGACCGGGGCGCACCCCTGGTCACGAACGAGAGCGACCTGCGCGCCAATGCCTTCTTGAGTCGCGAGGAATGGCAGTCTCTCGACAACGTCGTCTACGGCATGGCGAAGCAGAAGCTCAACGCATGGGCCGATCTCGTCGCCGCCGGTCTGACGCGACCGAGCGACGTAGCGACCTGGTATACCAAGTGGGGTGTATCCAGTGAGCAGATCGGGGCAAACGTCACGATGGAGTTCGAGACCTTCCTGTCGCACGATCGTACCGACCGCAAGTGGTACGGCGTGCCTCTGCCGATCGTCTCGCGGTTCTACTCGATCGGGCGGCGCGAGCTCGCCAGCCTGCGCCGGGCAGGGCAGGCCATCGAATCGACCGAGGCGATGGAGGCAACCGGAGCCGTCGTTGAAAAGCTGGAGGATATTCTGCTAAACGGCTCGACCGACGTAACGATCGAGGGCGGCACTATCCCCGGATACACCACGCTGACCGGTCGTGAGACCGGGGCGGCGGCGGCTTACGGCGGCGGCGACTTTGGCACGATCTCCAATATCCACCCGACCTTTCGCGGGCTTCTGTCCGCTCTTGCGCTGACACGTTTCCGCGGGCCGTTTGTATGCTACCTCGCTCCCACGCAGTATTGGGAGATGCAGGCAGTCTACACGGATGGGTCGGGCCAAACCGCATTACAACGTGTATTGCAAATCCCCGAAATCCAAGCGATCAAGGAAAACGATCTCGTGACCGCAGGGGAGATGATCGCAACGCAGATGTCGCGCGATGTGGTAGATTTGGAGATTGCGATCTCTATCGAAAATCGCCAGTGGGAATCACCCGACGCCAGCCGCATGTACTTCGTCGTTCTTGCCGCGGCAGTTCCGCGATGCAAGGTGAACTATGCAGGCGACGCCGGTATCGGTCACGTGACCGGTATATAAACAACCAGGAGGAAACGATGCCGTACGCAAAAGTAAGGGAAGGCTGTACCCATCGCGTTGCGCGCCGAGGATATGACCCGAACAAGCCAGACGGTCGGCCAGGCCCACGCGCCAACGCCGGGGAGGTCATCAGGGTTTCAGAGCAAGAACTCGCTTCGTTCAGCGACAAGCTGGAGCGCGTCAACGCTCCTGACGATGAAGAAGGATTGAAAGAGCCCGGTGAGGCAAGCGAGGCAGAAGATGCCGAGCAAGACCTCGCCGGGCCATCGGCGACCGAAGGCGCCGTTGCGCTGGCGAACTTATTGGAGATCGACCTCGGCGACGTTACCGGGTCGAGCTCCGAGGGAAAGATCGTCAAGCGCGACGTCGAAAGGTTCGCGAAAGCTCAAGGCGTGATGTAGCGAGATCGTATGGCTATACTCGACCCGAATCTGACGGCTCTGTGCGCTGACATGGACGCCGATCTCGTCAAAGAGATCGTCGATACGAGTCTTTCGGAGTCGCGCATTAATAACTTCATCAACATGGCCTACTACATCTCGCTCCCGTTGGTCGGGCGCCTCGCCGCTTGCGGGGCATCTACCGCGCATTGCGCGATCATCCAGCTTCTAGCTGCACATCTGCTCACGCTTTATGAGCCGCAGAAGAAGTCGGAGAATATCGCGAGCGAGTGGTCTTTTACAAATATCATCGCGGGCGGTCTCGGTCTAGACGGGTCAACTTACGGACAGGCAGCGAAAACGCTCGATTGCTCCGGGACTCTCGCCTCTCTAGGGAAGCGCCGCGCTCGCATCAAGGTTTGGTCGCACTACGAGCGCATGGAGGAACGCGGCTTGCTCGATACTGATTTGGTATGACGAACCCGGCTTTCGCAAGGCACCTGATACACAGCGCGGTCATACGCAGAAACTCGGCCGAACCTCCACCGATCAATGCAATCGGCGAACCGGTCCCTGACTGGGAGGATGAGGACGCGGCCGGGACGATCGCGTGCCGGTACGCTCAAAAGAACGAGCGCATCGCCAGCGAATCAGCCGGGTTTCCGCTCATCAACATCGACATGCTACTGTTCGATGAGAGCGAGGACGTAGTCGAGACCGATCTCGTCACCGACATAACATTGACAGAGACGGGCGAGTTGATCGCAGAAGGGCCGTTCAGGGTCGTGTCACTTCTGACCAGGAACCGGAGATCCGCGCATCACAAGTCAGCGATCATCGAGCGCGTAACGGGGACGACCGTCTAGCGAGGACTCATGGCCTACAAAGAGCAGGCCGTTATCGGCTTCAAGGACTTGAACAAAAGCATCAAGGAGCTCGCCAGGGCCGTGAGCGGGAGCGATCTCGCCGATGCGCTCAAAGATGGCGCATGGGAGATTGTCGATCAGGCCCGCGACAATGCGCGGGCTCAAGGGTTAGAAAAAACCGGCGCGTTGATTCAAGCCATTCGACCGGTCGCCATCAACCAATACCGGGTCGACATCATCGTCGACGTGCCCTACGGGGCGACGCAAGAGTTCGGACTCGCAGAGCAGCGCATCACCGATCTACAACGACGCTTTTTCTGGTATATGTGGTCGTGGGATAAAGACCCGATGTGGCGCGCACTGGCATTGAGCGAGACCTATACCATACCGGCGAAACCGTACATGCGTCCAGCAATCGACGACCCGCAGACAAAAAAGAGGGCCGCCGAGATGACCGCCAGGACGCTCGGAGAGCATTTCCAGAAAGCAGTATCCTACAGGTAGGAGGAAAAACATGACCGTAAGAACGCGCACATATTTGAAAGAGAATTTCCAGCAACGCGACCCGCAAGACTGGGTAGACGATCTCGTCGATACGTTCGGGTTTAGTGTCACCGGCCCGCTCGGTATCGACTACTACGTCGACGGGTCGGGCAACAACGACGACGCCGACGATGACAACCCAGGAACCGAGCCGGAATTGCCATTCTTGACGTTACAAGCGGCGATCGCGGCGAGCAACGCGACGATCGACTGGGCGCACACGCCGAAGAACTACAACCGCATCTGGGTGACGCCCGCTGTATATGCTGAGGCTCTGACGCCGGCGTACTACTGCGAGATCATCGGCATGGGAACTCATGGAACCGACACGATGGCAGAGGTTCACCCGGCGGCCGGCAGCGCTTTGTCGGGTACGGCTCTCGGCTTGATCTTGAACAACATGCGCTTCGAGAGCGAGACCGCCGTGCCGGTCATCGACTTTGGCATCGCCAACAATTCAATGCTCATCGACTGCGAGATCGTGCGTGGTATCGCTGGGCTGGCGACGATGGCCTTGCAGACCGACACCGCTACTCATTTGCGGTTGATCCGCAATCGCATCTTGTCAGGCGTTGCCAACTTCCCGATCGGGTTCCAGTTCCTCGGCGGAGCCGACAAGTACCTTCACGCCTCGCTGATCTTTGGTAACTGGATTTGGGCAGCGACGACCGGCATCGACATCGCAGCCAGCTGTACGGCCAGCGGGACAGTCATCGAGAACAACAAGATTGCCAGACCGGTTACCGGCATCTTGGATGCAAACGGCAACACGTTCTGCGTCGGTAACAAGATCACCGCTTCGACCGATGCGATCAGCCACGTCAACTTGTCGTCGATGTGCATCGACAACCACGTCATCAACAACGTGACCGGCGCGATCGACTATACCGGAACTTAAGGAGAAATGAACGATGACCGATCTTTCACAACTCAACGAATTGAAAGACTCTCCGCTCGAACTCGATGCCGCGCTCGGCAAACTCTTGGATGCTGAGATGGCGCAGACTATCAAGCCTGCTGAGGCTGCGGCCAAGAAATCGAAGCCGAAAAAGGAAGCCGTCGAGGGATAAGTGTCTTTCAAGAGCGA
>Ga0307422_1000809_pt1 | contig 16745 bp, 12 predicted proteins | sample SalMarWE160290MG_FD_202153 | JGI IMG/M metagenome (GOLD analysis project Ga0307422, IMG submission 202153) | Salt marsh sediment microbial communities from the Plum Island Ecosystem LTER, Massachusetts, United States - WE1602-90 | ecosystem: Environmental > Aquatic > Marine > Intertidal zone >...
CAACAAAACCCACTGCTTTTTGAATATAATAAAGTAAATATAACTCACGATTATCAGTAAGTAATTTATCCACTTGCATTGGTTCGATAAAGGCGGGATTTGTCGGGCAGTTAGAGCGAGTAAGTCCAAATTCATCTGCAACGGTAATAAAAGAATCACAAATAATCTTTGAACTCTGGTACAGATCATCAGGAAAATTTACAGGTTTAAATTCAATCATATCAAAGGGAAATTCTAATAAAGTGATTATCCCAGTTCATGTACGAGTTTGTTGTTTTTCGATTTCTGAATCTCTTCCATGAGATTATCGACAGCTTTTTTCATCGATTCAAATCCTTTAACATCTTCAATTGTTATATTATCCTGGCCTCTTTTATCTAGCAGAGTAAAAACATAGCCAATCGAAAGTTTTTGAATATCCTGGGCCGGTTGATATGCATTTTCTTTAATATTTTTAGTAACAGTTTCCGAGATAATATTTGATTCAAGTAATTCATATATAATCTCACGCACAAGACGTACCGACATGCCATATTTATTGGCAAGCATTTCAGCAGTCGCAGGAGAATCTCCATTTTTGAAGTTCATGACAATCTCTCTTAATAATATGATGGTTACGGTTCGTTTCATATGGTTGCTTATACTGAATGACTCCGATTCTGCCTCGAAATGTTCAACATTCTGATTGGCAAATGCGACCTCAGCACCAAACAATACTATTAACCAACTTGTCTGCATCCAGATTAAAAATAAAGGTAAGGCGGCAAAGCTCCCATAAACAGCACCATAACTGGTTAACATGCCCTGAAAATAGAAATAACCCCATTGAAGAAATTGAAACATGGTTCCTGCTATCATTCCTGCAATAAGTGCCGATTTAAATTGTACTTTGGTATTAGGCATTATTATGTATAGCAATGTGAAAACAAGCCATATGAGAATATAGGGAATCAGACTAACAAAAAAGCTTAATATGGGTCCAATATATTCAAATAAGGGAAATAGCATGCTACTGCTCTGTATTTGTTCCGAGAGGAATATGGTTGTACTGCTCGATACAAAGAGTAATACAGGAGTAATTACTACCAGCGAAATATAATCGCTCATTTTACGCGACATTACTCTCGATTTTTTAATCTGCCAGATATCGTTAAACGAACTTTCGATATTTCCCAGCAGTTTCATCACCGACCAGAGCAATACGACAATACCTACACCGGCAATAAGTCCACCTTTAATATGCGATAAATAGCGATCGACAAATGTGAGTATCCATTCCAGAACTTTCTCTTGTCCTGAAAAGTTTTGAAGTAATTCATCCTTAAGAAAGCTTTCAAAACCAAAACCTTTTGCAATACCAAACACCATGGCAACGATAGGTACAATGGAAAGGATAGAGTAATAGGTAAGAGCCGAAGCCCTCAGTTGTACCCGATCTTCTGTAAAACCTTTAAATGTCAGTCTGAAAATCTTAATTTGCCTGATAAGAAACATGGTTCGACGCGAATAATTTCTTAGAGGTTTTCGGAGAATCTCGGCTGAGAAAAGTTCTTTAAACTTGAAGCTCATTGTATTTTATTTTGAAGAAATGTTTATAAATATATCATTTTACGGCCAATACTTCATCGGGTTTCTGCTACTTTTACTCATTCGCATAATGTTGTTCAATTTTAATATGTCTGAAATAGTTGACTTATCGGGTAAAAGTTTACTTGTTGTGGAAGATGATGAAATGAACTTTATTTATCTGACTCAAATTTTTAAGTTAACAAAGGGAGATATAACCCGGGCAAAAAGCGGGCATGAAGCATTGGAATATGTAAGAAATAATAAATACGATATTATCCTGATGGATATCCAGCTTCCTGATATCTCCGGCAATGAAGTAACCAAAGAGATCCGGGACTTTGATATTAATACACCGATCATAGCCCAGACAGCTTCCCGCACACCGGATGAAACTGACGATTCAATTATAGCAGGCTGCACTGAAGTGCTGATTAAACCCTTCACAATTCACGATCTGTCAAAAGTATTGGTTAAATATTTATAAGCTGAATTCAATCTCCTATTGCTTTTTTCTCTTCAAATTACTGCGGCTATTATTTCAGCCAAATCGATTAATAAGATCTGGTAAACTGGTATAATTTAGGTAATCTAAAGTTAGCACAGCAACATTAAAAAGTAATTTATTTTTAATTCCAAGCATAACGCGTCTGGTTACAGTCACTTTATATTTGATTTCATCCTGATTCCGGTAAGATTGAATATATCAAAAACAAGTAGAATATAGAGAAAAAGATTCATCAGCCAGATAACCGATATATCAAACTCAACCGTATCGATAAGCTGTCCGTTTATTTTTTTCTCAGGAACAAAAAATTGTCCACGTCCATAATCCGATAATGGATACTGGTAAATTGGATCACTCACCATAACAAGTATAGCACCAACGAATTTTACTTCCTGATTCTTCTCCCTTTGCGTAACCTCCGATTCGATATAATTATTTAAGTAGGTACTTTTGATAGTATTGAGGTAGTTCTTCCCTAAAGAATCAGACACAGACATCATATATTCTTCCTTATCAATAAGAGTTTGATCATAAAGCGCATAGAAATACAGATCGATATATTCGAGATAATCTTTCAGATCACCGACAAGTTCGTCATTGAAATTATCAGGGGTTATCCTGTCGATATTTTCGTATGGAAACACATCAAAACGATTTGCAATATGCACCAGGGTATTTCTTATTGATTTGCAATATAAGTCCATACTATCCTGCACTGATACCGGATATTGTATGCAGTAATTAATACGATTCCTGAGTACAGGAATAACATGATATGAATAAGTTTTACCCATTACAATATTCCGGTTAAACAGGTATAAAGGTTTAATATACTTGTTTTCACGATATTGATGGACAAGCATAGCTTCATAGGCCCATCGTGTAACTGCCAGATCAGCTATAACGGGAGTATTTTTTTTGTTTACCGGAAATGAATCAAAATTAATAAATCCACCTCCAAAAAGAATCTGAAATAAAAGAACCAGAGGTATCGCTCGCATATAAAGATTTTCAATTGACCTGTAACTTCCGGAAAGTATAAGACCCAATAACATTCCAAATGCCTGGCAACTGAAAAAAATCATCCAATGCATTAACATCATCCCCTTGATTTGTAAAACCACGTGAGATATGCTCACAAAGAAGAATGATTGAATCAGTATAATGATGAACAGATAGGTGATCTTCGAATTGATATAGGAAAAAAAACTGATATTCAGGTATGCTTCTTTATGAATGATATTCTTCTCCCTGTATATTTCGTTTACAGAGAATACTAATCCCATAAATATTGACAATAGAAAGCTTATAAAAAAGAACTTCGGAATATAGGGGTTTTCTGAAAATCTATAGGTCTGCGCATTGCCTCCCCTCATAAAAAATGAAAAAACCAGCGCCAGAAAAGGAGATAATAATACAGTATAAAGAAGTTCACGTGACCTGGCAATTTTCATTTTAAAGTTACGCAGGTTAAAAATCAGATACTGCCGATGTAGCGGAGGTGTACTAAGAATATTTTCAGGTAACACTTTTCGTTCATACAATTGCGATTTATTACTACTTTCACGTTCACGATAAATTGAATAGAGTTCATTAGGAGATTTATACCTGTCGATAACTTCACCCTCATCCGAATAAAAAGGCTGACTGATATACTGAACAATAGATGTTGGTTCCAGTTGAATCAGTCCTGTATTCTTTGATTGGAATATATCTAAGAACGTATTCCATGCATCATTTAATTTACCATAAAATACAGGGAATCCGCCTTCGTCTATTATTAAAATATTATCAAACAACCGTATCGAACTATTATCAGTAAGTGTGATGCTTGTAATGACAATATGTCCCTGAAAACTATAATTAGAGAGTACCTCAATAACTTTAGCAGAATCAACAACACTTAAGGGTGAGATTGCATTATCAACTATTAATATTTGAGGCTCACGAATGAGCTCCATTGCTATATTGAGGAGTCTTCTTTGTCCAGGCTGCAAATTTTTATCTCTTACTTTACCGACAACTTTATTTTTAATACCAATCAGATCAATGTCCTTCAACAATTGATTTACCCTGAAAGAAAGGGCTGCTTCATCTAATTTTCCAAGATACAATCTTGCCGCATTATTTAAATTCTCAAATACGGTAAGTTCATCATAGAGCAGATCTTCTTCAGGTACATATCCAATCATCCCCTTTAAATGGTATAATTCTTTCTTCAAAGAGTACCCATTTATCGTCACTTCCCCATGGGAACTAATAATTTCACCTGACAACAATTTGAGTATAGTTGACTTACCGGTACCTTCTTTCCCCATAATTCCAAGAAATGTTCCTCCCTCAACCTCCATATCGAATTTACTGATACCTTTCCCCGGTGAATAAGCATAGGACAGATCTTTAACATTCAGTGAAAGTTTTTCACCAAATTTATTTTTCAGATACCTGCGTTTCAGGTCATAGTAATCGATTTTAATATTTTCCTCAATATAGATCGTGTCGCCTGAGTCGATAAGTTCCCATCCTGATAAAGACTGCTTTCCATCTCGAAGAATTCTTGCACTGCAGTCGGTACATGTTATAATAAATACTTTCAGATCGCCGATAAATAAAACTTTAAATGGATGTTTCAATCCTTCGAATAAGAATGTCCCTGCCTCAATAAGCTCTTTTGGAACATTACTTTCTACCCAATGACCTTCCAAATTATCAATCGACTCAGTGGATGGTCCCAGAATAACCATCTTATTTCTGCCATTAATAAAGGGATCGTTTACTTTATCATTAAAAAAAACATTAGCAATTTCAACGAATTCCTTATCAATTGATAATATCCTTGCTGGTAATCCGGTATCAATAACATCTATTTCCAGCTGTCTAAGCCAACCTGTTATGCATAAATAAATAGTATGCCTGTCCTTCTTCGACAGTACGTCAAGTTTTGTATACTTAAGATTTACGTTGTGGAAATTAATGAATAATTCATCTTCAATAAGAATCTGATTTGGAGAGCTATCTGACAATTCTTCAAAAGCAGTAATAAAATTATTTCCTGAAAAATGTTTATCAAATTTTTCTGCCAGTTTCTCCATGGAATGTCTGGCTGAGACAAAAATATCCTTATTAAAACTTAAAATTAATGTGAGTAATTCGTATGCCTGTAGGAGCTGATAATTAAGCATTGCAATTAGCTAGTCAACAAAAATAAAAAAGATAAGAACCTTTTGCCGATTATTTTGTTAATAAATCATGAACCTTTTAGTAAAATGGACGTAAAAATTGATAGTATCTTTAATATATATGATATATATCATCAGGTTGTTGTAATGTAAGTCATCACAAAATGTTTTCATTGCAACCGCTTGTAAAGTAAATTTGATAATAGATAAGCAGTGCAATTCTCATAGTTGGGTTTAGTTAGATTTTAGGGTTAATTGTGAAGATGATTTTCAGAGGAGTGTTTAGTTTTAGGTGAAAAAGCCCTGGCGATAACGTCAGGGTTTTTTTATTGCCCTTTAATGATAGATATCATCGTTATGTAATAGTGAATATCATTTTAAATTGCTTGATAATAAATGTTTAGCATACTAATTTTGAAAATAGAAAGTTTAAGCACTTTATGTTGCAAACAAAGCTTAAAGAAGAACTAATTTGGGCTATATTATTTCATTACAGTTGTAGGTATTTGATAGGGTTTATTAGTTTTAGGTGAGAAAAGGTCCCTTTCCAGGGACCTTTTTTATTGTACATTATTCATGATTGTAACAAATTACCCTTAATAGAGAAGTAAAAGAAAATAGAATTACACTCAATAGATAAGTTATTTCGTAGCAGTTAAGCAAAATATTTTATAAAATTGTCTTTTCACTAAATATACATCAGGTGTCCAGGTTTATAAAATATACTTTATTAATACTTTTTCAACTTCACTTCTCTCATATTAAAGTGTTTAGCGGCGATAATAATATTATTGAGAAGTTAAATGCTTACGATGTTAAATTCTACATGTTGGATCTGGAGGTTGATAACCTTTCTGAATATATTGAGGGTAGTGTATCTATTCTGGTTGAAATTATAAATCCGGAAATTGATACAATTTTAATTGAGTTTACTGATAGTGCACATATAGATTCTGTTCATATCAATGACCAGTTGGTAGAATATAATCATGCCGAAAATTTTATATATATACCTTTAAATGAGGTTCTTACCTACGGAACATTGTTAAATATTGTCGTATATTATAATCTTTTAGAAAGCAATCCGAATCCCAACAGGGGAATTACTACGGAGATAATAAATACAGGGAAATCGGTGACATGGACGCTTTCCGAACCCTTTTATTCAAAAAACTGGTTTCCCTGTAAGCAGGTTCTTGATGATAAAGCTGACTCATTGTACTTGTTTTTCACTGTTGCCGATAGTTTAAAGGTTGGTTCGAATGGAATATTAACGGCTATAACAGAACTCCCCGATGGAAAACAACGATTCGAGTGGAAAAGTTACTATCCAACGGCATATTACCTTATTTCCTTTGCCGTTGCCGATTATCTTGATTATAGTTTTTATGCAAAAGTGAACAATTCCGATTCAATTTTGGTACAGAATTATGTATACAACGACAGCACTTTTTTTCTTTCTAATAAGGGATCGATTGATGCGACTGCAGATCTTCTTCAGGTTTATCATGAAAAATATGGACCCTATCCTTTTGATGCAGAAAAATATGGCCATTGTATTGCCCCGATTGGGGGAGGCATGGAACACCAGACTATGACTACTCTCGGAAATTTTGGATTTCTTTTAGTGGCTCACGAATTAGCTCATCAGTGGTTTGGGGATAATGTAACCTGCCAGAACTGGCAGGATATCTGGATTAATGAAGGATTTGCCAGCTATAGCGAATATATCGCTCTTGAAAATCTAAAAACGGATCAGGAGCGTCAGGTATGGCTATCCGAGGCATTCGATCTTATTGTTTCGGAACCCGATGGCTCCATTTATGTTCCTGAAAGTGACTCGGCCAGCAGTAGCCGTATTTTTAATTACAGACTTTCGTACCGGAAGGGAGCTTATGTTATACATATGATACGCCATGAATTAGGTAATGACGAATTATTCTTTGACGTATTAAAAACGTACCAGGAACGATATAAAGATGACGTTGCCGATGTCAACGATTTTATTGCTGTGCTCCAGGATGTTTCGCAAAAGAATTTCAGCGAATTTTTCAATCAATGGTATTTTGGTGAAGGATATCCTATATTAAATTTTTTCTGGAATCAGCATCAGGATACTCTTACGATCAGAATAGAGCAGGAAGTTACAGCTTCATCAGTGACTCCATTTTTCGATTTATTGATCGACTTCAGGATAGACTATCTGGGTGGTGATACATTGATACAATATCGTCAGTCTTCACCCGTAGCTAAGTTTGATATAATGTTGGATAAAAAAGTATTTCAGATTATACCTGATCCTTATAAGAGTCTACTTGCTGAAATTCAAGCTGTTATAAGAGAAAGGGATGCAGACTCAACTTCAAAATTCTCGGTTTTTCCTAATCCATCGGTAAACGAGGTGTTTATCGAAAATTACGATATCGGACTTCCGTTTAAAGCTAAATTGTATGACTATAAAGGTACCTTCATTACTGAAATTGAAAGTTCCGGTGCCTTTGGAAGTTTAAATATCTCGGACCTTACACCGGGAATATACCAGATCATTGTATGGCGTGACCAATATAAAGAAGTATTTAAAATAGCTAAACTTTAGCATTAATATTCGACAGAAAATTTGCTTATTTGCCGTATATTTCTAATTATCCAACCTGCGTGCAACGATATTTAAAATTAATACGATCCAATGCCACATTCCTGGTTCCCTATTTGATTATCGTGATACTTCTGGCACCTGTTTTCATAAGTATTCCAAAAGATTCATTGCACCTGCTTATTAACCAATATCATTCATCTGCAACTGATATCTTTTTCAAATACTTCACATACCTTGGCGATGGAATAACACCCTTTCTGGTTGCTATAGTATTTGTATTTTTCTCATTCCGGAACGCATTACAAATATGTTCGGCAGGAACCCTGGCAGGATTGATTGCTCAGTTTTTCAAACGTCTGATATTTCCGGGAATCCAACGTCCGTATGCTATATTTAAGGAATTACCTCAATTTCACATTGTCAATGGAATTGATATGCATTCTTCATTTAGTTTTCCATCAGGTCATGCCGCGACGATTTTTGCCATGTGCTTTATCATGGCTGGATTAACCAAAAATAAAGTACTTAAAATTATATTGCTTTTCACTTCGTTACTTGTAGCTTTTTCAAGAGTATACCTGTCGCAACACTTTCTGGTTGATATGTATGCAGGTTCATTTATTGGTATTTTATGTGCTTTGCTGATTTTTGTAATTTTCGACCGATTTAAAGCAAAGTGGCTCGATAGTTCATTATTACAGGTTAATAAAAAAATAACCCGTAATGAATAAAAAAAACATACTCTACCAGGCGCTGATTGTCTTCATAGCAGCAATTCTCTTTATTCCGCTGATTGGGAAAGTGCATCTTTTTGATTGGGATGAGATCAATTTTGCCGAATCGGCAAGAGAAATGATCATTACCGGCGATTATCTGAATGTCAGAATCAACTTTGAGCCCTTCTGGGAGAAGCCTCCTTTATTTATCTGGCTTCAGGTAGTATCGATGAAAATTTTTGGCATTAACGAATTTGCAGCCCGCTTCCCAAACGCAATATGCGGAATTATTACGTTGCTGGTACTCTATCATCTCGGCAGACGGTTGTACGATAACAAATTTGCATTACTCTGGACATTAACCTATGCCGGGTCAATTCTGCCTTTTTTCTATTTCAAATCGGGGATTATCGATCCCTGGTTCAACCTGTTTACATTTCTTGGCGTTGTGTATTGGGTTTTTGCTATCGATACCGAATTCAACGGTAAAAAATATTTTTATTGCTTCCTCTCTGCCCTCTTTCTCGGATTGGCCATGCTGACAAAAGGCCCTGTATCAATACTGATTTTTGGTTTGCTGGCGATGGGGCTTATCTTATTAAACGGTTTCCGGATAGGTTTAAACTGGAAACAAATTACACTATTTGTTCTATCCCTTATACTAATTGGGGGCTTCTGGTTTATTTTACAGATCCTCACGGGTAATTATGATGTGATCAGGGATTTCATTGTATATCAGATCCATTTATTTAAAACCAAGGATGCCGGTCATGGTGGATTTCCTTTCTATCATTTTATTGTATTGCTGCTTGGTGTATTTCCTGCTTCCGTATTCGCCATACAGGGGCACAAATATTCGGGAGCCAACGATCTGAGGAAAACTTTGCACACATCGATGATAGCATTACTTTGGGTAGTACTATTGCTCTTTTCCATTGTTAAAACCAAGATCATCCATTATTCATCCCTGACCTATTTTCCCCTTACCTACCTGGCTGTCTTTGCCGGTTATAACATAATTAATGGTAAATTCAATTTCAGAGCCTGGCAAAAAATAATGCTTGGTGTTATTGGCTCTGTTTTAGCTATCGTCATTATTTTACTTCCCTGGCTTTATTTAAAAAGAAATTATTTTATTGAAAATGGTTTTATTACCGATGCGTTTGTCATAGGAAATTTGCAGGCCGAAACAGGCTGGAGTCCTTTTATTTCTCTCATTGGAGTTCTTCTGATTTCGGGCCTGATAATTTCCTTTGCCCTATCCCGTAAGGATAAAGCTATTAGCCTGATTACCCTTTACATCACTTCATTACTATTTGTTTTTCTGTCGATGACTTTTATTACCCGGGGAACTGAAAAAATATCGCAGAATGCGGCAATAGAATTTATTAAGGATAGGGCCGATGAAGATGTGTATATAAAATCATTCTATAAAAGTTATGCCGTTCTGTTTTATGGCCGGCAAAAACAACCTGCCGATAGTAAGGTTTTTGATATGAACTGGCTGATTAAAGGCGATATTGACAAAGATGCCTTTTTTATTCAACGGTCCAACAGGAAAGATGAAGTATTAAACAGATATCCTGAACTTATTGAATTGTATGAAAAAAATGGCTATGTTTTCTTTATCCGTAAGGCCACCAAATAATACCTGATATAATATGATAGGTACAAAAAAAATTACGGTTGTACTGCCGGCATATAATGCAGAGCAAACACTTGAAATGACTTATAAGGAAATTCCTTTTGATATCGTAGATGAAGTTATACTGGTCGATGACTTAAGCAATGACAAAACAATCGATAAAGCAAAGGAACTGGGAATTAAACATATTGTCCGGCACTCTGAAAACAAAGGGTATGGAGGTAATCAGAAATCGTGTTATAGTAAAGCTCTCGAACTTGAATCAGATATTATTGTCATGCTTCACCCCGATTACCAGTATACTCCTAAACTTATTCACTCCATGTGCTACCTTATTGCCAATGATATCTATGAAGTAGTATTGGGTTCCAGAATTTTAGGAAAAGGAGCACTGAAAGGTGGAATGCCGGCTTACAAATACATAGCCAACCGTTTCTTAACACTAACTCAGAATATTCTGATGAATCAGAAATTATCGGAATACCATTCCGGCTACAGAGCATTTAGCAAAAACGTACTTCAATCTATAAACTATAACGTCAACTCCGATGATTTTGTGTTCGATAACCAGATGCTGGCACAAATTTTCTATAAGAGATTTGAAATTGCTGAAATAACCTGTCCTACCAAATATTTCCGGGAAGCATCTTCAATAAATATAAAAAGAAGCATAGTGTATGGCATAGGTGTGATGAAAGTTTCTGTGCAATATTTACTGCAAAAGTTGCGTTTGGCCCATTATAAAATCTTTGAAAGTGTACCTTTTACAAAAGGAAACGATAAGGAAAATTGAGAAGTACTCCATTGTTGGCCTGCTGGCAATTTTAATTCTTCTTTTTGTCCTAAGCATTTCAATCGGTCAAACTGAGAAAAATAAAAATAATCCACCTTCTTCCGAAGATATTATAGCATATGCCCAATCGTTTTTGCCCGGCGGACCAAAAGAAGAGTATGCAGCTCAACTCGACTGCTCAGGATTTACCAAAGCTGTATATAATAAGTATTCTATTCACCTTCCTTCCTCTTCTGCCGGACAATATAGAAAAACAAAACATTTAGAGAAGAAAGATATTCATTCCGGTGACTTACTTTTCTTTAATACTTCAGGTAAAGGTATTTCTCATGTCGCTATCTGTATGGACAGCATCCGGTTCATTCATTCTTCTGGTAAAGGAAGGGGTATTTGCATCGATTCCTTTGAACAATTATACTGGAATAAACGATTTATTTGCGGAGGAAAAGTTAATTTTAAGAACAAAAATTAATTAACCAATAATAAAATCATGCGTCAAATTTCTATTCTTTTTGGTATCATCTTTCTTACGGTTAGCTGTTCAGCGCCGGTCGAAAAAACACAGAAAGTAAAAAACATCATACTCCTTATTGGCGACGGCATGGGTGTAAGTCAGATCTATGCTGCCTATTCAGTTAATAAAGGTAGCCTCAATTTAGAAAAGGCAACTTTTATCGGTTTCTCAAAAACGTATTCGGCTAATGCCTATATTACCGATTCTGGAGCCGGTGGTACTGCCATTTCCACCGGAGTGAAAACAAAAAATACCTATATAGGAGTCGACTCGATGGGCCTCCCCGTGGAAACCATTCTGGAAAGTGCCGAAGAACACGGATTGGCCACCGGCCTTGTTGTAACCAGTTCCATTACTCATGCAACACCGGCATCATTTATTGCGCATCAGGTGAGCCGATATGAAAATTTGCTTATTGCAGAGGATTTTATAGAAAGCGATATCGATATATTCATTGGTGGCGGAAGAAAATTTTTTGAGAGCAGTGAAATGAATATTCAGGATGTACTTCGTAAAAAAGGCTATTCAATCACATATAATCTCGCTGATATTAATCCGGACGATACACTTAATATTGGATGCCTGGTAGCTGATGATGCGCTCCCCAGGATGCTTGAAGGACGTGGTGATTTTCTTCCAAAAGCCACCCGGATAGCTCTTACTAAGCTGGCAAAAAATACAACCGGATTCTTTATAATGATCGAAGGTTCACAGATTGACTGGGGCGGGCATGAAAATGATATTGATTTTGTTGTCAGTGAGATGCTCGATTTCGATATGGCCATTGGTGAAGCTTTCAGTTTTGCTGATAAGAATCCGGGCACGCTGGTTATTGTCACTTCCGACCACGAAACCGGAGGATTATCCATTACCGGCGGGAATTTGGCAAAAGGTGAAATAACCACACATTTTAGTACTCCCGATCATTCAGCGGTCATGGTACCTGTATTTGCCTATGGCACGGGAGCCGAAGAATTTGCCGGCATGTATGAGAATACTGAAATCTATCATAAAATGATGAAATCGTTTGAGTTTGACCAGTAACCGGATCAGATAATAGTGTCTAAAATAAACTCAAACTGCCAGGATCGATCCCTGCATATCAGTTGAAGATTAAGTCATTTTCACTTCAATAGAAATTGAAATTTTTCTTCCTGCCCTATCGGTAAATTTGTTAATTTAACGGAAACACCTTACTATGTATCGTTTACTATTTTTTATATTATTCCTGATCCCACTTACTATATTGGGCCAGCAACCCTACAAGACAGAATCGAAAAAAGCTATCCGTTTTTATGAAGAAGGCCTGGATAACTATAATAAGCAGTATTATAGTGCTGCCGAACAATACCTGTTGGAGGCAATTAATACCGACGAGTCGTTTCAGAATGCCTACCTGGTGGTTGCCGAAGTATACTGGGAACAGGGTAAATACGAGTTGGCCGTTGATTACTATGGCAAAGGATTACAGATCGACTCATTCTTTTATCCCAGGGGATATTATAATAAAGCCGGACTCGAAGTAAAAATAGCCCGGTACGAGGATGCGCTTAACAGTTACCTGACCTATCTGAAACTGGAACCGGATGATCCAAAATATAGCGTGCTGGCCAGGAAAGGCATCCGGCAGGCAAAATTTGCCATCCGGGCTGTGAAAAATCCTGTTCCTTTTGAACCTGTCAATCTCGGTCCGAATATCAATACCAGACAGAATGAATACTGGCCCTCATTATCTGCCGATGGACAGACCCTGATTATTACACGCCTTGTCGATTTTTATGATGTCGTTATGGGTAACCGGATTCAGGAGGATTTCTTTTTCAGCCAGTATGAAAATGGTGAATGGAAACCTATGAAAAATGCCGGAAGTCCTTTAAATACGAACGATAATGAAGGGGCACAGTCCATTTCGGCAAATGGTAATCTGATGGTGTATACGGTGTGTAACAGAAGAGGAGTAATTGGCCGTTGCGATATCTATTATGCTGAGAAGGAAGGAGAAGAATGGACCCAACCAAAAAATATGGGTGTTCCCATAAATACCGTATACAAAGAAACCCAACCCAGCCTGAGTGCCGACGGAAGGACCCTTTATTTTGCCAGTGACAGGCCCGGAGGTAAAGGCGGTCTGGACCTGTGGCGGAGTCAGAGGAATGATGATGGTACCTGGCAGACTCCGGTGAATCTGGGCGATTCGATAAATACGCCGGGCGATGAAATGTCTCCATTCATTCATCATGATAACAACACCCTGTATTTTTCTTCCGATTATCATACCGGCATGGGAGGTTTCGATCTTTTTATGGCTAAACGTGACAATACAGGACACTTTAATCAGATACAAAACCTGGGTTACCCTATTAACACTTCGGGCGATGAAGTAGGATTGATTGTAAATGCAGAGGGTAATATTGCCTATTACGCCTCGGATATGCAAAAGGAAAATGGTAAAGATATTTTTCAATTTGAATTGTATAAAGAAGCCCGGCCCAACGAAGTTTCCTATATGAAAGGACAGGTATTTGATGAAAAAACCAGAAAGCGGTTAAAAGCCAGGTTCGAATTGTATAACCTGAGTGATGGTAGTTTGACAAGTCAATCGGAATCGGATGAGCGCTCCGGTGAATTTCTGCTTTGTATCCCTACTGATTGCGATTATATGCTTACTGTTACCCGCCCGGGTTATCTCTTTTATTCCGATAATTTTGCCCTCATTGGTATTTATCACCTCGATAAACCATTTCTGAAAGACGTTCCTTTAAAACCCATCGAAGCCGGGGTAAGTATAGTCCTTAAGAATATTTTCTATGAAACTGATTCCTATGCCTTAAAAACAGAATCGAAATATGAACTTGACAAGATTGTAGGTTTCCTGCAAAGCAATCCTTCCATTCATATTGAGATCAGCGGACATACCGATACTACCGGAACGGCAGTATACAACCAGATCCTGTCGGAAAACAGAGCAAAATCAGTGGTGCAATACCTTATCGGGAAAGGCATCTCAACGGAACGACTTACTTATAAAGGTTATGGTCTTTCAAAACCAATCGATACAAACGATACTGAAACGGGACGTGCCAATAACCGCCGGACGGAATTAAAGATTGTGGAATAAAAATGAAATTTTCTGAAGCCCCCGAACAGGATTTTTACAAATTATCATTAACGTAAAAAAACAGTTAGCTGACTTATGCTCAAAACTCTCTGGTAAAAAATTTACTATTATTGTTAATTTTTTTACATTATTGTTTTTCTTTGTATTCTCATAAAATTGATGGCCATTTAACCTTAACCAGATGAAAGTATTTTTTTTGTTGATCTGCATTATACTAAGTTCTTTTAGTATATCGGCAGGAGATAAAGACATTGAGACCTTTGTTGAAAATAAAGTCACCGGCGAAAAGATCCGGATCCTTACTGAGATACCCGCCACGCCTGTAAGAAATCAATATAAAACCAGTACTTGCTGGAGCTTTAGCGCGCTATCCTTGCTTGAATCGGAATTGATGCGAATGGGTAAAGGAGAATATGACCTTTCGGAGATGTTCATAGTAAGGTATAATTACGAGAGGAAGGCTTCCCGGTATATACGCATGCATGGTAAAACAAATTTTGCTCCCGGTGGTGAAGCCAATGATGTAACCGATGTCATCGATTATTTTGGTATTGTTCCCGAAAAAGTATATACAGGCTTAAAGGTAAATACCGAACTTCATGTGCATGGAGAAATGGATCGCGTACTGTGCAAATATGTCGACGCTATTGTTGCTAACCCCGATAAGGAGTTAAGCAATGTATGGAAAGAAGGTTTCGACAAGGTACTCGATTCCTATCTGGGCGAAATGCCCGATAATTTCGATTACAATGGCACAAGCTATACACCCTTCAGCTTTGCCGAATCGCTGGAAATTGATCCCTCCGATTATGTTATGATCACGAGCTTCATACATCAACCCTATTACGAATCAATAATTCTTGAGATCCCTGACAACTGGTCGTGGGCCAAAAGCTATAATGTTCCTCTCAATGTGCTGGAAGAAATAGTCGATTCTGCAATTTATGAAGGTTATTCTGTTGTCTGGGCTACCGATATTTCAGAAGAGGGATATAGTTTTAAAAATGGTCTGGCTATTGTACCTAAGTTTGTGTATGCGCCCACTTCGGAAAAGGAAAAGAATAAATGGCGGAAAATACCCGAATCTGAAAGAAATGATATTATTTTCAATATGAATAATCCTGTGGAAGAAGTTTTGGTAACCCCCGAGCTACGGCAGGAATCTTTTGATAATTATTCCACTACCGATGATCATGGCATGCACATTATAGGACTGGCGCAGGATAAAAACGGGCGATTTTATTACTATGTGAAAAACTCCTGGGGTGAAGATAATCCCTATCATGGATACATTTTTGTTTCCAAATCTTATTTCCAATACAAGACCATTTCCATCATGCTTAATAAAGCGGCTTTACCGGAGCATGTTATTCACGACCTTTTCTTTTAAATAATTTCCGGAATTTTATGGATTGTAAAAAAGAGTCGAATCGAAATTTTTGTTCCTGTACTTTTTCCTGTAATAAAAAAGGAGTATGTTGTGAATGCATTCAATACCACAAGGGATTGGGCGAACTGCCGGCCTGTTATTTTCCATCTGATGTGGAACGCTCCGGCGACCGCAGTATTGAACGCTTTATTTCCCTGTACCAGCTACGGGGAGCCTGGTGGAATTGATCATCTGTTTATTGGCTCGTTCGTAAAATAACCTGTTCTTATTACCATTCAAGTTGCAGCATTTGTCTTTTGATGATCTATTCTTTATCCGGGAATAAAGTCTTAGTATCAGAAAATGAACTCTCCTTATTGTGAAATGAACTTTCGGTAGGAAGCAATGACTCGCGAAAGCAACCCGGAGTTTTACGAAGGCTACCGGCGCGCCTACACCATTGTGGACCGCTAAACTTTAGCCGGTTCTGACCGGAACCTCTTGAAATAGGGGTTTTACTTTTTGTTTAAGGAAATTGTAATTTGCAGGATATGAAAACAACAATAAACATCAACTTTATTCTCTAAAATGGCATAATAAACCCGGGGAAACTTAACTTATATGCTAGTTAGCGGCAAGTTACATCATGACAAATATTTACAAATAATTACATTAAAATGACAATTCAAAACCAGTATAATTTTATTTTGTATTATTCCAATATTCAACTTAACCATCATT
>Ga0307422_1000810_pt1 | contig 16744 bp, 17 predicted proteins | sample SalMarWE160290MG_FD_202153 | JGI IMG/M metagenome (GOLD analysis project Ga0307422, IMG submission 202153) | Salt marsh sediment microbial communities from the Plum Island Ecosystem LTER, Massachusetts, United States - WE1602-90 | ecosystem: Environmental > Aquatic > Marine > Intertidal zone >...
TATAACCAATAAAGCTTCGGTAGGTATAATTTTCCCGATAGCGCTTACCATTGCCAGTAACCTTAATCTTTCACCAACACCTTTTATCTTGACAGTTGCCTATGCCTCGGCAGCCAATTTCATGACCCCTCATGGCTATCAGACCAATCTTATGGTTTACGGTCCGGGCAATTATTTATTTAAAGATTTTTTCAAGATAGGAGCACCACTTACCATACTCTATATGATAACCACTATAACCATACTTTCTTTACTATACCTGTGACATGATTAAATTTTCGGAATTATTGGATATGGCGCTGGAAGCAGCACTTAAAGCGGGAAGAAAAACGCTGGAGTATTACCATACAGAGATGACCGTGGTGGTGAAGGATGACAATTCACCTCTCACCCGGGCCGATCTGGAATCGAACCAGATAATAAATGACTATCTCAGTAGTACCAAAATCTCCATACTCAGTGAGGAAAACAAAACAGATCCCTATGAGATTCGAAAGAAATGGACCAGGTTCTGGTTAATTGATCCTCTCGATGGAACGAAGGAATTTATAAATAAAAGAGCCGAATATACCATTAACATAGCCTTAGTTGAAGACAGTATACCGATTCTTGGTGTTGTTTATGCTCCTGCTCTGGATCTTCTCTATTTTGGATCGAAGAAACATGGCAGTTTTAAACTAACTGAAGCCATCGGGATACCTGAAAAAAAATTAAGAAAATATGCTTTTCCAATTTCGGTGGGTGAACCCTCAAAAAAGTTAAGAATAGTGGCAAGTCGTTCGCACCTTTCCGATGAGACCAATCAGTTTATTAATACGCTGAAAAAGAACAGACCAGTGGGTGAGATGAATTCGATTGGAAGTTCACTGAAGCTATGCATGATAGCAGAGGGCAGTGCGGATATTTATCCGCGTTTGGGGCCTACGATGGAGTGGGACACAGCGGCCAGCCATGCGGTTGTGATATATGCAGGAGGATCGGTAATTGAAATTTCGAATTTTCAACCCTTATCCTACAATAAAAGCGACCTGCACAATCCCTATTTTATAGTATATAATCCAGCTTTGGATAAAGTGGTACGGAAAACAATCAATAAAGGCTGATACCGCCATATTTAGTTTCGATATTCACTTTCCCTGATCCTTTTCCGGTTGTTCCAACGGTTCCCTCTACTGTTAGCTCTGTGTTTTCCTGGATACGATTTACCCTGTTATTATCAGGATAATTAATTTTTGCATACTTGGCATACCCTTTTAATGTATAGGATGCCGAAGGATCGATAATAATTTTTACGGAACCATAACTGTTCTGGATGTCGATGGATTCGAATCCAGCCGGTACTTTCATTACTTTAACATCGGTATATTTGGTTTCAAGGTCGATTTTTCTTGTTATCTCATCGAAACGAAAATTTGAATATTGTGCTTCAGTAACAAAATTAGACAAGGTTCCGATATCGTAGCTGTCATATTTTGATTCGCATATAAGGGTGCTTCCTTCTTCAATATTGAGCTTGGAATATTTACTGATAATAATAAGCGCTTTACTCTTCTGAACACTTAACTGTGAATATTTCGTTAAAATTTTAAGCCATTCGCAATCCTCTATAGTACCTTTGGAATAGCCTAATTCGACAAGCGCCATATGATCTTTATCTTTAGCGACGATCTGGTTAATTTTCAATGAACCGTATTTTAACTGAATTGTTGAAGGTGATGCTAAATTGCTGATAAAGATATTTCCATATTTATTAACTACATCTGCTTTAACATAAGATGGCATCATTATCAAATAATTGACTTCAAACTTTTTTTCCTGTAAAAACTGATCTTTGTTAATTATTCGGAAAAATTCTTCATCATATTCTGTCTCAACAATGATTACATCGCCTTCTTCTGAAAAATTTATATTCACTTTATCGAATATTTGATCAGCTCTCTGACTACTGACATTTTTTAGAAGAATAGTGACTTCAATGGAAATTTCATTCTTATCCCAATCCCGGATATCGATATTGCCATACTTATTGTTCAGTTTCAGAAGAGTGTTCTTATGGGCTGTATACTCATTATTAAATTTCTTGATTTGTTTATCCTGGCAAAAGCTAACCTGACCAAATAAATAAATCGAAAGCAGGAGAAACAGAATGCGAATTGTACTAGTTTTAAATGTTTTCATTTTATTTTGGTTTTAACTGTTTCAAATATTTTTATTAGCGCTTTTTAAAAGCACTTCATCTAGCAAATCCAGTTTGACCCTATAAGTTTCAATCACAGCACTTATCAATCTGTCGTCATAAGGATTTCTGAAAAGTTCTTTTTTTACTTCATCAAACGATTTATCGATTTCACGAATATCGTCGAGTATTGCTTTATCGAATGAGTTACTGGTCGTAAGTATCTCCATTTTTTCTTCAATTTCACCAGCTAGATAAAGCTCTGTTTCATATAGTTCGGAAGAAATGCTATAGAGCACAGTCCTGCGCGTTTTCAAATCTTCCAGGTTTATAGTCACAATTGTCGACAGTAAAATAAATGCGGTAACTGATGCTGCTATGGCAATACGCTGAAACATCCGTAAGCGGGACCTGATCGCTAACGTCGAATTCAGTCTTTTTTCAAACCTGCTCAAATGCCCGCCCGGAAGATCACTTTCAGGTATAGCATTATTAATCCCGGAAAAAATATCATCCGACATCCTAATTATATTTTTGATTGATATTTCTGACGATGCGCTGTTTTGCCCGTGTAAGTTGCGACCGTGATGAGGAAGCTGAGATATTCAATATCTGACCTATCTCTTCATGATCGTACCCTTCGAAGTAAAACAATGAAAATATAACCCTGTATCCATCAGGTAAAAGCATCATTTCTTCCTTGATATGCTGGACTAATATTTTACGCATAGCTTTATAATCGTAATCATTTTCAGCTTCGGTAGCACCAGGAAAATCTTTTATTTCTTCATAGTATTCCAGGATAGAATTTTTCTGTTTACGAAGATGATCAAGAGATTTATTAATAACAATCCTTCGTAACCAGACAGAAAAAGGAACCTCCCGCCTGAAATCTTTAAGTGAACGATAAGCAGATAAAAAGGCATCCTGAACAATATCTTCCGCTGTAGTTGTATTTTTTACCATTCTTAAACAAGTGTTATACATGTTTTTTGAAAATTGCTTATAGAGTTTAAGCTGAGCCTTTCTATTGTTCCTGATACATTCCCTGATCAAATGATGAATGTCAAGATTATTATTCTCCATCTCTTATAATCAATAGTATAGACGAATGATAAAAAAAATCGCTGCACAAATTAGGAAAAATACTTGTTTAAGATAAAAAAAACACCCCAAAAGGAGTGTAATATAATTTTACTTTAGATGGAAGTAGTATTGTAATTCGAAGTTGCTTAGTTGGATGTTAGCAGCCTCCTTCGACTCTCTTTCGCTGGGGCCTTTTAATAATCGGAGGCTTAGCTAATGGAGTAACAGGCTGACTCTCTTCAATAGCTGCTTCACCGCTTAAAACTTCACTAGCTGCTTTCCGGAACTGGTACCTTGCAATTTCTTCATTAGCACTGGTACTGGCTGGAGGTAATGGATTCATTATTACTTCTGCCCAATAATTTAATCCGCCTTCCATCACATAGTTGTTTTGCCAGCCAAGCTGACTCATTACCATCCAGGCTTTTGTGGCATCGACGGTACCATTAGCGAACAGAATATTTCTTTTTACATCCTGATTCAGAATATCGCGATACTCTTCAGAAAGCAAATCAGTGAAAGGTATGTTGATAGCATTCGGCAGGGTAAATTTTTCAAATTCATCCTGAGGGCGAATATCGATAAGCTGAAATTCAGGATCTTTTTGTACCAGTATATTAGCTACTTCCTCCGGGCTATAATAATGTACACGATTGTTAGATAATTCAAGCATTTCAGATGCCGTTAGCCTATAGGGCAGAGTAGTATTTTGCGGAACTGCTGCAATTATTAATCCCAGCCCGACAAAAACAATGGATAGAATTACTCTTGTTTTCATAATTTCATAAATTTATGCAGTTAATATTCAGCCTGGGGAAATTTCTTTTCGGCCCATTCCCCAATCCAGAACATTCCAAATGCTGCCAGAATAACCAATAATGCAAGCAGACCATCGGAAATATTTAATGCTGTACTGATTTTCGGATAACCGAGAAATTTTGCCATATAGAGTTCTTTCCACGCCGGATAGCCTTCGGCAAATATAAACACGCCAATAAATAAACCGACTACAAATACCATGGCATCTATTTTCCCGATCGAAGCAGCACAGAAACTCGTGCCCGGACAAAAGCCGCCCATAATAAAACCGAGACCCATTATTACTCCTCCCAATATGGCCGAAGTAAGGTACGTTGGATTAACATACACCAGGCTGAGATCGATCCATCCAAAGAGGCTGAAAAAAAGCAGGCCTACCATTGCTGTAATAGCTCCGGTGAAGAATACCTTTAAAACAACGGTATCATAACCATAGAAAACTCCGGTAAGTTTTCGGCTCGAAGAAAAGCCGCTACTCTCCAAAACCCAACCAAATCCAATTCCTATAATAAAGGCCAAAAGAAGGTTGGTATTAGAAGAGATTATATCGTAAGTAATTAAAGGAGACATATAAATGTTTTTATTGTTTACTTAATAATTTGTTTTTACTGAATCCAGTTTTTACGGAATACATAGGCAAAAGCGTATGCAGTGCCGAAAATTGCGGCCATGGTGATGAATCCACCTAATGAGAGAACTGCCATGCCACTGAGTGCCGATCCACTGGTACAGCCCCTTCCCAATTGAGAACCAAAGCCAAAGAATATTCCACCCAGCAGCGCAAAAATTAAGCGCCGGTTTGCTGTTATACGTGGAGAATGTTCTGTTTTCAATTTAAGCCGGCCGGCAACTGCACCCGATAAGAATCCACCTACCAGAACTCCCAGCATTTCAAATACCAGCCAGTCTTTCAACGGACTTTGATCGGCTTTGCCTCTGCTGGCTTTTTTATCGGCATATTCTTTATAGAATTCGGCCTTTTCATAATGATCGTATGAAACTGTTTTTACTCCGGCTACAATTGTGCTTTTAATTGCTCCGCTGGCTCCCAGTCCACGACCGGAAATAAAATTGGTAGCAAGAAGTACCAGCCCCAGAAGTACCCCTCCGATATAGGGATTGAGATACTTTATCTTTTTCATATTCTTTGCCATATCTTAATTTGTAATTTTTAATTTTCTACTTATTGAGTTTTAAATTAATTGGTTGTATTTATTAATACAACCATCTGCTGGCCTGACCGGCATAGGTTATTATAAATCGTAACATAATTCCGCCAAAAAGTACCAGCGAGGCCGGTATGATTACGGGAATTTCCCTTTTCAAAATTTCAAGAACTTCCAGAATTGCCGGAATAACAAGACCCAGCATAACAACAAATATCCAGAAGGGCGCTGTATACTGACCACCGAGAAAGAGTTTTGCAGCATCGATCTGTACCTGTGTACTGGCTATAAAACCCATAAACATATGGGTGATGAGGAATAATTCGATGGCGATCAATAAAATATCGATCCGGGCGAAAAGTTTCCGCTCTGAATGATCACGGCTGAAAAGCATGATAACAGCTGCTCCGGTCGATAATCCTGATGTCAGAAACAGCGGACCGAGAATGGAGGTGTTCCAAAGCGGCCGGGCATTAAATGCAGACAGTAAAATACCCGTATATATTCCCAGAATTACGGACAGAACAATGGTAATCCATGCTATCGGAATAATTTGTTTACGGCACCATTTTTCGAGATCTTTAAGCCATATGTATTTCCAATCCCATCGGGAAAAAATTTCTTTGATATTCAGAGCTGCCCAGATAAATGAAACGGGAGTAATGATCATTAGTGTCCAGGCTCCCCATGACATGGGGGATTGTAATTTAATGGTCGTGTAGAGTTGCCAGAAATAGGGCTTATGATTAAGATCGATTAATAGCGTAATAAGTCCTAAGATCAACAGAAAAGGAACTATCAGGGGAGCTTTCCTTACCGCAGCTTTATACATATTATCCTTGCCAAGAATGGTATAAAGGGCAGCGAAAAAAAGAATTCCGGCAGCAAGCCCGCCCAGAAAAAGATAAAGCGGTATTTCCCAACTCCAGATATGAAGAATGGGATCGATTTTTGGATTCATCCGTCCGCTTATTATCAATTCTTCTTTCATAAATACCGAGTTTGTTTTTATTAAATTAAAAAGTAGAGTTGTGGGTCGGTTCCCGCTTCGGGAATCAGGGTTTTGTATTTTCTTTTTTTCAGAATGGTTGAAACTTCAGATTTAGGATCATCCAGATCGCCAAAATACATACACTTTGTCGGACATACGGCGACACAGGCGGGTTGCAAACCTTTCTTTACCCTGTGGAGGCAGAAGGTACACTTATCGACATAACCATCGGGGTGAGGGTAGCGTGCATCGTAAGGACAGGATGCAATACAAGCACCGCAACCAATACATTTGTTAGCCTTGACCAGAACAGTACCACCTTCATTATAATGACTGGCTCCTGTCGGACAGCAACGAACACACGGAGCATTGGCACAATGATTACATCGTTCACTACGTATTTCTATTTCCAACTGGGGATAGGTGCCATCCGTAACTTCCACTACCCAGTCGCGACAATATCCTATGGGTACATTGTTTTCAGTCTGGCAGGCAACTACACAGTCGGAACAACCCACACATTTCTTCGTATCAACAGCCATTGCATATCTCATGACTTCTGCTCCATTTTTTCAGGTTCAAACAAAAAAGTAACGAAATTACCCCGCATACCTGTACCACCCATCACAGGGTCGATATGTACCCGGGAAATTAACGTTGTATCACTGGCACCTTTTCCATAGCAGCGTGTCAGGCGTTTATCATCATGTCCAAATCCATGTACCATAAATACCGAGTCCCATCGAATTCGTTCCGTTATCCTTGCTTTAATCGGAAATTGTGATGTAATGCCATCCTGATTTTTTAACCATATATTTTGTCCGGCACCAATGCCCCATTCTTTTGCTACTTTCGGGTTGATCCAGAGTACATTTTCATCCATGATATCGGTAAGATTCGGATTATTTGAAGTACGGCTGAATGTGTGAGCAGGGCCTCGTCCGTAATTTAATCTGTAAAATCCGGGAGGTGGTTCTTCGTGTGGTGTATATTTCGGGATCGGATCGAAACCAGCATTGGCAAATTCGTTACTGTAAAGTTCAATTTTTCCGGTTATTGTATTGAAACTGACCTCTTCATTATCGGAAAAGTAAAGATCATCGTAACTTCTTGGATAGGTTTTAACACCAATTCGCTGCATTTCTTCGAGCGATGAGCCCACCTGTTTCAACTGCCAATCGAGCAGGCCTTCGAAGGTTTCCCAGGCAAAATATTCTTCAAGTCCCAGTCTTTTTGAAAGCTCTTTCGCCATCCACGAAGCTGGTTTTGTGTTGTACCTGGGTTCTACTGCTGGCATTCGGAGGGCTATCTGGGGTTCGCGGTGAGGACCGGTACGAATAGTGTCATATCTTTCCAGGTAGGTACATTCTGGAAGAATTATATCGGCCCATCCGGTTATTTCCATGGGCATGGTATCGATAACAACCAATAATTCAAGATTTTGAATAGCCTCCAGTGTGTTTTTCTGGTTTGGTAAGGTCTCAATTAAATTCGTTCCGTTTACGATCCAGCCTTTGAAGGAACAGTCCCGGGAGGCTGTTGGAATAGATGCGTCACATATTCCCGATGCAAGTGCTAATCCGGCAAGAGGAAACTGACCAGGGAAAGCATCTCTCCAGGTTTTTGTGGGTTTGGGATAGGGAGGATGCGGATAGGTAGGAAGGCTGACTTTCTCAGGTCGAAAAAAACCTCCGCGACGGCCCCATGAACCCAGGATCGCATTGAGTATGGCTACGGCTCGTATACGCTGACTATCATCGCCATACCAGGTAACATGACGGCCCGGATGAACAATAATCGCAGGTGCAGCATTGGCCATCTCACGTGCAGTTTCCCGTATCAGGTGAGGCTCGATAGTGGTAATTCCATAGGCCCATTCGGGGGTCATGAATTTCACATGGGCACGTAACTGATCAAAACCGAATGTATATTTTTCGACATAGTCCTTATCGTACCATCCTTCTTCAATAATTACATGTATCCAGGCCAATAAAAGAGCCAGATCGGTTGCCGGTTTAATAGGCAACCAGAATTTTGACTTGCTGGCTGCAGTAGAATATCTTGGATCGACAGTGATGATACTGGCTCCTTTATCGATTGCATCGGACATTTCCTGTACCTGGCCGTTGTGCATGTTTTCTCCTATGTGTGAGCCGATGAGAACCAAACAACGAGTATCTCTGATGTCGGTTATTTCAGGTGATTCCACACCTTCACCATAAGTGGCAAAAAATGCGACTTCACGAGGTCCGCGGCACTGGGCGTAACTCGGTGCGGCAATATTTGGGGAACCAAATGCTTTTAGCAGTTCACCGAAATAAGTCCCTCCCGAACCATGGGTAAATAGTGCAACACATTCAGGGCCATGCTTTTCGGCAATAGATTTCATTCCTTCGGCAATCTTATCGAGTGCTTCATCCCAGGTTGCCTCGCGGAAAAATTGACTGCCTCGTTTCCCTTCACGGATAAGAGGTGTTTTTAATCTGTCCTGGTCGTAATACATTCCGACACCTCCGGTGCCACGGGGACAAAAACGGCCGTTGCAATTCAAATCTTCATTATTGCCGATGATCTTCCAGATATCATTTGCATCGTTTTTATATACCCAACCGGCACATTTCCAAAAACACACTTCACAATATGTCGGAGTTCTGTTTAATGCAGCCGCACCAAGACCTGATTTACCAAAGGTCTGCGCTACTGCCTGATAGGCGGCATTGCCAACCAGCATCATTCCTCCCAAACTTATCCCCGAAATTTTAATAAAATCCCTACGACTCGCCATGTTACTTACATCTTAATATGTATATATATTGATAATAAGATATGAAAAATAAAATTACGTAATTCGCTGAGATTTTGTTCAAGAAATTGCCTAGTACAAATTAGTTAATAAAATATTGATTACCAACTTATTAAATTCAAGGAAAAATGACAAGGATAGCAACCTGGAAATTTAAAATACAGATTTTCAATAGAATAGGTTCATAATTTAGAATTAAAATAAATTACATCTTTTACTATGATTCGTAAGAGTAGTTAATTCAATTAAGGTTATACTAGTATATTGAATTTTTAGTAACAGGAAAGTATCAGATTTTTCTAATTAGTTTTTTCGGTAATCCTTTCTGCGGTGTATTCATCCAGCATTCTTATACAATTCATCAGGGCTCGTGCATTATGGTAACTGACTTTCCAGATGGTAGCCTTAGGAGCATTCTTTTTCATGGGACTGTTATCGGTACCCTCAAAATACCATTCCCCGTATTTATGATCGATAAGGTAATTATTGATATAATTCCATTGCAATAAAAAATTCTTGTAATATTTAGGTTCATCCGGAAAGATCGTAGCCATAAGTAATAGTGAATTCAATCCTTCTGCCTGCGTCCACCATACTTTAGTATTGCTGACAACAACCGGTTTTTCATTAGCGGGGAAATAGTATCCCATATCGTAAAAACCGCCCCTTTTTGCATCCCAACCATATGTCAGTGCGTGGTCGACCAGTTTTTTTGCAATTTTTAAGGTTGTGGTATCATCAGATAGGTTGAGAGCGTGAGAAGCTTCAAGCAATAAGTAGGCTGTTTCCACATCGTGGCCATAGGAGACATGATCGAAGTAGTAGTTGGATTCTAAGACATTACGGGCAGAATCACTATACGAAACATGTGTCCAGTCCTTTTCAAAATACATTTTCAAAAACCCCCGTTCATCAATAAAAGAATCTCTTACGAGTTTGAATATTTCCATCGTTCGTTGTCGCAGTAAGCTGTCGGGCCATATTTCATATAGCCCTGTGAAGGCTTCAAGAATATGGATTGAAGAATTATAATCTTTCCATTGTTTTTTTTCAATTCGATTCCTGTAATCCCTGAATTAGATTGTGTATACAAAGAACCATCGCGAAGCATTTTATCGAAATATCCTTTATAGACAGTATCATGACTATGTTCTTCGAGCCATTTGAAGGTTTCAACAGCCAGTTGTAAAGCTGACGAATCGCCCGAAATCATATAATAACTTGCGAGGGCATAAATTGCAAAGGAGTTTCCATAGGAAGTTTTTTCATCGAAATAGGAGTTGTTTATATCATTTCCTGATGAGTCAAGGATCATATAAAATCCACCAAAATCAGTATCCCACATTTTTTGTTTCAGGAAATGAAATCCATGCCTTGCAATCTGGTAGTAGGAAGAATCATTGAAAAACAGGAAAGCCTGTGAAGCAGTCCATACATGTCTGGCCTGGCCTACTATCATTTTATCCTGCCTACCCTCCGGAGTCCAGTTGTAGTTGAAATCGGAAAGAAATCCACCATTGACTGAATCGATGCAGGCAGGGTACCAAACCTTCAGAAGTTCATTTTTGAGGAAGGTTCTTAAAATTACTTTGAGTTCTTCAGGTTGAGTTTCAATGTTTTTGTGATTGATTGAACAACAGCATGCACCCGAAAAGATGAGAAGAAGTATTACCCAGAATTGGCGGAATAGCTTAGTCAAATGCATAAAAAAAATAATTAGCACCGAAGATAAAATGATTTATGCCGAAAGAGTAACGATTATGTATCCTTTTCGATAATTGATGTAACCAGGCAGTAGGAATATTATCTATTTTTTATGCTTTTCAATTAGGGATATTTCTCCGATAACCATGCTTTTATCAACTGCTTTGCACATATCGTAAATAGTAAGCAGCGCAATAGTTACAGCCGCAAGAGCTTCCATTTCAACTCCTGTTTTGCCAGTGGTTTTGACTTCTGCTCTGATCCGGACTCCGCTTTTTTCAATTTCTTCCTGAACGTTGATGTGATGTATAGGGATAGGATGACAAAGCGGTATTAGTCCGGAAGCGCGTTTTGCTGCCTGAATACCCGCTATTCGGGCGACCGTGATGACATCGCCTTTCTGAATCTTATTTTCCCGGATCAACCTGAGGGTATCGCCCTGCAATTCTATAAATCCTTCAGCTATGGCAATACGCTCCTGGTCGGGTTTATGCCCAACATCCACCATACGGGCATTTCCTTTAGCATCGGTATGACTAAGTTCCTGCATTTGATTTTATGTTTTGAGTTTTAACTATTCTATCAATAATTTATAGAGTGACTAAAGTACTTAGAGTACTTAAAGTGCCTAATTCGTTCTTTTTGATCTTAGGCGAAAGACTTTACATACTCCGAACTTATGACATTCCAACCTTATTTTATTAGTAAAACTTCTATATTTTCTCCTGCATCAATCGTCAGTCTGTCGATTGGAAACAATCCGAAACCAGATGCATCTCTTAGACCTGCAATATGAGCTGAGCCGTTGAAATGAATTTCGGTGGCTCTCTTCTCAGTGGTCAACCTTACCGGAAAAAACTTCAGACGATCGGCTTTTTTGCGCGAAACTCTTTCAGTTAGAGGAGTAACAATAAGAGGATATTCAAAGTTATGATTCATTAGTTGATAGATAAATGGCTTTACCAACAGTTCAAATTGCAGGTAGGAAGATACAGGATTTCCGCTTAATCCGAAACAATACTTCTCGTTTCCGCTGGCAAAAACTACCGGCTTGCCAGGTTGTATGGATAGCTTGTTAAAATGCAGATCCATTCCACAATCTTTCAGAACTTGCGGAATATAATCATGTTCACCTACAGAAGCTCCACCTGTAAGAATCAGCAGATCGTATTCTGTGAGTGATTTTTGAATACTGTTTGTAAGAATTTCGGGATCGTCCTTGCTAATACCTACATAGTTTACATTCACTCTCATTCTATCAAGCTGTGCTAACAGGTTATAGGCATTGCTGTTCCTGATCTGTGATCCTTCAGGCAATACTCCGGGTTCAACCAGCTCGGAACCGGTTGAAATAATAGCGATTTTTGGTAAGGTGAATACTTTTACCTGCATCATTCCCGCCGAGGCCAATACCGCAATGTGATGGGGCAGGAGGAGAGTTCCATTTTTCAGGACAAGGTCACCCTTTTTTACATCTTCACCCCGATAACAAATATTAGTCTTGGAATCGGATTTAGTAAAACGAATGGTATTAATATCTACACTTTCGGTATCCTCAATCATGATCACCGTATCTGCTCCGGGAGGTACCGGTGCCCCGGTCATAATTTTGATACAGGTTCCCGGTTCAATTCTCAGTTTAGATTCTTCACCGGCATGAACGACATCGATAATTCTCAGCTTATCTTTTAGATCTGCCTTTCTGCAGGCAAAGCCATCCATGGCCGATTTATCGAATGGAGGCATATCGATATCTGAATAGATGTCAGCAGCTAAAACACGGCCATTGCATCGAGTTAAGGGGACTTCTTCTAATGGCAGAATGTGTTCGATTTTATTTAATACGGCAAGTGCCTCGTTTAAATCAAGCATGGTGTAAATCTTTTTTAAGTTTCCAGGATCCATTTACTATTTCGATCAGGTTTAGATCGATGTCGAAGCTGTTAACAGTGTAGCTTACCACCCGATCGATATCGGATAGCGGGATTTTCTTTTCAAGCTCGCAAACCTGACAATTAAGCTGGCGTATAAATAATGAGATTCCTGCCTGGATTCTGGCAGGTAGTCTCCCCGATTCACAGATAATCAGGGAATTTCGACCTGTCTTTTTTTCAATAAAACTGAGAGCTTCTACAAATTTATCATCGCTGAGCTGGATCAAATAGGCCTCCACAGCACCGGCAGCCAGCATTCTTGAAGTATCTTTCGATGCTCCGGTATCGGTTTCTTTATGTATTAACAAACCCTCGCGTGATTCAATCAGTTCGGCAGCACCAACATTTTTATGGAGGTGGGGCGTAATTTTAACTCCGACTATATCGGCTTTGCGTGAAAATTTTGCGATAATGTCGCAGGCCAGCAGGGTCTTTCCAACATTTCTGCCTTCACCTGAAATAGAAAGGATATTGGTGTGTTGTACTTTATCACTCATTTCAACAGATCGTTCTTCGTATTTATATTTTCAGGTTCGGTTTCAATAGTAATTATACTAACATTTTGTTCCGGTTGCTGTTCAAGTCTGGAATACAGGTCCTGTAGTTTATAATTCTTTGTTTGGATCTGATTTTCGATCAGAGAGAACGATTTCCCGGATAGTATTACCGGGAAGGGCTGAAAATATCCGCTTGATAATTTAAGTAATACATGTTGTGTCCGGCCGGCTTCGACAATCATTCGGTCAAGTATTTCTTTTTCAATATGCGGGATATCGCAAGCCGTAATCAGGCATTGGCTAGTAGTGCTCTCTGATAATCCACTGAAGAGTCCGCCCAGGGGACCGATATTTTTATAGCGATCTTCCACTAATTTGTATCCGAACGTACCATATGCTTTGTTGTTTGTACTAAGGAGAATATCAGAACAATACTTTTCAATCGATTCGATAGCGTGTTGTATCAGCGTATTATTCTTGTATGATAGGAGCCCTTTATCGGTACCCATGCGTGAGCTTTTTCCTCCGCAAAGTACAATACCTGTTAATTGATCTTTTTTCAATTATCCTTCGTTTATTCAAAATTAGGAAAGAATGACTAATAAAGCATATGTATTTCGTTTCATTAAACAGCTTATTATTTACAGATAAAAAAAGCCTCAGGATGTTATCCTGAGGCAGAGTAGAAGAAGTATAAGGATGAAAAAAGGTAATAATCACTTATCTCGGATCAAAACCTGAAAACTAAAATAAGATTTTCACAATTGGCATAAAAGATAATTGGGGTGAGATGGGTCATCAAAAACGATGACGGATGTTATTATGGTACATGACAGCTACTTCAATTGCTATTTTGCAGGTATCTTATACTTCAATAAATTCACTCGATTTAATAGTCTTTAATAAAGAAAGATCACCCATTATCTTTCCAAATACATTTACCGGGCTGTATGCCCGGGGCTTCGGTCCTTTGCTGATTGGTGTGGTACCGAAAAACAGGCAGAATGCATTCCCTGTGGGCCAGTATCCCAATTCACCCGGCTCTACAATTTTGTGTACGTCAGCCTCGGATGGAATGTGAAGTGGTATGGGAAAATATATTTCTTCGCCCCATAAATTACATTGTCCCTTTATCGGCAGATTATAGTATATATTTTGTGCTGTAGGAATATCATAGAGTTCAGCATTGAATGTATTTTCACCAGCCAGTATCTGTATTTTTTTCATGGCTTAAGTAGTTCCTTGCAGCTAATGGTTCATTATTCATTCTCTTCCTGTCGGTTCCTTTCTCTTTTTTTTCTGCCGAAGAGATTACGCAGGAAATCTGAAATTGATTGCTCGGTTTTTTCCAGCATATCCATTACCGATTCGTATTCTTCCTCTCTGTATTCTTCACAGTCTAACATCAACTCTGTTGCTTCGCTGATATGAAAACCTGAATAACGTGAGGATTTATAAACCGGATCGGCATATACTTTCTGCATGAAGCGTGCAAATATGGGAAGGGCCATATAGGAACCCTGTCCATAGGTCAGGGACCTGAATCGTATCACAGGATTATCACCACCCACCCATACAGCAGTTATCAAGTCGGGTGTCAGGCCTACAAACCATCCATCGGTTTGGTTTTGAGTGGTACCGGTTTTTCCAGCCATATCGTTTTGAAAGCCATAGACTGATCGCAGAGAAGCCGCTGTACCTTTATTGACCACATTGCAAAGCATGGCGTTCATAAGTTCGGCCGTTTGCTTTGAAATAATAGAATCATTTTCTATTTCAGGTCCCTGGGTGAATATTACATTTCCCTGCTGGTCCTCAATGCGCCGGATGTACACCGGATTCACCCTATATCCTTCATTTACGAATACAGAGTATGCCTGCACGAGTTCATACAATGAAACAGTGCCTGTTCCCAGAGCCAGCGAAGGAACTTCAGGCAGATCGCCGTTCAGACCCATTTTCCCGGCAAGTTTTACCACATCTTTGATACCCGTTTCCATAATAAGCTGGGCACTTACCGTATTAACGGAGTGCGTCAGCGCTCCCTGAACCGAGTAATATCCCCCATAATTTCTGTCGGCATTTCGCGGATTCCAATCATCGTATTGAACATAAACTATGCTGTCGTTGCCATAGAAATCGCAGGGCGATATACCTTTCTCCAGCGCCGCTGCATAAACGATGGGCTTAAAAGTGGAACCGGCCTGGCGATGCGAAGTAACATGATCGTATTTGAAATATTTGTAATTAATTCCCCCGACCCAGGCTTTGATAAAACCGGTTTTGCTCTCAATACATAAAACACCGGCCTGCAGCATGGCAAAATGATGTAACACCGAATCGAGCGGTGACATGTTCACTTCTTTTTCACCCGTCCAGGTAAATATCCTGGTGTTCACCGGCTTTTTCATTTCTTCCATGATCTGCTGATGGCTCATGTTCTGTTTGGATAGGGCTTTGTATCTTTTACTCGCTGCTATTTCGTTCCGGGCAAGTTCTGTATTCTTCTTCCACGTTTCATTTTCTTTCCAATGCCTGTCGAACTCTTTTTGCAGCATCGACAAATGCGTTTTTATAGCCTGTTCGGCATATGTTTGCAGGTTATAATCGATGGTAGTATATATTTTTAATCCATCGGTATAGATGTTGTAACTCGAGCCGTCGGGCCGGGGATGTTCTTTCACCCAGTCTTTCATGGCAAGTCTCAGGTATTCCCTGAAGTAAGGCGCCGGGCCCTCATCGTGTTGCAGCGTATGATAGTTAAGTTGTATTGGTAACTGTATCAGCGAATCGGCTTCCTGCTGCGAGAGATAGCCGTAACTGACCATTTGACTGATTACAAGATTGCGTCTGGCCAAAGCCGCTTCGTAATTGCGTGCAGGATTGTAGTCGGTATTTCCTTTCAGCATACCTACCAGGGTGGCCGATTCCAGAATAGTCAGTTTTGAAGGTTTTTTATTGAAGAAGACAAGGGCAGCTGTTTCAATACCGAAGGTATTATCGCCAAAGGGTACTGTATTCAGGTAGAGTTGCAATATCTCACTTTTTGTATAGACCTCTTCTAATCTCCGGGCTATAATAATTTCCCTGATCTTGGCGACAGGGAGGGTTAGTATTCCGATTCGTTTGCGGGGATACAGATTTTTGGCCAGTTGCTGTGTAATAGTGCTTCCGCCCCCGCTTTTTTTGTTAAACAGGAGAACCGACTTAAAAATTACTCTTAAAGTGCTCCTGGTATCAACTCCTCCATGTTTATAAAAGCGCGCATCTTCGGTAGCGATCAGCGCATTGATAAAGTAATCGGGTATTTCTTCAATACGGGTGTTGGATCGATTTTCAACATAATACCGCCCGAGCAGGTAATTATCGGCCGAGTATACTTCTGTTGCCGTATAATTTTGTACTTCGTTCAGTTCTTTTTTATCCGGCAGGTGACCGAAGACACCTATATGAATTGAAGCGAGCAATAAAAAGAATAGCAGGATACAAGTTGAAATGGAGATCAAAACACCCTTTAATACTATCTTTCGCAGTGAATTTTTAGTTTTCTTTTTTTTTCTTTTTGCCA
>Ga0307422_1000811_pt1 | contig 16728 bp, 11 predicted proteins | sample SalMarWE160290MG_FD_202153 | JGI IMG/M metagenome (GOLD analysis project Ga0307422, IMG submission 202153) | Salt marsh sediment microbial communities from the Plum Island Ecosystem LTER, Massachusetts, United States - WE1602-90 | ecosystem: Environmental > Aquatic > Marine > Intertidal zone >...
GCTCCCAGTTGGGGCAATGTAGCGGAATCAACCCTCAAGGCAGTCAAAAGCGCACCCTGGCTCGCAGGTGAATTCGTGTGGACGGGTTTTGATTACATCGGCGAACCATCACCTTTTAGCTGGCCATCAGTGAGTTTTTATTTCGGTATTGTGGATTTATGCGGTTTTCCAAAAGACCGCTACTACCTGTACCAGAGCCAGTGGACGGACAGACCAATGGTTCACATTCTTCCACACTGGAACTGGCAGGGATTCGAGGGAAAGGAGATACCGGTCTGGTGTTACAGCAATTGTGAGTCGGTGGAATTGTTTTTAAATGGAAAGTCCCTCGGCGAAAAGGAATTATGCGAAACAGAGGCTTTGCATTTGCTATGGAAAGTTCCTTACTCTCCGGGAATTTTAAAAGCAGTTGCAAAAAACAACGGAGAAACAGTGTGTACAGAGGAAGTACAAACCGCAGGTATTCCGGCAAAAATAATGCTGACACCAGATCGTGCCGAAATCAGTGCCGATGGTGAGGATCTCTCGTATGTCAAAGTCGAAATCGTAGACCAGGAAGGCCGTATCTGTCCCAATGCCGACAACCTTGTAAAATTTAAAATTAAAGGCGGGGGCATTATTGCCGGAGTGGACAACGGCAATCCCATTAGCCATGAGTTTTTCAAAGCCAGTGAGCGAAAGGCATTTCACGGTCTGTGTCTTGTTGTGATACAATCGAAACCTGAGCCAGGTGCAATCCGTCTTTCCGCAGAATCTGAAGAACTCCAGGCAGCAGATCTTTTAATCCAGGTAAAATAAGGAATTATCATTGTGTTATGTAAAATTAGTGAAGTTGGATTTAAAATTAAAATAAACACAACATTGTTTTTGTTCATGAATCTGTTCCCTATCTTTTGTCAGGGACAGGTTGTCGAAGGTTTTAAACAGCAACATGATAAAATAGAGATTAATCTATCCAATGGAATACTAAGCATATATCCATTGACAGAAAGTGTTGTCAGAATCAAATTTTATAAAGATGCTGGAGAACAGGTGCCTGAGCTTATTTTTAATTCGGAAGCTACATCGCCGGAGTTTCAGGTTTCCGAAACTCATAATAATCTTAGGATAGAAGTAAAAAACATGATTGTTGAGATGGATAAACAATCCGGGAAATTGTCCTTTGCCGATCAAACTGGGAGAATATTCCTGAGCGAAAAAGCCGGTACACGGAAATTGATAACCGATTCTGTTATGGGCGAACCTTGCTTCCTGGCAGAACAGAGTTTTGAATCACCAAATGACGAATTTATTTTCGGCTTAGGGCAGTTCCAGGATGGACATTATAATCTGAAGAGGGTCAGCCGACGTTTAACACAGGTCAATTCCCAAATTTCGTTACCATTTATCTACTCAAGTAAAGGATATGGTTTACTCTGGCATCAATATGGGCTAACTGATTTTAATCCGGCAGACAATTTTGTAGCACTCGAAAAACAAGATTCATCCGCCGGCAAAAACAAGATGGCTGAAGTTACAACCACAACCGGGACACAAAAAGTTTCGCAAGACCAGTCGCTTTATTTCGGCACATTTAAAGTACCGGTGGACGGGGAATATTCTATTTTTCTAGATCTTGGCGATATGGATAACCGCCAATATGTTGTCATCGACGGAGAACCATGCATCGACATGAGTAATTTTTGGCTTCCGCCCACTGCATGTGCGCTGGTGGATTTAGAAGCCGGAGAACACCAGGTACAATTGGTCTGCAAATCAAGCAATACCCCAAAAGTATCGTGGAAACTTACGGATGATTTTACCACGTTTCGTTCTCCCAATGCCAAGCTGCTTGATTATGTCGTATTTTACGGACCTTCAGCTGACAGCGTCATAGCCGCTTATCGGAATCTCTCGGGTAATGTTCCTATGCTGCCTCGTTGGGCATATGGCTTCTGGCAATGCCGTGAACGTTATACTTCAGGAATACATCTGGTGGAAACCGTCAGGGAATTTCGGAGAAGAAATCTCCCGATGGATGTGATTGTACAGGACTGGCAATACTGGGGCAAAAATGGCTGGGGCGTTCCACAGTTCGACGAAACCCATTATCCCAATCCGTCAGGTTTTATCAAAGAGTTGCACGATTTAAATGCACATTTTAATATTTCAATCTGGTCAAACCCGGATAAGAATTCTGAAATTGGTAAAGAATATGTGGCAAAAGACCGTTTTATACCAAATACCAAATGGTTAGATTATTTCAACCCGGAAACAAAGAAGGAATACTGGAATACCTTAAAAGAAAACTTATTTATTCATGGTGTCGATTCGTGGTGGATGGATGCTACCGAACCCGAAAATGATGCTTTAAAAGGGGTAAAAACCTACATGGGATTGGGCGATTTTTACCGTTTAACCTATCCATTGTTAGTAAGCCAGGCTGTTTATGAAGGACAGCGCAAAACAACATCCGAAAAAAGGGTCTGTATCATGACACGGTCGGCTTTTCTCGGTCAGCAAAGATATGGTACCATAAACTGGTCGGGCGATGTTGGTGGGAACTGGGATGCCTATAAACGTCAAATTGTGGCCGGATTAAATTATACTATTACCGGATTGCCATACTGGACTACTGACATTGGAGGGTTCTTTCGCCCAGGGAATTCACAATATACTGACGAAAAATACCAAGAGTTACTGACACGGTGGTATCAATGGAGCGTTTTTAATCCTATTTTTCGTATCCATGGATATCAATCCGAAACCGAGCCCTGGAAGTATGGGGAAATAGTTGAAGAAAACATGCGAAATATGCTGAATCTGCGTTATCGTTTACTTCCTTACATCTATTCCGAAGCCTGGCAGATTACGAAAAACGGATCGACCATGATGCGCCCGTTAGTAATGGATTTTAGAGAAGATGCTACTGCTGTTGAACAAGCCTATGAATATATGTTCGGAAAATCAATGTTGGTTGCCCCAATCACGGAGACCGGAGTAAACGAATGGAATGTCTACTTGCCCAAATCGGCCATCTGGTATGACTTCTGGTCTGGTAAACGTTTCGATGGCGGTCAAACAGTAAAAACCGCCACTCCTCTGGATAAAATTCCACTTTTTATTAAAGCCGGTTCTATCATTCCAATGGGACCGTTCATACAGTATTCCACAGAGAAAAGCGACCCTGTTGAAATCAGAGTCTATCCCGGCGCTGATGGCGAGTTCACTTTGTATGAAGACGAAAATGACAATTACAATTATGAAAAGGGACTTTATTCAACCATTGAATTCAAATGGGATGACGCGACAAACACTCTTAACATTGGTAAGAGAGAAGGAAATTTTCCCGGAATATTAAAGACAAGAACTTTCCAGGTTGTAATCGTGTCTCCAAAACATGGAACAGGAATCGATGCGACGGATGAGATTAAAAAGGTTGTAAAATACAATGGAACAGAACTAGAGATAGTGTTCTACTGATACTTAAAACTATTAATCATCAAAGGATACTAAGAATTATAAAAAGGTAAAAATATGAAAGAAATAATATTAAGGCACATATGAGAACGGTAATTCACGTTGTGATATCACAAATATAACAGAATCTCGAAAACAAGAAAAAGGCGAACTATCAATTCTGAATTCTTAGTTTTGAATTATGAATTGCCTCACTACCCCAAAAGTTTAAAACGAGGGAATAAAACTTTCAATTCAAAAAGAAAAGTCATAAAATCTTATATTGACAGGGATTGAATTCTCCTTATAATTATAACACGGAGTTAAGAAGATATATAGAAACATGTTGATGGATATGAAATCACCCAGAATTATAAAGATGTTTTTATACGGCTTAACAATGGAGTTTTTACGATTAATATTAGTACATATAAACTATGTTATGTGTTTTGCACAGAAAGGAGTAAAAAGTTATGAAAAAACAAGTATTTAGGATATTCATATTAATAAGTATAATTTTAGTGACAACTTATTGTCAACCTGAGTCTGCAAAATCAAATCAATCTGAAAGTTCTATTTTAGACTTTTATCGTCAATATAGTTCATATACCGATCCGGGAGAATATGAATATCTATATAAAAACCTTCCTGAATCTTTACCGGAGCTTTGTAGTTTAATCAGATCACAATATATAAACTATGGGTGGGAACTGGATGATTATCGTGAACTAATTCCCAAAGAGAGATGGAATGAATCAGGAAAGTATCCAACTGTAAAATCGGCTCTGGAGGGGCTTCTGTCACATGACTCCAGAGGATTGGTAAAAGATCGTAAACCGGAAGATAGACTAATGTTAATCTGCCGGGATAATGCCCTCTTAATGGTATCCATGCTTAAATATCGTGGCATTCCGGCCAGGGTTCGTTATGGATTTGCTCCATATTTGATTCCTGGTTTTCATGCGAACCATGTCATTTGTGAAGTATGGAATGAAAAGGAAAACCGTTGGATGTTGGTGGATCCAAGCGCGGATAAGATTGATTTTGCCAGAGAAGAATTTGACTTCAGCTACGATATCTGGTTAAAGATGCAAAAAAAAGAAATTGATCCACAATTATATGGAATGCCTGGTATGAATGAATATAATGGATCGCCTCTAATGACATCGGTCATTTGTTATGATCTGGCCTCGATATTGGGAAACGAATATCCAGTTGGGCAATATTCACCCATATTAGATTATGTTTTTCAAAACAAACAATTCACTGCAGAGCAAGTTGAAATCCTGAACAGAATCAGTGAATTAATAAAGTCCCTTGATGCAAATAACATTTCAGAATTACAAAAAATCTACAATAGTACACCTGAAATTCAATTTACTGAGAAATTTGAACCTGTTGTTATTAATCTTGAAGATGACACTCCAACCAAAGATTCATCAATAAATAAACCCACTATTGAATTTGTCGATATCCCGGGAGGTACATTTATCATGGGTAGCCCTGAAACAGAAGTAGGAAGAAAAGAAGATGAAGTTCAACATGAAGTTACAGTAAGCGCATTTAAAATGAGTAAGTATACAATAACTCGTGAGCAGTACGAATTATTTATAAAGGCAACTGGTAGAATAATGAGATATTATAGGCCGGTCGGGGGTGACAAACACCCTGCTATGTGGGTAACCTGGTACGATGCTAACGCATTTGCCGAATGGATGGGGTGCAGACTGCCTACTGAAGCAGAGTATGAATATGCTACCCGGGCTGGTACAACCACTCCTTTTTATACTGGAGATTGCCTTACCACCGATCAAGCTAATTTTAATGGCACAAAGCCGTATTTGAATTGCGAAAAAGGTATTAATAGAAATAAACCAATACCTGTTGGTAGTTTTGAACCCAATGCATTTGGATTATACGATATGCACGGTAACATGGTGGAATGGTGCAGCGATTGGTACGGTGAGTATAACATTAATGATAAAATAAATCCAAAAGGACCTGAAACAGGTGACATCAAAGTTTTTCGAGGTGGAGGTAATTGGCTTCCTGCAGGGAATTGCAGATCTGCCTGGCGTGGAGGCGACCCTCCAATAAATAGAGGAGACGGTCTTAGTTTTAGGATAGTGAAAGATAAATAACAAAAAAGAGACCACATGATTGATGTTTCAAACCTTAAAAAGTCATTCGATACCATTGATGCCTTGAAGGGTATTTCATTTAACATTCCGCAAGGTGAGTGTTATGGACTGTTGGGACCGAATGGTGCCGGTAAAACAACGACGATCTCCATCATGAGCACACTAATAGAGCCAAATGAGGGAGAAGTAAGCATTGCCGGATATGATCTAAAGAAGAATCCCCTGGAATGTAAAAAGAACATTGGCGTTGTTACACAGGAAATAGCACTCTATAATGAGCTCTCGGCTTATGATAACTTACTATTTTGGGGAGGCTTGTACAATGTTCCGAAACCGGAATTAATAGCGCGTATTGATGAAACAGTTAACCTGCTTGGACTGACCGACAGGAAGAATGATAAGGTGAAAACCCATTCCGGTGGAATGAAACGCAGAATTAATTTCGCTTCTGCATTGCTTCATAGGCCTAATGTTCTGTTTATGGATGAACCCACCGTTGGAATTGACCCTCAGAGCCGGAATTTGATTTTTGAAGTGGTGGAAAAGCTGCATAAAGAGGGAATGACAATTGTTTATACCACGCATTATATGGAAGAGGCAGAGCGTTTGTGCGATCGTATCGGAATTATTGACAATGGAGAAATCATTGCTCAGGGAACATTGGAGGAATTAAAGAAATCGGGTTCGATGAAAGAAACCGTTATGATTTCTTTTACTAATCTTACGGATGAGCACTACACTACAATCGCAAATGACTGGAACGATCTCCAACGTTTCGACGACACAATACATTTTTATTCCATGAATATTCAGGGTGATTTATCGAAAATAATATTAAAGTGCAATGAGGTCGGACTTGACATCATGAATATTGATATCCAAAAGATAAACCTTGAAACCATATTTTTAAGTTTAACAGGTAAACAACTAAGAGACAAATGATAAAACTGGTAAAGAAAGATCTGAAATTATTCTTTGGTAATAAGCAGGACATGTTGCTGACCTTTGCATTGCCCATTATCTTTATTACCCTGTTTGCTTTTGTTTTCGGCAATATGGGGGATGAAGATAATGTAGGGGGGCTTGTTCACGTTGTGGCAGGTATGTCGGTTATGATGCTTTTATTTTCAGTTGCGGGGATAGGCGGAAGTCTTTTGGATGAAAAGCAGGAAGGCATGTTAAAGAAATTACTGTGCTCACCTATGCCCCCAAACCATATCCTTTATGGGAAATTGGTATTTGCAAATATCATTTCCATTGCTCAGTTGATAATCATGTTTGTTTACGCCTGGCTGGTTTTTGGCTTGGACATTATGCATCACCTTCCTTCTCTTGTACTCATGATTTTGGCAACAGCCTATGCTTGTTCCGGTTTTGGTGTACTTCTTGCTTCATTTGCCAAATCACGCCAACAGGTGCAGGGGTTTTCAACTATAATTGTGCTTGTAATGAGTGCTATCGGAGGTAGTATGATCCCCATATTTATAATGCCGGAAATTATGCAAAAGATTGCTGTCGTCTCGGTTAATTATTGGGGAATCCAGGGATTTTATGACATCTTTCTGAAGTTACTTCCAATTACAGATATCACATTCTTGTCAAAAGTTTTTGTTTTAATTGGCATTGGAACTTCGTTAAATTTCATTGCTTTTCAGATGTTTAAGAGAAGTATTTTAAAGATTGTCTAAATGGGCAAAAAAGCACTGGCTATAACGACAAATATTAACGGGGTCAGACCTTCTTTGAAAAGTGAAATGAACGTTTTGTTCATTGGAATTTGATTTAGAGGGGATACAACTTTCAATTCAAAAAAGAAGACAATCATCTAAAGCTATCTCAATATCAATTCACTAAACTCCTTGACAAGAAAATTGATTTTGCTAACTTAAATATGGCAATAAATATGAAAACTTATGAATTAAATGCTCAATTCCAGAAATATTTCGAAGGCTGAAACTCAATGTTATCTGCAAGAATTAATAATATGATAAAAGAAATTTGTCAAATACCATTAAAACTCAAAATGGAAAACAAATCAACATATGATCTGTTAAAGGAATCAGGCTATTTTGAGAACTCGAATGTCCTAACTGTTGAACACATTGAGGAATATTTAAATAAAAATAAAGATATCATTATGGAATGGCTCAATTATTCATCAGATCAAAGAACTCCTTCGGGATGGTATTTTATTGAAGAAAATAAAACACCAATTGTAGGCTATTTAAATAACGGTAAAAGAGAGCAGGAAAAAGAATATTCAGATTTAACCCAAGCCTGCGCTATTTTTATTTTTAAGGAAATAGAATCAATTAAAACCATATAAACAGGCATTTCAACTGATGCGAACAGCGTACCGGTGAATTTCATGTTGCACCGATCAAAAAGAAGAAAAAGAAAAGTTTGAAACAAAAATTGTTTTAGAAAACTTTAGTCTTTATTCAAAGAAATATTTGACAAAACAAAAAAAATGTTTATAATTAAAGATATCAATCGAGGAGGTATTATGAAGTATTGTAAGAATTTATTTTTAATTCCAATTATTTTATTAGTTTTTGCAGGTTGTAAAGGCAACAGCAAACCCAACACCCCCAGTTCACCTTCGGGCCCAACGTCAGGAGTAATAGATGAATCGATATCCTTTTCAGCCAACACTACGGATCCGAATGATGATGATATTGCGTACCAGTTTGACTGGGGAGATGGGAATCTATCCTCATGGAGCAGCTATGCTTCAAGTGGTGATGCAGTGACACAAAATCATACATATAGTTCAACTGGCACCTATGAAGTGAGGGTGAAAGCAAAGGATATAAAAGATAAAGAATCGGAATGGTCCCCGGGACTTCAGATAGAAATAATAGAAGCTCAAAGTCAACCTATTACGCCTCAAGCTCCTACAGGGCTATCAAACGGATATGTGGATAGCACCTATAATTTTTCAACATTAACCACAGACCCGGAAGAAGACAGTATTGCTTATCAATTCGACTGGGGAGATGGGACATATTCAGAATGGAGTAATTATGTACCCTCGGGGAATAGCGTATCCATGGAACATTCGTATTCGTCAGCGGAAACATATGGCATTAAATCAAAAGCAAAAGATGAAAACGGAAATGAATCCAGTTGGTCAGGCGGCCATTCAATAACGATATCTCTTCCAAACCAGCCACCAAACATTCCTTTAAAACCCTCAGGTCCTGATAGTGGATTTATAGATAGCACATATAGTTTTCAAACGTCAACCACTGACCCGGAGGGAGATAGTATTGCTTATCAATTTGATTGGGATGACGGGACATATTCTGAATGGAGCAGTTATGTCTCCTCGGGTGATAGCATCTCTATGGATCATTCATATTCATCAGAAAGAACATATAACGTCAGGTCAAAAGCAAAAGATGAAGACGGAGTTGAATCGGATTGGGCAAACACCCATTCTGTTGCAATATCTGAACTTTCCCCGGGTGATAAGATATGGTCTTTCTCAACTGAGGGTGCTGTGATTTCCTCCCCGGCTATAGGAGATGACGGTACTATTTATATAGGTTCCGGGGATTACTATGTCTATGCAATAAACCCGGATGGAACTGAAAAATGGTCATTTAGAACCGGAGATGGGGTAATGTCCTCTCCGGCGATAGGATCGGATGGTACCATTTATATCGGATCAACTGATAACAAAATCTATGCAATAAACCCGGATGGAACTGAAAAATGGACGTTCTCGACAGGAGGCATTATTGGATACGCGTCGCCAGCGATAGGCGGAGACGGCACCATCTATATTGGGAATTATGATGGTAACTTCTATGCGATAAACCCGGATGGAACCGAAAAATGGACGTTCCCAACCAGTGACTTCATATTTACTTCTTCAGCTATTGGTTCGGATAACACCATTTATATCCCATCCTGTGATTCCAATTTATATGCAATAAACCCGGATGGAACTGAAAAATGGACGTTCTCGACAGGAGGCTTGTATGGATCTTCGCCTGCGATAGGCTCAGATGGTACAATCTATATTGGGTCCGGCGATAGTAACTTATACGCTATAAACCCGGATGGAACCGAAAAATGGGCGTTCCCAACCGTTAATATCGCAAATTCTTCTCCTGCGATAGGCTCAGACGGCACCATATACGCTGGAAGTACTGGCATTGTATATGCGATAAACCCGGATGGCACTGAAAAATGGGCGTTTCCAACCGGTGATCATGTGCCTGCCCCTCCATCGATAGGCTCGGATGGTACCATTTATGTGGGATGTAATGATAGAATCATTTACGCGATAAACCCGGATGGAACCGAAAAATGGACGTTCGAAATCGGAGAAAATACTTTCTCCGGCCCGGCGATAGGTTCTAACGGCACCATTTATGTAGGATCCAATGACGGCAACCTCTATGCAATTTACGGTTCATCAGGAGGTCTTGCAAATACCCCCTGGCCGATGTTCCTTCATAATTTGAAACATACCGGAAGAGTCGGAGGGCCTTAAATCTAAAAAAACACTCCAATTTAAATTGTCCTTAAACCGGGTCGATTTTTCTTTTGGAAAAACGCCACCGAAGGTGGCAACTTTGTTTTAAAAAATAGGCAATACTGACAAAAACTCCGTTTTCAGTTAATAGTGAAATAGTAAATTAGTTAATTGGTTTAAAATCCCAAACTACAACCCAAATTAATCTCACATTAAGCCACTAAGACACAAGGATTTTATTCTTGTTTTTTTAACTCGAAACGTTAAACGCGAAACCCGAAACTCTAATGAGGGGATTAAACTTTCAATTCAAAAAGAAGAAAAAAAAGTTTGAAACAAAAATAGTTTTAGAAAACTTAAAAGATTTTCTCAGGATAACTATCCTTTCTAAGTTCTCGTAGGCAATACAACAAGAAGAAAAGACTAAGACCAAGAAGGACAATACCTATAAAAAACTTCGGAATACTTTCAAACATCCAAAAGCGTGCGTATCCGGAGAATAAGAATCTTGCCTTTAGAAATATTTCCGATTTCGTGTAATAACCGAGTGGAGTGGTTACTATATTTTGAACATTTCCAAAGTATTTTTCTCTAACGTATTGAATTTTATCTGTATGAGTTACCAAAAAAGTACCGAGGATTTGAATGATTAAGCCGGAAATAAAAAATATCAAAGTCACTATTTTTTTCCATCCTTTAAGTTCTACGAAAGAACAAATCGGCAGCATTAATAAAGGTATTATAGGAACAAGATGACGTGGCCCCCAAGCAGCATCAATCATGCCTACTCCAAAACCAAAAGCACTAAAAAAAATCAGATATGTTAAAGATATACCTGTCAACGTTACAGTTTCAAGTTTGTGTTCCTTGAAAAAACTTTTAAACCCTACTATGGATAGGATTAAAGGAAGAGAAAACAGAAAGATACTTTTACTCAAACCAAACAAAAGTACTGGTAGATTTTTCTTGAAGAAAAACAATTTTAATCTTGGAGGTCCTACACCAGCATCTAACATCGAACCAAAACGATGATAATTCCATCCTAATTGAAGGAACAGAATTATAAATAAAGGAAGTGCAAAGAAACTAAGTCTTTTAAATATTTCTTTCTTTTCTCTCCAATTTATACTTATAACATAGAATACAAAGAAAGGCAGAGATAATACACTATCGTGTCTTGTTATATATGAATAACCTGCAAATATCCCCGCATAAATTAAAAATTTGATATTATTTTCTTCTTTGGACACATATATAAAGTAAAAAGCAGCAAATAAACAAAGCGCCACAAGTGTCTGAGACCAGAAAGCACCAGAATAGACCCAGATTATTGAAGCATTACCAAGAAGCAGTGTTGAAATAAAAGCCTTTTCTTTTGAATCTGTAAGCCTATAGCAAAAATTAAAAAATATTAAAACCAAAAAAGCCATTGCGAAAGAGTTCGTTAGCGTTGAGAAAAACGCTGAAGGCAATTTAGTAATAAGGTTAAAATGCTTATTGGCGTAGAAATCAAGTCCTTCTTCGGATTTTGTTAACTTACGATTTTCCCAAATTTTATCTGCTTCAATCTTTAAGTGGTCAACGTGCTCCAATTTGTCTATCACCGTACCTATAAAACAAAAAGGTATTGCAACAATGGAAAGACCGTCTGCCTGGGAAGATGTATAAATCTTACCGTTTTTACCAACTTTAAACCATGCACTCCCAAATTTCATTCCCTCAGGATTATATATATCTGGCAATGATAAACTTCCATTTTTAATAAAATTATATGCCTTTTCATAGTGCAAAATATTGTCTCCAGATTTAATTCCCTGCGCTGTTATCAGATAAAGAGTGAGAAAGTATAAAAAAAACGAAATACGAAACTTATTTAAAGTATTATTCATTAATAACCTCCCAACTATAATTATTTATCAATATTACCTATCGAAAATTCTAACTTTAGTATAAAGAAAAAACCATCCAAAATCAAGGGTGTTTTTTTAAGAAAAAAATAAAAACCGATTCGATTTTTCTTTAGAAAAACGCCGCCGAAGGCGGCGACTTCGCCCAGAAAAAATAGGCAATACTAACAAAAACTTCGTTTTTAGTTGAGTAGTTAAATAGTGAAATGGTTAAATAGTTTCGAACCCAACCCAACAAACCCAATAAACTCTACGAACTCAATAAACTAATTTTCACACAGAGAACACAGAGATTTTTTTCTTTTGTTTTTACTAAATCCTAATCCCTAAATCCAAAACCCTAAAATATGGACGCAGATTCACTCAGTCATTTTTTTGTTAGTTTTAACTAAATCCCAACCCCCAAATCCGAAATCCTAATACTCACATGTAGAACATGTATGAATTGTAGTTTTTTTACTATTTGACTACTTAACGATTTAACTAATTAACTGCTATGATAAGAGCTAAAGTTCATCCTGACTTTTAATATACGATTTTATCCGTTCTTCCTGAGTCTCGCAGGAATTATATTCCTTTTCCGCTTGATTGTCAGTTGATACTCTTGTGTATATTGCGCATTTCATTTTATTACCTATTATTAAGTAAAGAACAATTAAAGTCAACACATATTATAATGATAAAAAAATAAAACTAATCCTATCCGTTAACTTGACAATTAATTATTTTACCTAATATTATGATAAGATGAATAAAATAAAATTCATTGATTTATTTGCTGGTATTGGGGGAATGAGGATTCCATTTGAGCAACTGGGCTGTGAATGTGTTTTTACTTCTGAATGGGATAAATTTTGTAAAACCACATACTTCGAAAACTTCGGGGAAAAGCCTTTCGGCGATATCACAAAAATTAAATCTAAAGAGATACCCGAACACAATATTTTATTAGCTGGTTTTCCATGCCAGCCTTTTTCACTTTCAGGAATTTCGAAGAAAAATTCACTGGGCCTTCCGCATGGTTTTGATGATCCCACTCAGGGAACACTTTTTTTTGAGATAAAAAGAATACTCAGGGAAAAGAGACCAGATGCTTTTTTACTGGAAAACGTTAAAAATTTAAAGGGACATGATAAAGGAGAAACATTCAAGACTATTTTTAATTCACTTGCTAATGAACTAAAATATGATATTCATTATAAAATCCTTGACGCTAAATCTTATGTTCCTCAACATAGAGAAAGAATTTTTATTGTAGGATTCAAGGATAAGAAAAATTTCAAGTTTCCTGTTTATAAACCACCAGCAAAACCTAAGATTAAAGAAATATTATTAAAAAATGTTGATGAGAAATATACGCTTTCTGATAAACTGTGGAACTACCTTCAGGATTACGCAGAGAAACACAGAAAGAAAGGTAACGGATTTGGGTATGGATTGGTTTCTTTAGAAGGATACGCCCGGACAATGAGTGCTCGTTATCACAAAGACGGTTCTGAGATTTTAATACCTCAAAAGGATAAGAATCCAAGACGTCTCACACCCAGAGAATGTGCTCGTTTAATGGGTTTTCCAGATAGCTTTAAAATCCCCGTGTCTGACACACAGGCATATAGACAATTTGGAAACTCCGTGGTAGTACCATTGATTAAAGACTTGGCAAAATCCATAGTAGAAAAATTAACAAATAAAACCTTGTTTTCGGATAAAAAATACTACAAATTTGTAAGAGGTGAAACTTATGGGAGAGATCTCTTTAACATGCATGAGAAAGTACCTTTATAAAAGTATATCCAGCTGGAATGAAAATAAGCTTCACGGACTGCTGGCTGAAATCGATTTTCGTAAATATCTGAGCAAGATAGGCTTTGAAGACAGAATATCCCCAGGGGGTTGGATTGTAAGAAACACTGGCCCAGGAGTGTTTGCTCACAATACGGTAGTTCTATTTCCAATCACTATAGAACCCGATAAAAACTATTCACAGAGGGATATAAATAGAGAACCTGCAAGAGGTTTATATACTATTTGTGCTACTATGCATCAGATAGGAATAAAAAGTTATTATTGTATTCCTGTTATTAAAGAAAGCGACGATTACAAAAGTATAGAGTGGTTTTTAACTCAGTTAGGAATCCCCTCAGAATCACCTTATATAGAAATAGAAAAAGTATTCAGCAATTTTGAAAAAAGAGAACGAAGATATAATTTTTTACGTAATAAATCAGATACAAGTGCAATACCTTCTGAATTTATACCTGAAGAATTTACAAAGGAGCACTTGAGAATATCATTTAGAGATTTATTCATGGGTGAAATTTCAGACATTGACGGAATACTTTGGGGTGAACAGTACACTTATCCTATAGAAATCAAGGAAAAAACACCTGCAGACGATAGAAGGATCGGAGAATATTTTGGCCTTGATGTCCACCCCTTTGTAAAACTTGCTTACTACGCAGCAAAAAAAGGTAATTTACATTCAATCTTTGTTGTCAGAGAAATAGACAATACAGAAGATAGAAATCTCATAAAATGGCATTTTATAACTTTTGAGAAATTGGCTCAATTTGCTTCTTGGACACCACAGGGAGGTGGTAGAAATATGATGGGCGGGAGCAGTACTGTTATAAGAATTCCAAAAGCTGAATTTTCAGAACTTACCGAAGAAAATTTAAAAAAGCTATAACGGTGATTTCGCCAACCTCTAAGAAACTTTTTTCTTTTCGTAGAAGAATTAAAGAATGGTATCTAACCCGAAAAACTAATTACCCCTGGCGTAAGACCAAAAACAAATGGCATGCTCTGGTTGCTGAAATAATGCTACAAAGAACCAACGCAGATCAGGTGAAACCAGTTTATCAAAAGTTTGTAAAAAATTATAGAACACCAGAGGACTTTCTAAAAAAATGTTCAAAAAATACAAACATCTTTAAAAACCTCGGTTTAATTTGGCGTAATGAATTACTATTTGAATCAGCAAAAGCTATCAGCAAGTATGGAATACCTAATAACAAAGAAAAACTCCTTCAAATACCCGGTATCGGTAATTATATAGCATCAGCTTTTCTAAGCCTTCATTTAAACAAAAGAGCAGTGCTTATTGACAGTAACATAGTAAGATTATATGCCAGATATTTTGGATTCTCTTATGATGGTGAAACAAGAAGAAAAAAATGGTTTTATGAACTTGCTGATTCAATAACACCAAAAAGAAATATTAAGGAGTTTAATTACTCAATACTGGATTTTTCAAGAAATATCTGTACTTATCGTCCCCATTGCAATGAGTGTAGTCTAAGGAGAAAATGTTCTTACTTTGAAAAATCTCAAAAACAAGAGTAGTTAAGTTTGTTTCTTGACTAGTTTTAGAAAATTTATAACATTCAAGTATATGATGGCTGAAAAGAAATTTCCCGAAAAAGATAGGTTGGGGAACTTTAAAATTCTAAAGAGCAATTATTAAAATGAGCTTACAAAGAAAAGAAAAAGAAATTCTACAATTATATAACAAAAAAGCAGAAAAGTTACAAGAACACAGTTTACTTCAGGGAAAGACAAGCTTAGAAATATCTCTCACTCCACCTATTGTTCCACCATCTATTAAAATCGGAGATGCTTCACCAACAGAAGAACAAATCGAATCTTTGCTTGTCAGGTTTAGACCATTTTATTTAGAGAATGAATCTACTAATTTTTTTAAAATATGCAACTTACTATGGAAAATTATAGACGCCGAGGACAAAAAAAGCCTCTTAAAAGAATTAAGAGAAAACTATAAAACAATTATGAAAAGTGGAGGAGGATTTAATCTTAGAGTTAATAAAAATAAGTTAAAACCAGAAGAAAATATTGACACATGGTTAAACGCTTACTATTTTCACTCTGACAAAGAAAAAAAAGAAAAGTTAGAAGAACTGCAAAATTCAACAAAAGGCTTCGCTAAAGTATTTTTCTTAAAAGAAATTATAAGTTTAACTAATGTGATAATAAATTTGAATGAAGTCGTTCAAGAAGTTTTAAGCGTATCTTGATATCATTCTCGAAAACAAGAAAAAGGTTTTGGAATTTGATTTAGAGGGGATAAAACTTTCAATACAAAAAGAAGAAAAAGAAAAGTTTGAAGCAGAGATTGTTTTAGAAAACTTAAAAATTCTTATATTGACATAAACTGCATTTTCTTTATAATTTTAATATAGTACATATAAACTATGTTATGTGACTATGCAATAAAAATGTCTATTTAAAAATATATTAAATCGGTTAAGTGTTATATTTTCTGTAAAAGTAAAACGAGCTGGTTGAAAGGGCCACTAATTACCTTATAATAAAAATTAAAACGGGAGGTAAAAAGTGACCCAAATAAATAATAAGGAAATCAAGGGGATTTTGCAAGAGGCAATTGAGAAAGATGGTGATTTTATGAAAGATTTATTGAGTTTTATGCTGCAACAACTACTGGAACATGAGAGAGATATGCAGATAGGAGTGGATAAATACGAAAGAGATGATAACCAAAGAGAGGGTTCCCGAAATGGATACAAGGAGAGAACACTGAACACAAGACTTGGTAAATTAAATTTAAAGAAGCCCCAAATAAGAGAGTTTCCTTTCAGAACCATGATCTTTGATAATTATCAGAGGAGTGAAAAGGCATTATTAGCAGCTATCCAGCAGATGGTAATAGATGGAGTTTCGACCAATAAGGTTAAAAAGATAGTCAAGAAACTGGATAAAGATATGAGTTTTTCCA
>Ga0307422_1000812_pt1 | contig 16724 bp, 12 predicted proteins | sample SalMarWE160290MG_FD_202153 | JGI IMG/M metagenome (GOLD analysis project Ga0307422, IMG submission 202153) | Salt marsh sediment microbial communities from the Plum Island Ecosystem LTER, Massachusetts, United States - WE1602-90 | ecosystem: Environmental > Aquatic > Marine > Intertidal zone >...
AATCTCCGGCGCTGTCCTGCCACTTTAAGTTCAGTTTTAAATCTATGGAAAAAGGTCTTCCGCTCTCTTTTGTTGCGGTTCCCTCTAAAATCTTATCCTCTCCCAGTTCGAAAGGAACCCACTCACCGGCTTCGATTCTCCAGGCGAATCTTTCGATGGGTATCCTGTTTCCCTCGGCGGATAAGAAATCCTCTTTTGCCGAACAGAGTAGTACCCAGTCGGTGTTCGCGTGTATCGTTCCCTGAATGATTCCCGGAAATTCGATGGGAGAAGAATCCGGGTCGAGAAATCCTACGTCTATTTTTTTAGCTCTTATATCTATGGAGAGAACTTCCTGATTGATAAAACCGACCTCGATTGAAGCGTTCTGATCGGCGATTAAGAAAAATAAAAGCCACAACATCTGTAACCTCCTGTTTTTGTTATAAATATAGAAATAAAAGATTCTGTTGTCAAGCTAATACAAAAAGAAAGGGGGTGTCAGACACCCCCTTTCCCTTTAGCAGAACGTCAGTTCTAAGTGGTTCTCATTATAAAGTCTGAATGGTGTAGGTGACAGTGCTGCTCGAACTTCCAGTAAGAATTTCATCGCCATCTATGTTTACCTGGTAATCCTGATACATCGTCGTCCAACCATCTGTAGTATTTGCTGAGCCAGATTTAACTGCTACGGCGGAGGTGGTAAAAACCGTCCATCCACTTGTTAAAGTGCCTAAGCCGTCGTCTTCGGCGTATTCTATATCACCAATAAGAATTCCACAGGCCGGTGATGGGTCATCACCTTTCACCGTAAGTTCCCAGCTTGTGCTTCCAAAACCCCAGACCAGATAATCTATTGTCTGGTGTGGACGGGCAATGGGGGTAGTAGGTTCATAGTAGGCGGGGAAAGAGGCAGGAGGAAAACCAGCCATTGAGCTAAAATCCCAGGTAATGCTCGCGTCGCTAATGTCAATCGCCACAATCTCGGGTATGATAAAGTTAAATTCGGCTTCTTCAAAGTCGCTTGCCCCAAAAACAAAAACCGGTAAAACTAAAAGTGCGGTATATAAAAGTTTACGCATAATAAACCTCCTTTAAGGTTTAAACGTTTTTTATTAACCACTCAGTTAACGTCCGCTAATTGTCAAAGAACCACTTTAGGAATGTACAAATATCGTTCCAGAATGCAAGTCCTTGGTTAACAAGAACATATTTTTTTAAAGTTTTCGCAGCCTGCAAATTTTTTTCGCGGAACGCAAAAATTTTCCTTTTGTAAAAAATTTATTACAAAGATGCAACCACGAGATTTCACAAGATTATCACAAGATTTTTTATTGGTTAAAACCCACCTCCTTACACCAAATTTTTCTCACACAGAGTGCACGGAGAACACAGATGATTTAGGCATACATCTCTAACTACACATATATATCCAGGATATATATGTGTAGTTAGAACCTTTGTTCTCTATAGGCGGGGGATTAACCCCCGCGCTACAAACTTTAAAAAATAACGTAGCGTTGGGGTTTATCCCCAACGGTGGAAAGCGAAAGAATGAACCTCCTGCCTTCGGAGGTGTAGGAGAAGATAAACTTGTTGGTATCTTCGCCGACTGCTTCTATTATCTCTTGAAGTCTTTCTTTTTTGTCGTATGAGAATGTATATCCGCTATTAATCGAGATTAAATCTCCCCCCTCTCAGTTATGCCTATCAAACGGTTGTTGTTTGTGTTATAATTGTTTGTCCGGAATTATGAAATTTCATATATTGATAAAAATAAAACACTACATTTCCTACAGGTTCTACATGTGAATATTAGGGCGGGGATAGCGGCTTTGCCGCGCTGGGTTCTCTGTAGTTATTCTTCTTAGTAAAAGAAGATATAAAAGCCTATAAAAAGACCTAAAAAAATGAAAAAGAAAGAAGTTGCCAATTTGACAAACTTAACCTTTTCTCTCCAGAATTTATTTATTGCGGAAGATTTCATTCCCCTGTACGTGGCTGTAAACACAATTATAAGAGGAATGATAAAACCGATGTTGTAGATAATTAAATAAGAGATTGCCCTGATCTGAAGTTCGGGAACTCTACTTACGAAGATAAGAGTTGGCAGATAAATCTGACCGGTACAGATGAATTCACTCAAAGAAATACAAAAGCCGCTTACCACTGTCGCAATAAATAAATTTTTCTTTCCCATCTTTTCTCTGATGACCGAATGTATTTTTTTCTTGATAAATCGAGGGAGTTGCAGCTTGACTTCCTTTACTTCATTTCTTTTTAACTTAAGGTAATCGTAAAAAGAGAGAATCCCAAAACATATTGCCAGTAATGCTACAATTCCAAGAATAAACTTGCATATGATGCTGGTAATTTTTAAAATGCCGATGAATTTAATTAGCCCAAGTCCAATTGAAAAATACACCAGAAATACGACAACGCTGTAAGTAATACCGATTAAGAGCGTTTCTTCTTCTTTTTTGCCTACAGCAGATAAAAAAGCTATGAGGAAAATTATGGTCGCGAAAGCGCAGGGATTGATGCCGTCTATTAAACCCGCCAATATTATTGTAAGTACGCCCATTTTTTTGAATCTTTCTTTAATGCTTTCCTCCGCTTTATCTCTTAATTCGAATATTTTCGTCCAGGGTATTTCAGCCCCATTGTCTTTGTATTTATAAATAAATTCCTTTAAGGTTTTTTTTGCCAGAGTTTCTCCGGTGAAATAATCTTTTCCTATAAAAAGCATGGGAGTTGTTAATCTTTTCTCTTCGGAAACATTAAAAACCTCACAAAACGCTTCGTTGATTTTTTTATTTTCTCTTGTTTCCATATTGTATTTTGTAATTTCTAAATTCGGATAAGTTTTCTCCAGGAAAGAAATCTCGTAATTTATCCGCTCGCATACTTTACATTTGCTTTCATAAAAGTAAACTGCTTCTACTTTTTCGGAAGAATTTTCGGCAAATATATTACGCGAGCTCAGTTCAGGAAAATCACATCCCGAGTCCGCATATTCTGCTATCCTTAGTTCGAGCCACCTTCTTATTTCACTCCGACCTCCGAGAATGTATTCTCCTATAACTATAATAGGAATATCGTTGTTTGGGTCTTTATACTCTTCTTCTATAGAAACTAAAATTTCGTAATTGGAAGGATCCGATATCTCAAAAGACTTTATTGTTAAATTGTATTTTTCTATGAGAGGGGACAGTATTTTCTCCTCTACAAAGTCGCAGTCTTCGCAGTCCTCCGAATAAAATAAATACATCTTCACCGGTGGAATTTGTAAGGGAGTTTCGACCATCGCTTTTATCTTTATGGGGACTCTGCTGTTTTCGGGGTCGTTAGTATGAAGGTATATAGTTTCGGTAATGCCGCCCATATAATTTTCGGATTTAAAAGTAACTATGATTTTTCCTTCGCCGCGGGGAGGTACCACTTTGTTCTTAATATCGAGTTTACCTGAAGCGCAGCCGCATGAAGATCTGATTTCGCTTACTTTCAAATCTTTATTGCCGACATTTCTGAAAATAAATTCCCCGGTTTTTGTTTCTCTCTGCTTTAGCCTTCCGAAGTCCAGCACCTCGTTTTTAAACTGTATTTTTGGCTGTGCGGATAGACTCGACAATGTCAGAAAAAACATTATAAATATTTTTTGTACAGTAGATCTATTCATAACGGCAAAGATATATATCGGGCTTTTTAAGTCAACCCCCTCTTATTCACGTTAATCAGGATAAAAAATAACAATGATAAGACAAAACCCATCGGTCAGAAGAAACTCAACGAGTTAGGGCTTTACGATATGTCGGGTTGAGAGAATGGCGCCGGGACAGGCACGAGAGTAATAGCGGTTCTATTAAGAAAAAAGAGTACGCGTATCTCTTTTAGTATTTTTGTTTTTCCTCACAAAAATCCTGATGTAGATAGACTTTTAATATACATAGATAAATTCGGTTAACATAAATGATATAATCCATTTGCTTACAAGGAAATAAGGAAATAGCCCCCTTGATTTTATTGCGAAAAACCTTTAATTAATATAAACAGTAAGGTAGCCTATCGGGCGAGATTTGATTTTTAGGGAGAGATTAAGCGAATGTGTTTATTTGGTTATTAAACATATTTTTAAGGAGGTAAGAAACTGCTATGGAGAAATGTGGGGTATTTATAAAGGATGTCCCTATTAAATTTGAAATTCCGGTAGCAGATAAGAATAATTTTGTCTAAGTTACCCTTCCTTTCTACAGCTTTGTTTAGGAAGGAAAATCTTTAAAAGAAGAAAGGAGGGGTTAGAGTAGTAGATAGTTTATTTATTGGAAAAAATCAACAATCAAAGTATTGAATATAAGGAGTGAAAAAGGAAATTATGAATTTAAAGCGTTTTATGATAGTTTTTGGAATAGTGTGTCTGGTAGCGGTTATAGCTTTTTCCTGGGGATGTCAGAATCAAGTGACAGGTCCTGAGAGTACGGATACACCAAGGTTGAGAGGATATTCATCCGGCAGTTGTGGCAGTTACTGGTATACACATTGGACCAATGGAGGATCGGCTAACTTTAGCTGTAATGGTAGCAATGGTTTCAGTGTTAGTTTCAGCGGTGCTAATTTTGTTACAGGTATAGGTTGGAGTTCCGGTGCGTCCAGATCTATAAGCTGGTCGGGCAGCTGCAGCGGTTGTAGTTGGGGACCCGGTGTCTATGGATGGTCGAGAAATCCTCTTATAGAATATTACATCGGTAAGAGCGGAGGCAGCAGCGCTGGCTCGTATTCATGCAATGGCAGGTCATACACATTACAAATAGACAGAAGATATGGACAGCCATCCATTGACGGTACTTCAGATTTTGACCAGTACAATTGTAGCGGGAGTCGTAGCAGTCCCGTAGATATGGGCTGTCACTTTAACGCGTGGAGTAGTATGGGAAAGGGAGGAGGCAGTCAGGACTACCAGGTAGTAATGGTAGAAGGTTGGAGTAACAATAGTGGAAACGGTAGTGTAACGCTCGGCGGCGGCGGCGGTTCGACCACTACGACCAGCGGTTACACCACCACGACCAGCGGTGGTGGCACGACCACGACCAGCGGTGGCGGCGGCGGTGTCCCGATCACTGTGAGGGCACGCGGCACGAGTGGTAGTGAAAAGATCGACGTGAAGGTAGGCGGCAACACAATTACCACCTGGACGTTAGGCACAGGCATGGCGAATTGGGAAACCAGCACTCAATATAGTGGTGGACTAAATGTGTGCTTTACCAATGATGGTGATAACAGAGACGTTCAGATAGATTATGTCGTGGTTAATGGTCAAACCCGTCAGTCGGAAAACCAGAGCTATAACACCGGTGTCTGGCAGGATGGTTCCTGCGGCGGCGAGTACAGCGAATGGCTCCATTGTAACGGTTGTATAGGTTATGGTGATGTCTCCGGCGGCGGCGGTTCGACAACAACCAGCGGTGGTTACACCACGACCACAAACGCGAATACGACCACAACCAGCGGCGGCTGGTGGTGGGGTGGCGGCGGTTGGTGGTGGTAGTGTAATAGTTCAGTATGGTGATAAGATCTGAGTAGTATAGAAAGTAATACTACGATTTAAAGAGTTGCCCGGTAAGTAAGCCGGGCTTCTCTTTACTTTTACAAAAATCCGATTAATATAGAAGGAAAAGGAGTTGTTCAAATGAATAAGAGAATCTGGTTTTATGTTGCAATTGTAGTACTAATTGTTGTTGTAGTAGGAATTATGTTGTACCGAACGAAGGGATTTGAATCGAAGCCGGCAATTTCATCGGCAGAAACGCCTGATAAACTTGTATTGGTGAAAGGCGGTGCTTTTATGAACAAAAAGTCTAACTACTACGGGGAAAGTGTAACAATATCGGACTTTTATATCGGTAAATATGAGGTAACTCAAAAAGAGTGGACCAGTGTAATGGAAAGTAATCCTTCGGAATTCAAAGGAGACAGTTTGCCGGTAGAAACGGTAAACTGGTATGAATGTGTTGAGTACTGTAATAAAAGGAGTATAAAAGAGGGCTTAAAACCATATTACAATGTAGATAAGGATAAAAAAGACCCGAATAATGATAATGAGATGGATAGTATAAAATGGACGGTAACTATCAACGAAGAAGCCGATGGTTACCGGTTGCCGAGTGAGGCGGAGTGGGAATATGCTGCGGGGGGAGGTCAGATGAGCGAGAGTTACACATACAGCGGAAGCAATGATGTAGATGAAGTAGGGTGGTATTGGAGAAACTCCGGAGATGAATACTTGACGGGAGAATGGCACTGGTTGAGGGTAAAAAGCAACAATGGTTCAACAAAAACTGTGGGTCGGAAGAAACCCAATGAATTAGGACTTTACGATATGTCGGGGAATGTAAGGGAATGGTGTTGGGACTGGTACGAGAGTAGGGGAACCGATTTTGAAGGGAGGGTCTGGAGAGGCGGCGGTTGGATCGGCGGCGAACACGCCTGCGAGCCGTCTTATCGGAGCGGTTTTAGAGCGAGCGGCAAGGGACCCGACCAGGGTTTTCGTTTGTGTCGCAATAAGTAATTCTGATTAAAATGGAAGAAACGGTAAATTGGTTGTAGCAATAGACGGTAAGGTCGAATCGACCGAATACGATGAAATTAGCAGAGATGCGGTCTTTAGTTCTGATTGCAAAGTCTGTGAAAGAGAAGAAATAAGGATTTCGTAGTCTTGAGGCTTTTCAAATTTAACATTTTTCTTTTATTTCTGTTTATTCTTTCCTGCGATCGGCAAAAAAGTGAAAAAGGTTCACTTGTATTGTTCGATGCTTATAAAGAGCAGGTCTGGCCAATTAAAGATACCGGGTTTACCGGTTATGCTTCTTTGAATTTGTTTTTACAAAATCTCGGATATAGAACAGCGGAAAACCATAAACCGTATGAAGAAATCCTTCCCGATTTGAATTCTCAAACTCTTTTTGTACTCGGCGTGGCTATGGAAGCCCGGTTTACAGAAGAAGAAATAAAAAATATACTGGATTTTATTCGTCGGGGAGGAAAATTGCTAGTTATAGCTGAGCATGATAATCAGTATGGTTCTGCAGACTTTTTAAGACCTCTTATAAACGCGGCAGGTTGGGAAATAAGCAATGGTCACGTGGTTTCCGAAAGTGATAGTTTTCCCGGTACGAAAGGGAGGTGGATCAGGAGCAGCCTTCCTTCCGGGAACGAAGGTCCTGTACTTTTATGTGCCGCAGAATTAACGGCGATGAGAGAAAAAAGTTGTAAGGTTCTTTTAACTTCATTCAGCGGAAAACATATCGTAGCCGGACTGGGGAATTATGGAAAAGGGAAGATTGCTGTAATCGGTGATTCGGAGTTTCTGTGGAATGCGGATACTGGTTATAGATGGAAAGACCATTATCTTTTGGCTTTTTCCGATAATAAAACCAGGGATTTTATAAGAGATCTTTTTTTCAGTATTCTTCCGCCACTGGAAGATACATCTCAATCAAACGATTTATTCTTTTCTGGTAAGTCTCTGGGTTCACGAAGAGTTTTTTTATACGGAAACGGAGGTTGTTTTAAAAATTATTCAGGATTTTTAACCGCGTTGAATGAAGCTGGCATATCTGTCTTTAAATATAGTGAGGGAATGGAAATAACTCCCGGAGATAGAGTAATTGTTATTACGCCTTTAAAGAAAATACCGGGTAATATCGTAGATGAATTTTTAAAATCCGGGAAAGTTGTTTTGTTCGGAGATATGTATTCGAGCGTTAAAAGTTATGCCGACTCCTGGGATATCTTTTTTAAGCAGGTTAAAATCAAGCCTGTGTTTTATCCGTTGAATTCGATAGCCGAGGCGTACGGAGTAAGGTTTCTTCCTTTTTTTGGCGTGAATTTTGAAGAAAATGAACATGGAAATATTTTGTACATTCCTGTATTCTTTAACAATAAAAGACTTTATCTTCACAGAGCCTGCGCTGTCGAACTTTTTAATAATAAAAGGAATAAAGATATATATTTTGAAAATTGCAGGGAAACATTTGCGTGTAGAGCGGGATTGGGTTTAAATCATCCCTTAAAATTTAAAGATCCGAGAGACATGGGAAACCCTGATTTTTTGATAGCAACGGATAAAGTTCTGGCTGTGGGGGATAGCGATATTATTTCCGACGATTTCATATCCGATGCCCGGCGAAGCGGTTTTCTTGAAACAATCATTGATTTTTTATTAAAAGGATGATTAATAAATCTGTATATATTCTAAAACATTCCTTTTTTAAGTTCGCGATAGTGGGTTTGCTGGGAACAATCAGTAATCTTACTGTTTTCTATATTTTTGTGGATATATTTGGCTTGTGGGCGAATGTATTTGCCGTTGTAAGTTTTATGGTGGCCGGCGCGCAGAATTATATTTTACATCACAAATGGACTTTTGGAAACATTATGAAAGATGAGAAGCTTTCTTTTCCTGGTTACGTTAAATTTATTATAACAACCGCGCTTGGTCTGGCGATAAATCTACTTGTGCTTAATTTAATATTGTACTTTTTTGACGTACCTTATAAAGTAATAGCTCAGGGATGTGGTGTGGCATTCGGAACTGTTTTTAATTATCTGGGTTCTAAGCGCTTCGTCTTTAGAAGAAAAAATGCACATGACTATTCTTCCGGATTGAAGGAATAAACATAAGGCACAAGGATTTCCGATTGTTCTTCGAAATTCGTTTTCAAGGTAATTGTTTCTATGTTTTTCCCCTTTTTAAAAGGAAAATGAAGCCTTATATGAATTATGTATTCCCTGCCTTCCACAGCGGTTTCTACCCAGACTTCTGTTTTTTGATGCGGCGGAATTATATCGGCAATAAAAAGGGGTTTTTCAAAAAAATTTTTTACTCTGACGCTGCAATCCCGTATAGAATCCGTGGGTTCTAATCTGCCAAAATTTAGAGGGTGAGGTACTACTTTGATAGTATCGGTTTTTTCTTTTCCTATTAAGTTGCCCTTTAGCATTATAGCAATTCTATTTCCATCTGGGATATTAGTGGTGATGTAAATTTTTTGATGAACAGGTCGTGTAACACCTTTTGCTTTATAGGTTACCCGAATCTTTCCTTTTTTACCCGGAGCTATGATTTGATCATATTCCTCCACAATTGTGCACGAAGGACAAGTTGAAAGGACATTTTTAATTACTAACGTATCGGATCCGGGATTAAAATATGAAAATGAGTGAGATACGGTTCCTCCGTTTTTTATTTCTCCAAAATTGTATACTGCCTTTACGTCTCCCAAGTCGGAAACTTCATTATCGAAACGTATAGCGGGTCCTTCGATTTTTTCCCCACAGGTTAGCGTGATTAAGATTAGAAAAAGCAAGAAAATACCTTTATTCATTATATAATTGATCATTATTGCTCCTCATGATTTGTTATTTTATATAAGGCGTATTTAAAATATCTGTAATGATATTCTTTTATTGTTTTATAATCATATTTGTTGAGTATATTTTCCGTGAGACTTCTCTGGTTGGGGTCGTTCACATTGGACCAGTAATTATAATGAACATAAACGCCGCCTTTGAATCTATTAAGAAGTCGATCTACAGTTCCTGGATTATAAGTTTCGGCTGAGCTTTGTATAGCGCTTTTTTTATTCAACAAAAACACATTTGGAGTGTGAGTAAAAACAATCGAATTGATTGGTAGTAATTGCGCGAACTCTATAGCATATCTGTGACCGTTTCTTGCCGCCCAGGCTTCCTCGCCTTCCGCTTTTACAGTCGGCAAAAACCAGGTGAAATTGAATATGATTAAAAAGGTCATAAGCGCTTTTATAGATTTTATTTTGTTTTTTAAACGGGTTGCCAGATAGCTTAATCCCAATCCGGAGAAAAGAGAAAGTGCCGGGTATGATAAAATGGAATAACGCACATCCTGCCCGAACCGATAGCTTCCCGCGTAGAAGAAGAGGAAGACCCCCCAGAAAGTCAAGAACCAGATAAGCAGTACTAATTTGTTTTTCAGATGTTTTTTGTAAAAAAACAGACCGATAATTGCGAATATTGAAAAAATCAGAGGAAAATATCTGTTGTTTAAATAAAATGAGAGATTTGTGGCGAAATTATAAGAAAAATAAATAGGGGAAAACTTCGGCCCCTCTGCTCCCCAGCTCTGTCCTCTTACCGAGTATAAGTGCAGTATAATGGCAGTCGATAGGAATAGAAAAAGAATTCCGAACAGGTAGAGCTCTTTTCTCTTAAATACGCCGGGTTCCTTGATTAAATATATTAAAAAGACTACGGCGACTATTAAAAAACTTTCCGTTCTGAAACTCAGAGAAAATGCCAGAGAGGTTGCGAAAAACAGTAGTGTGATGGGTTTTTTATCCTTTAAATATATTAAAGAAGCAAGTATCGCGAGCCCCGTAAAAAAGACGGTAGAGGGTTCCACAGCGCAGGTGTTGAACCATTGAAGATTTACGGGTATAAGTATATAAATAAGAGATGCCATTAAACCGGCGAATGTGTCTTTGAAAAGCAAAAAGGAAATCAAGAATATTAATGGTATCATTAATCCGAAAAGAATATTGTTTAAAATAAAGGTAAATAATTCATTTGTGCCGAAAATTCTGAATATAATACTTATCAAATAAGGATATCCCGGGGGTTGTTTGTTGTATTCTTCCGCTACCACTACCAGTTCGTTGTTTTCATAATAACCTTCGTTGCACATCACGGCTTTTTTGCCATGAGCTATGTTCTGGGCTATACCATTATAGATGTCCTCATCGAAGAAAATTCTCTGAGTTCTGGGAGCTATGAAAGCGGTGGAGCATATACCGAGTAACGAGATTGAAATTAAAAGGAGTAAATACATGTTTTCGATTTCCGAGAAGATTTTTTTTATGTGTTTAAAACTTAATATAAAAGCAATTATCAGAAGGAAGAAGTTTAATTCGAGAAGATAAACGTAATATAAGGATAAAAAAGACTGGATTTTATTCGCGATCATTATTCTCTTAAAAATAAAGGTATTTAACAAAACTGTAAACATACCTGAAAAATACCTTGCCTACCTCAATGTGTGATTCTCCGTATTTTCTTCTGTATTCATGAGCCGGCACTTCAGCCATTCTATAACCCTTTTTCAGGGTTTTTATGATCATTTCCTGTTCTATAGTGGTAATATTTTCTTGCAAATCGAGGTCTTTTAATACCGCTCCTCTAATTGCCCTGAATCCGTTCTGACTGTCACTTAATCGGACGTTGAATTTATTGTTAATGCAAAAAGTTATAAATGAACTCCCGGTAAGTCTCAAAAATTCATCGAATCCTCCGTGAAGTTCGCTGGAACCTCCGAATAATCTCGAACCCGTGACATGGTCTGCTTCTCCATCTTGAATGGGTTTTATCAATTTCGGTATGTCGTCCGGATCGTGAGAACAGTCCGCGTCGATGAATACTACAATATCCCCATCTGACACATAATCGGCTGAAGTTCTTATGGCGGCGCCCTTGCCTTTTCCTTTTTGCAAGATAACCTTTGCCCCGGATTTTTCAGCGATTTCTCTTGTTTTGTCTTTTGAATATCCGTCGATAACAATAATGTTTTTTGTATATTTCTCGCAGCCTCTTATTATCTCTCCGATGGATTTTTCTTCGTCTTTTGCAGGTATTACAACACATAAATTTTTAATCGAAGCCATTATATTTTCTCCTTTATAAATAAATTGCTTAAAATATTCTGATAAGCCTCGCAGGGTGTCCAGCACTGAGGGCACTTACCGTTTCTTATTTTTTTACTCAAAAGTATGGATTTTTCGTTTGATAATATCTTTAGGAGATCAAAGTCGTTTTCTCTTAAATTTCCCAGAACAACATTAAATCCCGTACAGGGGTAAACTTTCCCCGTGGGTTCGATAAAACATGATATTCTGCCCGATTTGCAATTGAAGGGGCTTTTATTCCTCGATAAATAATTCTTGATATTTTTGATATATGTATATTCCAGTAGAGATATCGGGTTAAAAAAAATAAATCCTTTTTTTCTGATAAAATCCTCGGTAAGATTAATGATTTTTTGTTTGTCGAGATGCATAGGTTTATTTGAGTATAAATTTTCCGAATAATGATAAATATTTAAATGTATATCTGAATACTTTAAATCAGGAATATAATCTTTTAGTTCCGCGAAAAAATTTTTAAAATGATTTATATTAAACGGAGATAATGTACATCCGATGTAGACTTTAACATGTTTGTTTTTCTTGAGTTCTTTATAGGTTTCGATACACCTGTCGAAAGATTTCTCGCTGCCCCTTATTTCGTTGTGTATATCTTTTTTCCCGTCGATGCTGACAGTAATAACTAAATTATTGAAGTCTAAAGATGTTATTTCATCCGTAAGACGAATAATCCTATCGGTCAGAAATCCGTTGGTTGGATAATGCAGCAAAACTAAATTTTTTATGTTCTTTTTTATACTTTTTGTTATGTCCAGTAAATCCTTTCTCAAAAAAATTTCTCCTCCGGTTAGGTCTATCCAATTGAAAAAGTTATTAACACTGAAAAATTTATCTATTTCCTCGAAAGACAATTCGTTAACAGGCTTTTTTTTCCAGATACTGCATGTTTTACAACGCAGATTACATATATATGTGATAGCGAAAGTCAATTTATATGGGTGTTTTAATTTATCGAAAGCCGATAATAGGATGTTCTTTGAAAATACCGAATAATTTTTAAACCTTTTCAAAGAGTTCATTTTTATTTTATCCCCGTTATTTCATATAAACCGTATTTATGATTTTTGTAATGATACTCTTTAATTATAGTATAATCAAATTTTTCCAGAATGTTCGAGGTAAACTGTCTCTGTAAATCGCTGTAAGGAACATCAGACCAGTAGTTGTAGTGAATATACACGCCTCCTTTAAACCTATCTCGGTGTCGCTGAATTATCCCCGGTCTGTAGGTTTCGCTCGACGTCTGAACAGCACTTTTTTTATTTATTAAAAACATATTGGGGTTGTGGGTGTAAATGATAGAATTCGAAGGGAGTAAATCTACAAATTCCATTGCGTATTTACGATCCATCCTGCACAGGTCGCTTTCACCCTTTGTTTTCGATTTTATAAATGGTATAAACCATGTAAAATTAAATATTATCAGTAGTATTAAAATTGTTTTTATTGGTTTTATTTTCTTTTCTAAAAGATTAGAGAGAAAGGAAATCCCCAATCCGGCGATAATTGCAAGCGGAACATAAATTAATAAAGAGAACCGTATACTTAAATCGTCGGCGAACCGATAGCTTCCCGCGTAGAAGAAGAGGAAGACCCCCCAGAAAGTCAAGAACCAGATAAGCAGTACTAATTTGTTTTTCAGATGTTTTTTGTAAAAAAACAGACCGATAATTGCGAATATTGAAAAAATCAGAGGAAAATATCTGTTGTTTAAATAAAATGAGAGATTTGTGGCGAAATTATAAGAAAAATAAATAGGGGAAAACTTCGGCCCCTCTGCTCCCCAGCTCTGTCCTCTTACCGAGTATAAGTGCAGTATAATGGCAGTCGATAGGAATAGAAAAAGAATTCCGAACAGGTAGAGCTCTTTTCTCTTAAATACGCCGGGTTCCTTGATTAAATATATTAAAAAGACTACGGCGACTATTAAAAAACTTTCCGTTCTGAAACTCAGAGAAAATGCCAGAGAGGTTGCGAAAAACAGTAGTGTGATGGGTTTTTTATCCTTTAAATATATTAAAGAAGCAAGTATCGCGAGCCCCGTAAAAAAGACGGTAGAGGGTTCCACAGCGCAGGTGTTGAACCATTGAAGATTTACGGGTATAAGTATATAAATAAGAGATGCCATTAAACCGGCGAATGTGTCTTTGAAAAGCAAAAAGGAAATCAAGAATATTAATGGTATCATTAATCCGAAAAGAATATTGTTTAAAATAAAGGTAAATAATTCATTTGTGCCGAGAATTCTGAATATAATACTTATCAAATAAGGATATCCCGGGGGTTGTTTGTTGTATTCTTCCGCTACCACTACCAGTTCGTTGTTTTCATAATAACCTTCGTTGCACATCACGGCTTTTTTGCTATGAGCTATGTTCTGGGCTATGCTGTTGTAGATGTCTTCATCGTAAAAAATTCTATGGGTTCGAGGAGCTATAAACACCGTTGCGGATATACCCAATAGTAAAATAAGCAGCAGTAGTAGTAAGTATTTGCTTTCGATTTCCGAGAAGATTTTTTTTATGTGTTTAAAACTTAATATAAAAGCAATTATCAGAAGGAAGAAGTTTAATTCGAGAAGATAAACGTAATATAAGGATAAAAAAGGCTGGATTTTATTGCCTATCATTGATTTTGCTGAGCAGGTAATTTTCTAAAGCCATGTACTTGGCTTTTGTTCTCGAAAAAGTGCTTAAAGCATCTTCCGGAGAGCAAACAAGAGGTTCGCCGTGTAAATTGAAGCTTGTGTTTAACAGAACTCCTATGCCGGATAATTTCTTATATTCCGATAGTAATTTCGTGTATCTTGAATTATGGTTGGTTATAATTTGCGGTCTGCAAGAACCATCGATATTGATTACTCCCTTCACTAATTTTTGCTTGTCTTTTTTTACCATGTAGCCCATAGTCATAAATTCATTGGGTGTGCCCTTTAAATCTGCCAAAAGTTCTTTCGCGTCATCTATCAACATGGTAGGACAAAATGGCTGATACCACACTCTTTTTTTCTGTACCAGATTTAACTCGTTTTTTATTTCTTCGGAATGAGGCGGTGCCAGTATGCTTCTGTTTCCCAGTGCCCTGGGACCATATTCCATCCTTCCCTGAAACCAGAACACGATGTTCCCTTCATGGATTTTTTTTGCTACTTCTTTTTCGATTTCTTCGATATAATTATATCTTATGTTTTTCGGTTCGTTTTTTTCTAAAACTTCTTTTATATAATCATTGGAGAATTTGGGTCCAAAATATACATCCTTAAAGGCATACCCGGAAATGCCGTTTAATTCGTAATTTGCCGCCATGGCGCTTCCCATCGCCAGACCCCCGTCACCCATGTGGGGAAATACATAAACGTCAACTACTTCCGGTAAATTTTTGATAAGCATGTTTACTTTTATGTTTGAACAGGTTCCCCCTGAAAAACATATTTTGTTCAGGTGTGTTTCTTTAATGGCGTTTCGAATCAACTCGGTAATTTTTACTTCCAGTGTTCTCTGTGCCATGTAGGCGAATTGCTCGGAGGGGAATTTCCAGAAAATCTTTTTTAATTCTTTAGATGTTTTTAAAGTTCCGTATTTTGCTTTCACCTCCAGTCCGTCGATTTCAAAGAAATCAAGGAGAGGATTTTTTTCGTCTTCTATTTGTAAGGCGTAATTGGCGAGAGCCATAACTTTGCCTTCGTCTTCAAGTTCCCTCATGTTCATTAGATTGGTGACGTGCTCAAAAAAGATACCGAAAGAATCTCTTCCCGAAATAGTTTTTATTCTTTCTAACTTATTATTTTTAAATGTGTTTATTGTTGCCGATAAGGTGTCTCCGATGCCGTCAATTGTTATAACCAGAGCTTCTTCAAAACCGCTTGTAAACGCCGCGCTTACCGCATGACATAAGTGATGATCGTATATCAGTAATTTATAATCATTAAAATCTGAATTTTTTAGTTTCTTGTTTATTACGAATTTACTTATGTTTTTCGATACCGGATCTAATTGCAGTTCTGTCGCCTTATATTTGAACCCCCGCTTAAAGGAGTCGAGAATAGAATAATCTTTTTTTCTTCTGCGCAGTAAGTAATAATTTTCTTTTAAAGAAGGGAATATTCGCCATAGAGTTTTTGCGAATTCTGAGGTCGAAAACGCTATTGCGTCTATATCGTCTTTTTTTAACCCTAAATAGTTTAAAGAATATTCTATGGATTTTTCCGGAAAAGATATTTCTAATTTTCTTCTGGAGAGTCTTTCTTCATTTATGGCAAAAAGGATTTTATTGTCCTTTAATATAGATACACCTGAGTCGTGACCATCCCATAATCCTAAAATATACATTTCCACTTTTCCATATTTTCAGATAAATTGATTTTAATAATTTTCATTTCAATGTCAAGAACTAAAAAGCTTTTTACAATAAATCAAGGGACTTATTCCCTTATTTCATTATCAGTTAATGGATGATGTGAAGCGACTATTTTGGTTTGCGCCCTGAGTCAAAAAGTGTTTGTTTGTAAGATTGTTTGTAAAGGACTACAGTTGGCAAGATAATTTCTTACTCGCCTTTTTCTTATTGCGAAAGACTAAACACGGAGATCGCAGGACCCACACGACTCTACCCCGAAATAATCCGCTTTCGTAAACCTAATCCTGTGGTTAAAATTTTAAAAATTTCTGTAATTCGCCTGCCCCGTGGAAGAAGTATAACTGTATCGGGGTGTTTTTTGTTATTTATTGTTGTTTGGGAAATGGGTATGGTTTTTAATCGGCAATATTGATTTTGCTGTTTTCTCTGCGGTCTCTGCCTGCCCTATGGAATAATGCCTTCTGTTCCATGAAGGGCGTCTCTGCGGTGAATAGATCTTGTAGTAATCTTAGTGATTTCGTGGTTTATATTGAGATTATTCTATTGTTTTAACCCCTTCGAGTATTTTATCTCCGCCGTAATCCACTCTGGCAGTTATCTCGTCGCCTTTGAGGATTTCGGTATTTTCGAATGTTAATTTGTATTCTCTTTTCGCTTCCG
>Ga0307422_1000815_pt1 | contig 16670 bp, 15 predicted proteins | sample SalMarWE160290MG_FD_202153 | JGI IMG/M metagenome (GOLD analysis project Ga0307422, IMG submission 202153) | Salt marsh sediment microbial communities from the Plum Island Ecosystem LTER, Massachusetts, United States - WE1602-90 | ecosystem: Environmental > Aquatic > Marine > Intertidal zone >...
CAAAACAGGGGTCATCTTGAATATACCGTGATATCTTTATCCGTTCGAGTCCCTGGACAATGACCCGTTGGGTGCCATCTACCTCCCTCACCATGCGGACCAGGTGAGCTGCAACTCCTACGTTATAAAGCTCAGTGGGATCTGGGTCTTCGACTTCCGAGCTGTGTTGAGTAACCACTCCGATGATCCGGTCACCCTCCATGGCTTCGTCAATCAATTTCACGGATTTTTTCCTACCTACCATTATGGGGAGGATGAGTTCGGGGAAAAGGACGGTGCCCCGTAAGGGCAGTATGGGCAGGCGGTTAGGGATGGAGATCTTTTCCTTTTCCTTCTCGCCTTTTGATCTCGGTACGAATACCATCTTTTTCTCCTCTGGAATCCTCGGAAAGTAAGTTCAGGTAAAACATAATCACCTCGTTGTCATCTGTCAACTAGTAAATTATACCTTAAACAGAGTGTCCGCTGTGAGGTGATCGAACTCAGCGGGGGCATTCCTCCCTCCCTGGTATGGGGGTGTAATGGGAACCGCTGCCTCACCTCCATTCGGCAGGTGAGTTCAGATATTCCTTCACCTTCCCTAAGATAATCTTCGGTATGTCTTCTTTGTTTTTGACGTTGAAGAGGGATATGTTTTTCTTTTTTGCCATTCCGTCCTTAAAACGTGTGGTATGGACGTTGTGGCCCAAATGGACGGCGGTTACCCGGTTGTCGATTCGTTGAAAAAAATCAATGAGCTTTTCGAGATTGGTGATCTGCATATCCGTGATGATGAAGATATCGGGGTTGTCCGCATTAGCGAGGAGGGAGGTTATGTCATCCAGGTCCAAGGCTGTGCCCCCGCCGAAGTAACGACATATGGCTTGGTAAATCTGCTCCTTGTCGTGGCTGAATTCCAAGACGACTTTGTTTCCCCTCAAGGCGTCGCTGAAGTTATAGACAGCGGCTCTCGATTCATGTTTCAGGTAGGCGTTGCACGCGCAGACTGCCCCCAGGACGGCGTGCGACAACCTCTCGCGAGGATTGATCATGCTTCCGGAGGAATCGATGATGATGAGACAGTCGGGAATTCCCTCGTATTCCCCATGAGTTTCCCCCTCGCGCTTCGTCCAGATTTGCGTTATCCCAGGTATGATCTTGCCGAAGCTGGTCCAGACATCGATATCGGCAAAGGGTTTTCCTATTTCCCAGGGCCGGTGAGCGTGGGGGTGGAGATACCCCCTCTTTTCGATGGGGAGTTTTCTGATGGGGAGGGTATAGCTCTCGGCCAGCTTCATATAATAAAGCAGGTTTGCATCAAGGGGATTACCTTTCCCCCTCCCCATTCCTCCGGCGCCGTAGCCCTTTTCCTCCAACTCTTCTTTTAAATCCTCCACCGTCTCTTTGAATTCCTGTAGGTCGCCGACAGCGCCGGCGAATTCCCTCAGTCCTTGATCAATTTCTTCCAGGGAATAGTTCTCCAGAGAGTGTTCTCCCATGGGGTTGGGTTTTCGATGAGAGCTCATTTGTTCATCATTCCATTCTTCTTCAAGGATGTGCTGGATGACCTCGGTGAATTTTTTTATGCTTTTCTTCCAGCTCTTTCGATCCAGATAAGGGATGCGGGAGAGACGATTGACGAGTTCTTCATGCCCACCGCTTCCCAAATCTTCTCCCCATATCTTTTCGTAGAGGGCTGTCAGCACCTCATGCACACCGGTTTTGGGAAGATTTTTATAGAGCGTGGCGATATTGGTATCTTTTTCCTTTACGCAGTAGGTATCTGTTACCACATCCATAAAATAGGTGGCCGCCCGGTGGGCCTGATCCTTCTGTCGCACTACCTTTTTGGCCTCGTTGTAGAGGGTGAGGTGGGTGTGAAAATCCCAGGGACAATACATATAGTGGGTTATGCCGTGGTCGAGAACGGCCTCGACAATTTCCTCTCCGTCCATGTCCTCCTTGAGTTTATCGTAAAAGGCACTGCTGATGGATAGTTGCTTGCTCTTGATCTCCAGAGCGCAATCCTCACCCCCTTCGATCACCACGGGGAGGGGAAGTTGAGGGTAGAAATGTTTTTTGCGCACCCTGGGCCAGAGTTTCTGAATGATATGCTCTATTTCCATTGCCGTGCTTCAAACATAAAAGGGCTTTATCCCTTCATTGGGAAAGATGAGTTGGTCTCTTTCGTAGAGCTTCCCCCCTACTATTTTACCCAATCCCTTGATCCTTCCTCCCACCATCAACTCACCGCCGGTCATCCCATGTCCCGTATTGAAACCGAGATTGTGCCTCACCACGATCTTTCCCCGCTTCATGCCTGCCCCCGTATAGTTCTTGCCGCTTCCCTCGATGATCAATTCCCCCCCATCCAGTCCGATCCCCGTAAAGTCACCCACATTACCTTGCACCATCAATTTTTTGTCGGTAGGGAGGCGGTACCCGAGGAGATTGATCTTGACGGTGAGGTCTCGCAGGTGGAGGCAAATTTCCTGTTCCTGGGCATGGTTGCAGAGGGCGGAGATATAGATCCCTGCCGGACCCGTTATCAGGTAGGGGATCTGGTCCGAGTGGTCAAGGGCATAGCAGAATTCCTCTATGTCCTCTGCCGTATACTCCAACCCCTCGATTCCTTTTTCGGCTATACTATAGGCCTTGATGACGGTGCTATATTGCATGAGCCATACCAAGTCTTTGGCCTCGTTTTTCAAGAGGTCTTCGTACCCGGTGAGTATCTTGGAGAGTGTTTCTTCCTTCGATTTTAAGATCGTATCCAGAGGTATCTCACGTTTGCGTGCGCCGGTGTGGTGAAATGCCTCAAAGGGATTTTTCATCCTTTCCTCCGATATCCTTCTTTATTTCTTCGTAAATGGGATGGTCGCCTTCGAGGGGGGTTACCTCTTCGCCGGCAAAGGCGCGATATCCCACCGAGAGGGCCTCCAAGAGGTATTCCCTCTGTTCGTTGTATCTTTGAAAGGCCTCTTCCGCGGCCGCCTTGACCAGGTATATCTGAAAAGGGTCGTTTCTCCCCTCTCCCTCCTTTTTGGAAAGGTAGGAGTCCTTCCACTGAATTCGATGGGCAAGGGTATAGGGGATGATCAATCGGATGTGCTCAAGGTCAACCCCGTCGTCCTCCAAAAACCAGGCCAAGGACTGCGCGTACTTTCTCATAGACATGGGGAGTCGATTGGAGGCACAATTTTTAATGTGATGGCAGAGATAACCGCTATAGTGACAGCCATCCTCACAGGTCTCCACCGACCTCTTTTGACCGTACTTGTGGCAGAAAGACAGCTCGGCCAGCATCATGCGCACAAAGGCGTTCGTGTCGATATCAAAATTCAACCCGAGCATCTCTTCGTTGATGTGCGTCCTCTCCTCTTTGTTCAGCCCTTCGAGCCCGAGCTGCTCTTTCAGATATTCGCCGAAAAGATCACAGACCCCTTCGGCCAGGGTCATCTTTTCCTCATAGGGTTTGTCTCCCCGCAGTATCTGATGCAGCTCCTTTTCATACTGTGGGTGCCGGAGGGGATGATGCACCAGCGCCTCTTTACCGATGGTGTACGCGATGTTTGATCCGGGGTGTCTCGATTCGATCAAGCAGTCGAAACGGTCGATGAGGGGTGCGATGATGGTATTCGTCCCCCTATCCTGATAGTTGGCCGTCGCAAAGAGGGAGTATTCGTCATTGATCAAGATCTCGTTGAGATATTCCCAGTTGCCCCGATCGACGCCGTTCAAAATCATACTCTGTTTGGTCTCGGGAAGGCGGTTTATTTCGTCCACGATCTTCACCGGAATCTGGGCGAAGTCACTCCACACCACCTTTTCCTTCCCCTTGTTGAGTTCACCGAGATGGGGCCGACCGATGATTTTTTCCTCCGTCTGTTCGGGGTGGCCGGAGACCTCGCTCCCCCAAACAATCCCCAGGGGATACCGGTAGAGGATGGAGCCCACGTATTCAGCCGAGGTGGTCTTTCCTAGGCCAGGTTCTCCGATGATGAGTGCCTTACCCCTGTTGAGGCCTGTGAGGAGGCCGAAGAGGAGGGTGGAGTTGAACTGCTCACCTTTTATCTCTATATCCGGTCTGTTGAGATAGAGGTTGTCACTGATAAAATTGTATATTGCTCTGATTCGTGCTTGGTAATGACCATTCTTCATTCTAAACCTTTCATGGTGCCGTGCGTATCTTTCTTAGTCCTCTTGTAATAAGGGTAGCACCATGTTTTACAGAAATCAAGGTGAGGAGGAGGTTGGGTATTCGAAGGGGTACTGCGTCGAGAGTGTTTAATCCCTCCAATCAACCAGGGTGCGCATGAGGAAGTAGAGGTCTGTTAAGAATGCAGTGAGTCCGAGGATAATGCCGGCGATGGCCCGCACCAGGGATATCTGGTAGATGTTGCCTTGGGAGAAGAAGGAATGGGCGATGAGAATAGTTGCCAAGACGGCGGTTACCAGGCCTCCCAGGGTATTCTTGAAGTAAATCAAGAGGGCCAGACCGATGCAGATCCCAATAGTTATCTTGGTCGATGGGAGATACTCTGCCGCTCCGGCGATGATATCGAACATTTCTTGCAGGAGAGTGATAATCGCGCTCATTTTCTTTTTTTGCCACTCCTCATTAAAGTAAAGGCTAAAATCGGTCCCTTGTCAAGGGGAGTATTTCTTCACCGTACCGTTGAGTCTATATGAGAGAATGTGCTATTTTTATAAGGGAGGGATTGATATCCCTGAGAGGTTAGCGTATGAGCGAGGATATGATAGTCATCAAGGGTGCGAGACAGCACAACCTCAAGGACATAGACCTGGAGATCCCCAAGAGGCGGCTGGTGGTGTTCACCGGGGTCAGCGGCTCGGGGAAATCGTCCCTCGCCTTTGACACCATCTACGCCGAGGGGCAGAGGAGGTACGTGGAGTCCCTCTCCGCCTATGCCAGGCAATTCCTGGAGCGGATGGACAAGCCCGATGTGGACCTCATCGAGGGCCTCTCCCCGGCCATCGCCATCGAGCAGAAGGGGATCAGCAGAAACCCGCGCTCCACCGTAGGGACGGTGACGGAGATCTATGACTATCTTCGCCTCCTCTTTGCCCGGGTAGGACATCCCCACTGCTATCGCTGTGGTCGGGAGATCCGATCGCAGACCCCCCAACAGATGGTCGATCAACTTCTTGCAATCCCCGAGGGGAGCCGTCTGGTCGTCCGGGCACCACTCGTACAGGGGCGCAAAGGGGAATATAGAAAGCTCCTGGATCAATTGAGGGGCGAGGGATTTGTCCGGGTGAGGGTAGATGGAGAGGTCAAGGACCTCGGGGAAGAAATAACCCTGGATAAAAACAAGAGGCATAATATCGATTTGGTCGTTGATCGACTCGTGCTGCGCGAAGGGATTAAGAACAGGATCACCGAGTCGGTCGAGCTGGCCCTGCGCTATGGTGAGGGGGTGGTTCAGGTGGCAGTCGAAGGGGGTAAAGAGCTTGTCTTCAGCGAACGCTTTTCCTGCCTGGAATGTGGTGTGAGTTATCCCGAGATATCCCCCAGGCTCTTTTCCTTTAACAGCCCTTATGGGGCGTGCCCCCGTTGCGGCGGTTTGGGGTTTCTCCCCTCACGGGAACTCCCCGTATCTGATGAGTTCCCGTCATTCGAGGTGCCAGAGGAGGCGCTGGGCGCCTCACCCTGTCCGGAGTGCGGTGGGGCGCGGCTGCGCAAAGAAGCCCTGTATGTGCGATTTCAGGGGAGGTCCATTGCTGAGGTAACGAGGCTTTCCATTCAAGAGGCCCTCGCCTTTTTTCAGGGTACCACGCTCACCCCGCAGGAGGAGGAGATTGCGAGGCTCGTAGTGCGGGAGATTACGGAGCGGCTCAGTTTTCTCGTGCGCGTGGGACTCACCTATCTCTCCCTCGATCGGTCCTCCGCCACCCTCTCCGGCGGGGAAGGGGAGCGAATCAGGCTGGCCACTCAGGTGGGATCGGGGCTCACAGGAGTCCTCTACTGTCTCGATGAACCGAGCATCGGCCTGCACCTGAGGGATAATCTCAGATTATTGGATACCCTCAAACGGTTGCGTGATCTGGGCAACACCGTCATCGTGGTAGAGCATGACCCACAGACCGTGCTCTCCGCCGATCACGTCATCGACATGGGGCCGGGTGCCGGTGTACACGGAGGGGCCGTAGTTTTTACGGGCACCCCGCAGGAATTGATGAGGTGTCAGGGTTCGCTCACCGGGCAATATCTCTCCCATCGCCTCACCATCCCCATCCCTGAGCAGAGGAGGAAGGGGGAAAGGGGGTCATTACTCATTGAGGGGGCCCGGGCAAACAACCTCAAGGGTATAACGGTGGCAATACCGCTCGGGGTCTTCACCTGTGTGACCGGGGTCTCCGGCTCCGGTAAGAGCACCCTGGTCATCGACACCCTCTACCGGGTCCTGGCCCAACGCCTTCACAACGCCAGGGAGCGGGCCGGTGAGTTCACGGCCCTTGAAGGGACCGAGACGGTGGATAAGGTGGTAAAGATCGACCAGATGCCCATCGGCAGGACCTCTCGTTCCAACCCCGCTACCTATACCGGGATCTTTTCCTTTATTCGGGAACTCTTCTCCCAACTCCCCGAATCTCGGGTGCGGGGGTATACCCAGGGAAGGTTCAGCTTCAACGTCAAGGGGGGGAGGTGCGAGGCGTGCCAAGGTGAAGGTATTATTAGGATAGAAATGCACTTCCTCCCCGATGTCTACGTGACCTGTGATGAGTGCAAGGGGAGGCGCTTCAACCGCGAGACCTTGGAGATCAGGTACAAAGGGAGGGATATTGCGGAGGTCCTAGAGATGACGGTGGAGGAGACGCTGGCGTTCTTCCGCCATATTCCCCCTCTGAAGAAAAGGCTGGGGATCTTGACCGATGTAGGGCTCGGGTACATCGAGTTGGGCCAGCCTGCCCCCACTCTGTCAGGGGGAGAGGCCCAGCGAGTGAAATTGGCCCGGGAGCTGGGCAAGCGGGACACCGGCAGGACCGTCTATATCCTCGATGAGCCTACGACAGGGCTCCATTTTGCCGAGATCCAACGGCTCCTCGATGTGCTCAACCGCCTCGTGGATGCCGGGAATACCGTCATCGTCATCGAACACAACCTCGACGTCATCAAATCCGCCGACTACATCATAGACCTTGGGCCAGAAGGGGGGGATGAGGGGGGTGAGGTGATTGCGACGGGCACCCCTGAGGAGGTGGCCGCGTCCCCTCATTCTTATACCGGGCAGTTTCTCCGACAGGCACTGGCTGAAGGCAGATAAGTTTTTTCTCGCCTCCACCGTAAAACCTTCCCGTAGCCGGAATTTTTTGAACCTACTAAGTTTAACTTGCGAATGCGTTGATTTTACTCTATTATCTGTTGAGGATGTTCACAGGAGGGGCACGGGATGTTGGACCTGCGTTTTGTGCGAGAAAACATAGCAACCCTCAAGGAAAAGCTTGCCTTGCGGGGTGATGCTCTGGACTTGGATCCCTTTATAAAAGTGGAGCAAGAGCGCAGGGAGCTGATCCAAAAGGTCGAGGTCCTCCGAAGCAAGCGTAACCAGGTGTCGGATGAGATCAGCAGGATCAAACAGGAAGGTGGTACGGCTGAGGATTTGGTCGCTCAGATGCGCGAGGTCTCCCAAGCAATTAAGGAATTGGAAACAGCCCTGAAGGAACAAGAGGAAAAACTCCAAGCATTTCTCCTCCTTATCCCCAACATCCCTCATGTATCAGTGCCGGTGGGGGCGAACGAACAGGATAATAAAGAGATACGTCGCTGGGGTGCGCCCCCTGCCTTTTCCTTCGAGCCCAAGCCGCACTGGGATATCGGTGAGGCCCTCCATATCCTCGATTTTAAAGGTGGGGCCAAGCTGGCAGGAGCCCGGTTCACCCTGTACAAGGACCTGGGGGCGCGGCTGGAACGGGCCTTGATCAACTTCATGCTCGATCTGCACATCAACGAGCACGGCTATTGTGAGGTGCTGCCCCCTTTCATGGTCAACCGGGATGCCATGATAGGCACCGGCCAACTCCCCAAGTTCGAGGATGATCTTTTTAAGATCGAGGGCATGGACTACTTCCTCATCCCCACTGCCGAGGTCCCGGTGACCAATATCCATCGGGGGGAGACCCTCTTCGAACAAAACTTACCCCTGTACTATTGCGCCTATACCCCCTGTTTTCGAAAGGAGGCGGGCTCCTATGGAAAGGATACCAGGGGGATCATCCGTCAGCACCAATTCAACAAGGTGGAACTGGTCAAGTTCACCACACCGGAAACCTCGTACGACGAGCTGGAGGGGCTTTTGAGGGATGCCGAGGAGGTCCTGCGCAGGCTGGATATCCACTATCGAGTGGTCGCCCTCTGCACCGGGGATCTGGGTTTTGCCGCCTCCAAGACTTATGATATCGAGGTGTGGCTTTCCGGACAGGGGGACTATAAAGAGATTTCCTCTTGCAGCAACTTCGAGACATTCCAGGCCCGTCGGGCCGGTATTCGTTTCCGCCGCGAGGGAAAGAAGGGGACGGAGCTGCTTCATACCCTCAACGGCTCTGGTCTGGCCGTGGGCAGGACCGTGGTGGCCATCCTCGAGAACTATCAACAGGAGGATGGCAGCGTGGTCATCCCCAAGGTCCTGCGGCCGTACATGGGCGGCATTGAAAAGATCGAGCGGAAGGCATAAAATAGAATAAAGGATTCGATCCAGCAGAGAGTGGGACGCTATAAACGGAAAAGTCAAACTGAGATTTATCCAATCGGTTGCCATTTAAGTTTAATAGTTTAAGCGCTGTATAGATTTGTAAGAAAAAGCTACTGGCCAAAAGCTACTAGCTAAATGTATCCTGTTGTTTACGACAGGTCTCGGAGGGATGGCCGAGCGGTTTAAGGCGGCGGTCTTGAAAACCGCTTCCCCCAAAAGGGGACGGGGGTTCGAATCCCTCTCCCTCCGCCAGAACATTTGCCAATCAAATGTTACTTATAACAGATAACTTTTAACATGCACGTTAGATTTACGACTGACAAAGTTTGCCAGAATGCTAAAAACTATTGCAAGTTTCGCTGAAATTTCATACAAAGATTATAGACGATAGGCTATAAGCAGATAGTAGCCTGTCGGTTGCGACAGGATCGCGGAGAGATGGCCGAGTATGGCCGAAGGCGCTCGCCTGCTAAGCGAGTATCCCGGGAAACTGGGATCGAGGGTTCGAATCCCTCTCTCTCCGCCATATTTTTTGCCTTCAGAGGGATGAGATGAAGAAGCTCACAAAAGCCATTATCCCTGCCGCTGGGTTAGGGACCAGGATGCAGTTTCTGACAAAAGACCACCCCAAGGAGATGTTCCCCATTGGGGGTAGGCCCATGATCTCTTATGCCATCCGCGAGGCTGTCCTCTCCGGCCTGGAAGAGCTTTACATCGTGATCACTGAACGCAAAGGTGCCCTGCGCGATTATCTTGAACCAGAGGCGTTACAGAGATTCATGCATTCAGAGGAGCACTACGAGGATATTCCCTTGCCTCGTTTGACGTTTGTCGATCAACCGATTCCAGCCGGATCAGGGGATGCCATTTACCATGCCAGGGGAGTGATAGAGGAGGAACCCTTTGCCCTGATGATGCCTGACTTTATTCTTTTCGGAGATACGCCCGCCTTAGGACAGTTGATCCCTCTGTATGAGCGATACGGGTGTGATATCGTCGGTCTCATTTCTGTGCAGGGAAGGGAAGGGTTCGGCAACGTAGGGATCGTCCAGGGCCATGATAAGGAGCCAGGGGTTGTGGCAATCCGCAGCCTCTCGGGTAAGGTCTCAGGCCCGCTCATCCTCAAAGAAGATGAGCAAATACTCAAGGCTGCCCCGCGCTGGATCCTGGGACCGCACTTTTTCGAGTACTTGGAAAGGACGAGGGTACCCCAAGATGAGTGGGATGACACCCCCGCCCTGCAGATGCTCTGTGCAGAAAGGGAGGTGTTGGGGAAGATCCTGGAGGGGAAAGGATTCGATGTGGGTAATCCTGCGGGGTATCAGGCAGCAGGGGCCTTTGCAGCGCAGCTTGACGCTGATGGTAAAAGGTGATAGCGTTTTAAAAAAGCGCCCATAGCTCAGTTGGATAGAGCAACGGACTACGAATCCGTAGGTCGGGCGTTCAAGTCGCCCTGGGCGCGCCAGTTCACATAAAGGGCTAGCGGATAAAGGCTAGCCCTTCTTTGATTGCGAGGAGGGCGCGTTCACCCCCTTCATACTAGGTTGGACCGTGCTACGTGTCCTGAGAGTTTACGTTAATGATGCTACTTCTTGGGCTTGTTTTTGGGTTTGGTCTTTTTGGGCCCTTTTTTGAGCTCAATACCACTGAAAGCAAAGAAGAGTAATACGGTTGCCCCGATGACACCCACGGCGCGCATGATGGCCGTTGCAGGCGCTATCATGGGCTGTAATTCTATCTGGACGAGTTCTGCCGCAGAAGGCTTTGCGAACGTGCCTTGCAGGATTACCAATAGAGGGGTTGTTACAATAGCCGCGACCAACGCGATAGCCCCCAATACAAGGATGATCCTCTGAATGATATTCATACTTTCCTCCTCTTCAAGATATTTTTGAATATACGTTTACCGTAGTTACTACGGGACGCTAGTGTAAAATGGCAGTATTGTCAAGTAAAACATTAAAAATTTTTTCTATAGTGAAAAAAATATGACTAAAAACTCACTACGAGGGCGCTGTTGATACAACGCACCGAGCACGGCAGGTGGGACGCTTATCCGATATCCCTTGCCCCTCCCTTGTTTTTCTGTTAGCATGTTGTTAGCATTAGCTATCGAAGGCGGGGTGAGAAAAAGCTCATTGACAGATCAGGAGATAATGGCGCTGGCCATAGAGGAGGCCCTCCAGGCCTCGTACGAGGGGGAGGTACCTGTGGGTGCGGCCTTGGTCAGTGAGGGCGAAGTCGTGGCCAGGAATCACAACCGCTCCGTCTCCTTCAATGATCCCACTGCCCATGCCGAGATCCTGGTTCTGCGCGAAGGCGCCTCGCTGTTGGGAAACTACCGCTTAACCGGCTGTGAGCTCTATGTGACCATCGAGCCGTGTCCTATGTGCGCGGGGGCCATCGTGCACAGCCGCTTACGGCGGCTCATCTTCGGGGTGCGAGATGCCAAGGGTGGGGGGGTAAGGTCTCTCTATCGCCTGCTCGATGATCAGAGGATGAATCATCAGGTCTCCGTTACCGAGGGTATCCTGGCCGAGCGCTGTCAGGAGGTCATGCAGGCCTTTTTTAACGCCCGGAGGTGACAAGGGGAGAGGTACCGAAGTGGTCATAACGGGGCCGACTCGAAATCGGCTGTCCTGGGAGACTGGGACCGTGGGTTCGAATCCCACCCTCTCCGCCAAAAAATGTGCACAGCACATTTTACTTGTAGCTTATAGCCTTTGGCTAAATGAAATTTAGATTCAAGAACTTTAGGGTTTACCAGGAAGCTAAGGATTATTGCACTTTTTGTCGGGATGTCATTGACAGATATGTTGCGAAAAAGGACAAAGGACTTACGAGCCAGTTGGAAAGGGTTTTGCATTCCATTGTGCTTAATATTGCCGAAGGATCGGCTGATAATTCAGACACCGAGTTTGCCCGTTTTTTGAGTATCTCAATGAGATCGGTCTATGAGACAGTGGCTGGATTTGACCTTGCAACGGTCCACAGGTATATAGATGAAGATTTGAACCAAAAGATTGAAGATAAGGCACATAACCTTGTGAAGCAACTTTCTTCATTTCGCAACAAACTGAAACAATAATGTTATGTGCCAAAAGCTATAAGCTAATTGTATTCCCGCGATAGCGGGAATCCCGGAGAGATGCCCGAGTTGGCCGAAGGGGCACGATTGGAAATCGTGTGTGCCTAACGGTACCGAGGGTTCGAATCCCTCTCTCTCCGCCATCATTTTTGCAAAGCAAAAATGATGGCGAGATCCCGCCCTCCGACGAAGGCGGAGTGGCGGATACGCCAGAAAATTTGCTTATCAAATTTTACCGGTGGCTTATAACGATGATTTGTGACTGATGGTTGTTGCTGCCGGCATAAGAATGTTGAGGAGGGTACCATGTGCCTGACTCTGCATTTAGTAATAGTCAGTATTGATAGCTGGGTCCTGCGTACCGGATAGTTACAAACCCCGTCAGGTCCGGAAGGAAGCAGCGGTAGTAACCTCATTTGGTGTCGCAGCAAACCCAGCTATCAATAGTGGCTGTTAATTGGCAGGTTTTCCCTTGCACCTATTCTATACGTGAGGAACTGTTTCGTTTATGTCATATCTTGTCTTAGCTCGAAAATGGCGGCCGCTGGTATTTGAGGAACTAGTCGGTCAAGAACACGTGACTCGAACCCTTCAAAACGCCATCACCGCTGAGCGCTTAGCCCATGCCCTTCTTTTTACCGGCCCGCGGGGAGTGGGAAAGACTTCGGCGGCTCGGATTTTGGCCAAGGCGGTGAATTGCGTCCAGGGTCCGACACAACGGCCCTGTAACCAGTGCGAAAACTGTCGGGAGATCACCGAGGGTATTTCCATCGATGTATTGGAGATCGACGGGGCATCCAATACCGGGGTGGACAACGTACGGGAGCTCCGGGAGAACGTCAGGTATCTGCCCAGCAAGAGCAGGCATAAGATCTACATTATCGACGAGGTCCATATGCTCTCCACCAGCGCATTCAACGCCCTGCTGAAGACCTTAGAGGAGCCTCCACCCCATGTCCTTTTTATTTTCGCCACCACCGAGCCGCACAAGATCCCCCTGACCATCCTCTCCCGTTGTCAGCGCTTTGATTTCAAACGGATCCCCCTCAACTTAATCTTTGAGCGGTTGCGGGCGATCGCTTCCTCAGAAGAGGTGCGGATAGATGACGATACCCTCAAGCTTATCGCCCGAGAGGCGGAGGGGAGCATGCGGGATGCCCAGAGTCTTCTCGATCAGGCCATTTCCTACGGGGGCAAGGAGGTTCGGGGAGAGGATGTCCTCACCCTGCTGGGGATTGCCGATCGCACGGTCCTCTTTGACCTCTCCTCAGCCATCGTGCGGAACGATGCAAAGGCGTGTCTCGCGCTCATTGCCGAGTTGTACAATCGCGGTTATGAACTGGGACAATTCTGCAAGGATCTTTTGAACCACTTCCGCAACCTCTTGGTGGTGAAGATCGAAGGGGGCGGGAGCCCGGCGCTTACGGTACCCGAGCATGAGATACAGGATCTTATGGAACAAGCGACGACGGTCAGCTTCGAAGACCTGCATCGGTTATTTCAGATCCTCCTGCGGGGTGAGGAGTTAATGGCCCGCAGCCCCTTTCCCAAGGTCGTTTTGGAAATGACCGTAGTGGAGATGGCGCGTCTCGATGCCTTGCTCCCTGTGGAAGAGATCTTGGCGCGGGTGGAGCAACTGGAAGGTGCTCTGTCCCGGCGAGGATTGGGCTCAGAAGGGAGTCCGTCTGCTTCAGGGCCGAAGATCGTGAGTGAGGAGGCGAGAAAGGGCGGTAGAGAAAACAAGGGTAGTGAAGAAATAAAGGACAGTGGGGGGCCTGTAAAAAATGCGACAGAGACCTCCAATGAGTCGGAGGGAGAGCACGGAGAGGTAGACGAGGAGGCAGTAAAACAATGGGAGGGCTTTCTCGCCTTTGTGCGGGGTGAAAACCCGGTTCTCGCCTCTTTTCTCACACAGGGGCATCCCGTGCGCATCGACGATGCGTGTCTTGAGATAGGGTTTGTCAAGGGTTCTTTTGCCCTCGATCGGGTTTCCGAAGGCGGTACGTTCCGATCCGTGGAGGAGTTTGCCCAACGCCATTTCAAAAAGGCGTTGCAGGTCCGTGTTACGCCCACTACTGGTGCGAAGGATGCGAAGATGCATGCAAAGCCATCCCCTCCTGACGGTGAGACGGATCTGGCGAGACACCTGAAGAAAGAGGCCATGGGCAGCCCGGTTGTGCAAGATGCGGTCGAGATCTTTCAGGGGCGCGTCGTTGAAGTCAAGGTCAAAGAAAGGTCGTGATCACGAGGAGGTAGTGAGATGAGCAAGGGTTTAGGAGATATGATGAAGCAGGCCCAAAAGCTGCAGTCCAAGATGATGGAGCTCCAAGAAGAGTTGGCCGGCAAAACCATCGAAGCCACCGCTGGGGGTGGGATGGTCACCGTGATGATCAATGGGAGACAGGAGATCGTATCCCTCACTATAGACCCGGAGGTAGTTGATCGCCAGGAGATAGAGATGCTCCAAGACTTGATCATTGCCGCGGTGAATGAGGGGATCAGGAAGGCGCAGCAGATATGGGCCGAGGAGATGAAAAAGCTGACGGGTGGCATGTCCATTCCCGGGTTGGTCTAAGATGTCCGCGTATACTCCGACAGTAGAAGATCTGATCGATAAGCTTGCCAAGCTCCCCGGAATCGGGAAAAAAACGGCGGTGAGGCTCGCGCTGCATATCCTCCGATCGTCCCAGGATGACGCCCAGGCCTTAGCGCACAGCATCCTACGGGTCAAGGAGAGGATAGGGCTCTGCCGGACCTGTTTTAACATCGCCGAGGGGGATATGTGCACTATTTGCAAAAATCCCCAACGGGACCATTCCCTCCTGTGTATAGTGGAGGAACCAAGCGATCTCATGGTCATCGAGTCAACCGGGGTCTTCAAAGGGCTCTATCACGTGCTGCACGGCGCCATAGCACCGTTGGACGGGGTAGGGCCGCAAGAGTTGAAGATAGCAGAGCTCTTGGAGCGATTGCACCAAGGGGGTGTGACAGAGGTCATCATCGCTACAAACCCGACGGTCGAGGGCGATGCCACCGCGCTCTACCTCGCCAAGACCATCAAATCGTTGGGGATTACGGTGACGCGTATCGCACAAGGGATTCCGGCAGGGGGAGACATCGAGTATGTGGACAGCAAGACGATGACCAGGTCGCTGGAGGGGAGGCGAGAGATTTAAGGAAAAAATCTTGACATGGCTTCTTGGATTTCATATAAAGTGACTGTACGTTTTAGGCAACTGTGTTGATTTTTTCTATTATTTGTGAAAAGAGTTGCGAGCAGGGATGATTGAGATTAGACTACACGGCAGAGGGGGGCAAGGGGCGGTGACCTCGGCGGAATTGTTGGCCTTGGCCGCCATCAAAGGGGGAAAATATGCCCAGGCCTTCCCCAGTTTTGGCCCGGAGCGAAGGGGTGCACCGGTGGTGGCCTTTTGCCGAATCAGCGATGAGCAAATCCGGGTCAGGTCCGTTATTGCACAACCCGATATCGTCCTGGTACTTGATCCGAGCATTTTGCGCCTCGTTGATGTGAGTGACGGCCTTAAACAAGAGGGTGTCTTGGTGACCAATACGCGCTTTTCTCCCGAAGAGATCAAGAAGGAACTAGGGGTGAAGACCCGCTTGGCCGTGGTAGATGCCACCAAGATCGCCCGAGAGGAACTCGGCCTGCCCATCACCAATACCACCATGCTGGGGGCCTTGCTCAAGGCCGCGGAGGTGGTGGATAAGGGGGCGATGATCGAACCCTTAAAGAAGCGATTTGGCAGGATAGCCGAACGAAACATCAAGGTCTTTGAGCGGGCCTATAAAGAGACCCGGATTGTGTAACGGAGGAATATGCAGTGGCTAAGCCGGAGCACGAAATCACCTGGAAAGAGTTAAACGTCGGTTGCGTCATAGACGAACCCGGCAATGCCGCCAGCTATCGCACCGGCGATTGGCGGTCGCAGCGCCCCGTCTATAATAAAGACCGATGCATTCGATGCGGTACCTGTTATATATTCTGTCCGGATATGGCCATCAAGATTCTCAACGACGGGTACATCGAGCACGACCTCTATTACTGCAAGGGGTGTGGGATATGTGCCGAGGAATGCCCCACGGAGGCCATAGCCATGGTGGATGAGGAGGAATAGATGGCGACCAGGGTGGGAATGGAGGTCTCTATTGCGGCGGCCGAGGCGATCAAGCAGGCCAACGTCGATGTCGTCGCTGCCTATCCGATAACCCCGCAGACCCATATCGTGGAACACCTCTCAGAGGTGGTGAATAACGGGGAGTTGGATGCGGAGTTCATTCCGGTGGAATCCGAACACTCCGCCATGAGCGTCTGCACGGGGAGTTCGGCAGCCGGAGCCCGGAGCTTTACCTGCACCAGTTCCCAGGGGTTGGCCTTGATGAGCGAGATCGTCTATATCACGGCCTCGCTCAGACTGCCCATCGTGATGCTGTTGGCCAACCGATCCCTCTCCGGCCCCCTGAGCATTTGGAACGATCACTCCGATGTGATGTCTGTCAGGGATTGCGGGTGGATTCAGGTCTTTGTGGAGAATGGACAAGAGGTCTACGACCACGTCTTTATCAGCTATCGGGTAGCCGAGGACCGCAATTGCCTGCTCCCCTTTATGGTTAACTTGGACGGTTTTGTCCTTACCCACATGATCGAGCCCGTTGAGTTCTTAGACCAAGAAATAGTGGACCGCTACCTTCCTCCCTATCAGCCCCTCTACACCCTTCACCCGGATCACCCCGTGACGATGGGGGCTTTTGCCACCCCTGCACTCTACACCGAGACCAAGAAGGCCCAGGCCGAGGCACTCACGGAGGCCATGCCCGCTATACTGAAAGGATGGCAGGAGTTCGGAGATTTGACCGGGAGGTATTATCAT
>Ga0307422_1000817_pt1 | contig 16661 bp, 10 predicted proteins | sample SalMarWE160290MG_FD_202153 | JGI IMG/M metagenome (GOLD analysis project Ga0307422, IMG submission 202153) | Salt marsh sediment microbial communities from the Plum Island Ecosystem LTER, Massachusetts, United States - WE1602-90 | ecosystem: Environmental > Aquatic > Marine > Intertidal zone >...
TAGCAATTGCCATGCATCCAGCCCAGAGGGGAAAATGATGGAATGCAGCAAAGCAAAAAAAGGTCTGGGGAATATATTTTCTGTATATAAAATAAATATTTATCCTTGACAAATGGAATGTTTAAAATATAAATATAGCATAGAACAAATGATTGTGCAAAGCGTTTGTTCAAAATATTTTAAAGTTTATTTGGAAAATGAGCATTAAAGAAATCCAAAGAGTGGCAGGTTTTTCCTACTCGACTGTCTCCAGAGCGCTCAACGGAAAACTGCGCACAGATACACATATTATACTTCCGATTCAAGTTATGACACCCCGTACCAGATCTAATTAAGATTTATGCATGTCCCATTAATTTCTATATTTAATGAGAGGTTTATCATGAAAAAATATTGGATCCTCGGTATTTGTGTATTACTTTTGTGTACAGCTTATTGCCTGCCGTCTGATTTGGTGCGGCTGAACCCGCCGAAAGATTCGCGAAGCAACCCTCCGGTCATCGCTTTTGCGTCAGACGGCACACTTTGGATGGCCTGGCCTTCTTATCAGCAAGGTCGCTTTAAGATTGCTGTCTGCTCTCGTTCTGGAGGCAAGTGGTCAGTGCTCTCTTATCCTGATCCCACTTTGACGGACCAGGTTGAGCCTCAACTTCTTGTTAATTCACAAAAAAAGCCTGTTCTTGTTTACTCTTCTTACGATGGACAGCGGTGGTTTGTTAAGCGAACCACAAAGATCCAGCAAGATTGGGACAAACCACAGGTTTTGGGCCAGGGTTTTCATCCTTCTGCAGTTATGAGGAAAGGCCAACTATGGGCGGCCTGGGAAAGAGCAGGCCAAATCCTTGTCATTCCTAGTGCAGGATCGGATAAGGAGATTCCTTATCGGTCCATAAAGCCTAAGAGTTCCCAAATATCCTATTCTTCACCCTCTATAGGCAAAGGGCCTAACGGAGATGTGTGGCTGACCTGGACAGCCGCTCAGCATGGTTTCCAGTCTATCTTGCTTCAGCGTATTGACAGGAAAGATCATTCCCTGCTTACCGTAGACGATGGTACCGGAGTCAACAGAAATCCACGTCTTTCTGTAGATGGAAAGGGCCGGGTTTGGGTCGTATATGAAAGATTGATGTGCCAACTGGATAACAATTCCGTATCCTGGGAACAGACAGGCCGGCCAGTTTATGAGCTCGACAAAGTATATGGTGTGGAAAATCCTTCGCGGGTAATTAAGGTCACTGACGGCCAAAAATGGTGGGCCACTGAAACACCTCAGGCTCCGGCTATGGGGCTGATGCCGACGATTTTCTGCTCCAGCAGAGGTACGGTTTGGCTTACCTCCAGCAGCTTTACAGGTTATTCCAGGCCGCGCCGTTATTTTTGTCCGATCTGTGAAAGCCTGGGAACAGAGGGATGGATCAATCATGGACTGGCCTGGTTGAAGGGACAAAGCTACAAAGCTTTCCTGTCCTTAGCTGAGGATCCAGAAGGGAGGGTTTGGACGGCCTGGGCTCAGCACGATCGTGAGAAAAAAGGTTTCCTGGATACTCCGAGCTGGACACATATGGACGGACCGGATTTCATCGCTGTTGCTCCCATGCCTGAATTGGAGAAAGAAGGTACTCCACGTTTGATTCCTTTAGAAAGGAAAGCAGTCGAGTTCCCGGAGCTGAAGACTTTTCCCAGATACCAAACTACATACAAGGGGAAAACTCTCCAGGTTTATTTTGGGGATTTGCATCAGCATAGCGAGATTTCCGGGTGTGGCCGGAGAAACGGAAGAATCGACCAGAACCAGCATTATACGCACTTCGTGCGCGGTTTGGACTTCATGTGTACTTATTGACCATGCGGAACATCAGAACGATCACACCTGGCACATGACCCAGCTTGCAGCCCAGATGTACAACCAGCCTGGTGAGTTTATAACCTTTACCGGATTTGAATGGACAAGTGAATTCGACGCAGGAGGCAATCTTTATCGAGGTCATTACAATGTTGTTTTTCGCAACGTGGGAAAAGGAGATTATTACTTCAGCGCCAGTAACCCGAGGTACAACACGCCTCTAGAACTATGGAATGCTTTGAAGGAGACAGTGGGAGGAGTAGAAAATGTACTGACCTTTCCCCATCACACCAGCCGCCGTATGGCATGGATCTCTTGGAACTATTATGACCCAGTAATGGTTCCTTTGATCGAAATCGCCCAGGTGCGTGGGAGCTATGAGTATGAAGGATGCTTCACAGGTCTTGAACTGCACGGTGACTGTGCACGGGTCCGGGGACATTACATACGGGATGGGCTGGACCGCGGCATGCGGTGGGGCTTCGTGGCGAATGGTGATCATGCAGGCCGACAGCTGGCAGCCGTTTTTGCCACCAGCTTGAACAGGCAAGCCATCTTTGAGAATCTCAAAAACAAACGAACCTATGGCACTTCCGGTGAACGCATATTCCTGGATGTCCGGGTAAACGGCCGGTTCATGGGTGAGGAATTTATTTTGGAAAAGGAATCACGAAAGGTTGAAATCAAGGCGGTTGGAGAAACTTCTCTCGTGGAAATCGATCTCTTCCGGAACGGACGGAGTATCCGCAAGTGGGCGGTGAGAAACGAAAAAGTGAACCTGGAATGGGAAGATAGTGAGCCACTCACTCGTCGGGAGAACTATTACTACGTACGGGTGATTCAAGCAGACGGCGGCCAGGCATGGTCAAGTCCTATTTGGGTTATCAATCCTCAACTTCCGGGTGAATTTCGGTTCCAGGTGGGAGATAATGAGCTGAGGGTGATTTATCCGGATCAGAAGACCGATTTTGCCATCCTGATGCACAACGAGACAGAGACAATCGTGCAGGGGATAGTTAGTCTGGACGTTCCAGACGGTTGGAGGGTCAAGGAAAAGGAGGGAATCAAGGTAGACTGTCCAGCTAATGGCTGGCGGCATGCGGTATTCAATGTGAGAGCTTCTTCCTTTGCACTATCTCAGTTGTGCCTTCCTTCAGTTAAAGCCAGATTTGTGTTCTCGGACAACCGGACGGTCGAGTCTCCACTTTTTGTGGTGGGAAGTCCAACACGGCTCTCCCGCGAACAAAAGGCTGTGCTGATTGATGCTTGGACAGAAGTCCCAAAAAATATGTTCCAGGAATATCTCAAAAAAATATCTGAAATCTGGCGTAAGGAGCCCTGATGGAAAAAGTATATAAAAAGCTTATATCAGTCATATTTTTATTCATTTTTTGTTGTGTAGGTATCAGAGCGCTTGATCAAGAGAAAGACCAGGAAAGCTCTCTTCCTTCGCCCAAAGAATTGTGGAAACGCTGCCAGGAAACACTTCCTCCTTTTTCTTACAAGGTTTTAAAAGATGCAATCGTTCCATCCATAACCGATCCACGGCAAAACCTGAGAAGGATAGAAGTCCGGTTTACAAGTCAGGTTGTAGGGCAGTGGGGGAGGAGAATGGCCCACACCGCGGTGATTCATATGCCTGCTGACCCTAAAATTTACCAGGCACCGGAACGTCGTGGGAAAGTTGTCATCATCGCTGAACGATTCGGAGACAAGATGATGATTGATGACTATGGAGAACCAATCGCAGCCCGGACAGGTTATCCGACAATGGTTCTCCCTATTCCCGGTGAGTATGATGGCCATGATGGAGAAAGCTGCTGGGTCTATTATTTTCGCTCCATGTTGGCAGATACCCAAGATCCCATGAATCATCAGTACTTCCGTTTTGCCATTCCCTATATCAGTGCTATGGATGTGTTTGAAGGGATTTTGGGAGAAGAGAATATCCGAGCAGTGATTGGGGGACACAGCAAGAGAGCCCCGGCAGCCTTCAACGCTGCGGCCATAGACACAGAGCGGGTTTCAGGAGTGATTTTTATGGGAATGGAATCTACCTTCCGCAACTATGAGGGGAAACCTTGGAAGGGGATATCTCCGATCTACAGCCAGAAATATGTCAAGTGTCCCGTTCTCTATTTAGGTGCTACCAATGAGGACGGTTACGAAATGTTTAATGTTAACCGTGTCCAGGCGGTGATGGAAAAGCCCTGGACTATCGAGCACATCCCCAATTTTCACCATGCCACATATTCGGAAATCCAAATTCTTGATTGGCAGATGTGGGTTTCCCATATTTTCGACGGCCGGCCTCTTGCCCAAATCAGCAACTTGAGATATGAAGAAAACGAGGAAGGGACGATATTCCGGGCTCGAGTTGAATCGCCCAATAAGATCATTGCGGTTAAGGTTTGGTATGTGTATTGTGATGATGTGCCTTACTGGAGAGACCTGATGTGGTATCCTGCGTTTATGCAACAGAAGGGTGAATTTTATGAAACTTTTATTTCCGGGAAGCTTCCCGATGCGTGGTTTGTCGAAGTCAAGGACACAGCCAATGGTTTTGCCGGCTATGTTAGCAGTCTGCCTCAGGATATAACTGGAAAGCCAACTAAAGAACGCTATTCTCGGGGATGGCGTTCCCGAAACTGGGAGCCCAAATACAAAAACAGGAGAGTTAAGAAAGATGGTAAAAATTTCTAGTAATGTCAATTTGACATTGATCCATATTATTCTCATTCTGATATTGACAAGTGTTTTGTTTTCAGGGGACAAAAATTTGGATCTTCCTACGCCTCAGAATCTCTGGCTGCGGTGCCAGGAAACTTTAATTCCTTTTAATTATGTTGTTGAAAAGGATGAGATTGTTGATTCTGATTCTTTGCCTCTGGCGGAACTTCGGCGTATTGAGTTAAAGTTTTACAGCCAGGAGATGGAAGGCCGAAAATGGGGACATCCCTGTGTGATTTACATGCCGGCTGATCCTAAAGTCTTTAACTCACCGGAGAAGCGGGGAAAAGTGGTGATTGTCGGACAGCGCAGCTGGGATGGACTGGCCACCGGTCCCTGGCGTAATGCCTTTCTTGGGAACTACGGAGAGCCCATCGCTGCCTTAACTGGATACCCGACAATGGTTTGTCCTGTTCCCGGAGAATATGATGGCACGGGTGGCCAGGAGCTATCCATAGGTTTTTTGAGGGAATATCGCCAGAAGACACAGGACCCTGTGGACCACCCTTATTTCCGTCTTGCAGTGCCCTACCTGAGGGCACTCGATGTCATGGCAGGGGTACTCGGTGTGGAAGAAGACAAAATCCGTGCGGTAATCGGTGGACATAGTAAAAGAGCGACCTCAGCCTATGTGGCTGCTGCAGTGGATCCCGAACGCATTGCTGGTGTTGTTTTTATGGGAAATGAATCGACATGGGGGAGCACGAGAGAGCAGCCTTGGCAGGCCGTTTCGCCGGCTCGTCTCCAAAAATGGGTCAAGGCCAAAGTCCTCTACATCGGTGCCACGAACGAGGATGGCTACCGGATGTACAACATCAACCGGATTCAGGAGATAATGAACGGGTCATGGATGCTCGAATACATTCCTAACTATCGGCATGCCTCGATGTCTGAGAAGCATTTCCTGGACTGGAGGATGTGGATTATCAATGTATTTGAGGGAAGGCCTTTAAGCCGTATCAGCGACCTGAGTTACAGAAAAGTCGAGGAAGGCTTTGAGTGGGGCGGCCGCCAGGTCGAGGCCGGGACCCTGTTTCGAGCCCGTATCAAGTCTCTCGACAAGATTATCCAAGCCAAAATCTGGTATGTGTACAATGATGATGAACCTTACTGGCGGGATTTGGTCTGGTACCCCGAGTTTATGGTTAGAAAAAAAGGCGGCTTTTACGAGGGCTACGTGAAGGGTAAACTTCCGGATGCCTGGCTTGTGGAAGTTAAAGACGCAGCACAGGGATTTCCTGGGTACCTCACCAGTCTGCCTCAGGATATCACCGGTAAGCAAACCGCCACCCGAAAATCCCGTGGCTCACGGTCCCGGCATTGGGAGTCCAAAAAGAAATAGAAGAAATAGGCCTCGGATCAGGGCTATGGAGAAGATTATCATCAATTCTCCACAGATCTTCAGAGATATGGTCAGTGGAGCGTAAAAATGAAAAGGAGAAAGAAATGAAAAAAAAGAAAACTTATCTGTTTGGAATTCTTGCCATGTGTTTTGCCCTATCTTTTCTTTGCATCATGGCACAGAAAAGATTTTTCCCTCAACCAGAGCCTAGACCTGTTTCACCGCCTTCGAAGTTTGAGGCAGTCCAGAATCCCATGGCCTTTCTTTCCACATCCCAAGACTATTCTGCATCACGCATCAGCTCTTACAACAAAGAAGGCGGTCCACGCGACAACTTTTGGATTCCAACAACGGGAGAGGAAGTGACTCTTGCAGAAATCAAAGGACCAGGTGCCGTCACCCATATCTGGACGACTCACCGGGGCGGAGGCCGTGATCTGATTGTGCGGATGTACTGGGAAGGAAGCGATCATCCTAGCGTAGAAGCACCTATCGGAGATTTTTTCGGTGTCGCAATGGGCGTAAACGCCCCGCTGAATAGCGTCCCTTTACAGGTTTCCTCTGAAGGACGTTCACGCAACTGTTGGTGGTACATGCCATTCAACAAGTCTGCACGAATTACAGTGAATGCTACTCAATCTGAGGAAAACGTGAAAAGGGAAACTGTTTCGCTTTATTTCTATATCGACTATCAAATTTATGCCAAGGCTATAAAAGATATACATTATTTTCACGCCCGATTCCTGGAAACTGATCCTGCTGAGCGCGGAAAGCCCATCATGCTGGCCAAAGCCGAAGGAGAAGGCCATTTTGTAGGGTTGGTTATGGGGCACCGGGCCAGGACACCTGGTTGGTTTGGCGAAGGCGACGATATCATCACCGTGGACGGCAAGGTGTCTTTCTTGGGAACAGGAACTGAGGATTATTTTTGCGATGCCTGGGGTTTCAGGGCATTTAGCGATTTGTATCATGGTGTGCCCTTCCTTGAGGAGCGCGGTATCGGACGGAAGCTAAGTGCTTACAGGTTTCATATCTTGGATCCGATACCTTTCCGGAAGTCCTTTAAGTTTGAGATAGAGCACTGGCCGTGGATCAGTCCATTGCCCAATACAGGACGGGGATATTATTCCAGCGTTGGCTTCTGGTACCAGAAAAAGATCCATTCGTCCTGGCCGAGACTGAAGAAAATAATGGCCAATGAGCCATGGAATTCGAGCAAGGGCCGCTGGCATGTCCAGGGAGCGATTGAGGCCGAAGACCTGGGGATTATTGGGTTTGAAAGCAAACTTGGGAAAAACGCTAGACCTGTTGTGGAGAAAGTCATGCCAAACCTGAGCGGTGACCACATGCTTCTTTTTGATTCAGGTGGAAAAGGGAAATTTTCCTTGTCTGTTCCTGTAGACCTTATGGGAAAATATAAAATTAAGGTTTATTTTGTTCGCGCTCCTGATTATGGTATCGTACAACTTTATGTCAATGGAGAGCCAGCATGTGAGCTTATCGATACATACTTGAAGACTGATGACCTCACCAGACCCATATGGCCGCCCAAAGCCTTTGATTTGGGTGAAATCACTTTGATGAAAGGGAATAATGTTTTTGAGTTTATGGTCAAATCTAAAAACATAGCGGCAGAGGGATACAAAGTTGGGATTGATTGTCTGGTCCTGGAAAAAGCTAAATAAATGGAAGTGATGATTGTTAAAAAATGGCTCTTCTTCTTTTCCTTTGTTTTTATTCTATGCTTGGCGAGCTGCCGGCATGAATCAATCTCTAAGGGAAATACTCTTGAAGTACCTAATGCGCTTCAATCTTATATAGAGATAGTGGAGTGGGATGATCTGGGTGAGAAAAAGCCTGTAATAAATTTCCAAAAACTTGATGGTAGAACATACTTTATCCGGTTGGATTTTGATATTGATGGTGCTGTGAAGCAAGATGACTGGCAGGCCCGCATTCACCTCGCTTTCAATCCTGATTTCCACTGGGCCCCTTATCTGACGCCCACAAAAGATAACATTATCGACCGGCATGTTTTCCGGTCACCGGCACTGATTGTTTCTAAACAACACATGCTTCTCACTATTGTTCCTGATCTGGAGATTATGGGCAGGGGGACTCCGGTACGGTGGTACATGGACCTTGATGCTCCTAACAATTTGTTGACCCTGGGAATGAGCGACTGCGAGGTCAAAAGAGGGTTGTTTTTTATAAGGAAACCGGGAGCTGTCTACCCTGCCGGGAAACATCAGATTGGATTCTATGTATTTGTTTCCGATGACGAGAAGGATATTCAGGATCCTTGGCGGAGGCCCCTGGAGTTCCTGTGGAAACGTTGGGGAAAGTCTCTTTTTGAGTCTGGACAGCCTCTTCCTCCGAGTCTAGAACCTTATGTGAAATACACCTACGACTGGGCGTTCAAAACCTGGAAAAAGAGTGTTTGGCAGGAATTTGATCTGAAGGGAAGAAAGGTAGGAGCACCGGTTTTTATTGTTAATATTACACAGAGTCCCAACTATCCCGGCGAAGTCAACGAAAGGGGGTTCCGTTCCATCTGGAATCAAGCCTGGTTCAGTTCCCTGCGATCGGCTTCTGGGCTTTTTCGATACGCCCGCCTCACTGGAAACAAGAACTTTCTCGAGAAGGCTCTCCTGACTAAGGAACTGGCACTCTCCGCGCCGATGAAAAACGGCTTTTTTGACACGGTGGTGGCCACTGAAATGAAGATAGTAAAGATCAAAGGAGAAAAATACAACCGGTCTAAAGGATGGAAAACAGCTTTCTGGGGAAACTCGAATCGTAACCCGGTGAATCGGCCTCCAGGAAAGCCCCGGATAATGGATTGCAGTATCGCTCCCTACCACATCCTGGACATGAGTTGGACAGCACTTCTGATGCTTCGCTGGTATGATGAGCTTGAAAAAGATAAGAGGCTTCTGGATTATGCTCAAAACTATGCCGAAAGCCTGCTTGAGCTTCAAGATGAGGCGGGCTTTTTTCCAGGCTGGCTGAACAAAGACACGCTGCAGTCACTGGGCATTCTGGATCAATCTCCCGAAACCTCTATGTCCGCAACCTTCCTTTTGAAATTGGGAGAGATAACAAAGAAGGAAAGATACAAACATGCTGCACTCAAAGCGCTTGAAGCCGTGATCCGAGAGATCATTCCTGTGGGGAGGTGGGAAGATTTTGAGACTTACTGGTCTAGTTCAAGCTACGGGAACAGTGAGCTCATCGGGAAAAAAGTGGTACGCAACAACATGTACAAGCAGTGTAATTTTTCCATGTTTTGGACCACGGAAGCCTTGTACGAAGCTTACCAAGTCACTGGAGAAGAGCGATATCTCGAGTACGGACAGCGGGTTCTGGACGAGATGCTGATGACACAGGCTTCCTGGCAGCCTCCATATATGTATGTGGATGTGCTTGGCGGCTTCGGGGTCATGAACTGTGACGGAGAATGGCTCGACTCGCGCCAAAGTCTTTTTGCCGAGGTCATCGTCAAATACGGGAGGGAGCTCGGAATGGAAGAATATATCCAAAGGGGCTTGGCTGCTTTGCGGTCGTCTTTTGTCATGATGTACTGTCCGGAGAACGGCAAAACAAAGGTCCAGTGGGAGAAAAAACATCCCTTTTTTGGACCCGAAGACTATGGATTTACCATGGAAAACTACGGCCATGGAGGAAGAACAAGCCCTGAAGGCGAAGGAATGGGAGTATTCACCATTTACGACTGGGGAAACGGGTCTGCAGCCGAAGCTTACAACCGCATGCTCGACCATTTCGGCCGAGATTTTTTATCGAAGATGAGGAGTAAAAAATAATATATTGGCCTATATTGAAAGGAGTAATGATGACAAAAAATACATGACGGTAATCTCATTTTCCAAATTCCATGTTTTTTGAAAGGCTCGGCATTTAAATTTTCAATCCATTTTTTTCTCTTGACAATTGATCCTAAGCCTTATATAAATTATAAATAATACAAATGATTGTGCCAAACGATTGTGCTATTAGTGGAGAAGGTCTCTAAAAAATGACTCTAGAACTAAAGCGGGATTTTACGAGGAGAGAATTTCTCAGATATTCCTCAGTGGGAATGCTCGGCGCTGTTTTGACTACGAGCTTGTTTTCCTGCCGTACACAGCCCAGCTGGAAGCCGAATATTGTCTTCTTTTTAACCGATGACCAGCGTTGGGACAGTATGAGCTGTGCGGGAAACGTTATTCTGAAGACACCGAATATGGACAGGATTGCAAGGGAGGGAGTGCGTTTTGAGAATATGTTTGTCACGACTTCACTTTGCGGTCCCAGCAGAGCCAGTTATTTAACCGGAAAATATGCCCATAACCATGATGTACGCCGCAACGGATTGGCTTTAACAATAGAACATGAGACTTTTCCAGAGTTTATGAAGGATGCGGGGTATGAAACAGCTTTTGTCGGAAAGTGGCATAATATTGACCTGAGCAGGAATCGGGGTTTTGACTGCCACTTCGGGTTTAAGGGACAGGGGTCGTATTATGATCCGATTATTTCTGAAAATTATGGGCCTGGAAAGAAATACAAAGGCCATGTAACCGATATCCTGACTGATAAAGCGATTGATTTCATAAGAAAAGAACACTCCAAACCATTTTGTCTTCTCCTGTGGTTCAAGGCGCCGCACAGAAGTTTCCATCCGGCTGAGCGGTTCAAGAGCCTCTATATTGATGACGTTATACCCGAACCGGACAATTTCCTTGATGATTATCGGGGACGGCCGGATGCAGTGAAGAATGCCAACATGAAGATTGGGGATTTTGCCGACATCCCTGATTATCAAACATTTGTCAAGGATTATTACCGCTGTTTGGCAGGAGTGGATGAGAATGTGGGCCGGGTGCTCGATACGCTCTCTGCACGCGGCTTGGAAGAAAACACTGTTGTTCTCTACGCCGGGGACAACGGATTTTTTATCGGTGAGCACCATTTCTTCGATAAACGTTTCATGTATGAGGAATCGATTCGTGTGCCGTTGCTTATCAAGTATCCGAAAATTATCAGGTCGAGTGTGATAAAATCTGAAATGGCTCTCAATGTTGATATTGCCCCCACAATCCTAAACTTGGCAGGAATCCCTGTTCCTGAGGATTTTGACGGCGTGAGCCTAATGCCCTTATTGGAGAAAAAAAAGATCGATTGGCGTAAAGATTTTTTATATGAATACTATGAATACCCCGGTGCCCATTCCGGGCGGATGAACCGAGGGATCAGGACCGGAAGATGGAAATACATCCATTATTTTGAAGAACCGCAGGAGTTTGAGCTTTATGATCTCCAAAATGATCCCCAGGAAATGAACAACCTGATTCATGACCCCAGTTATCAGGACGAAGTCGAGGTGCTCAGGAGGCGATTAGAAGAACTGCGAAGAGAAACACATGATCCTGATTTGTAATGTTTGGATTGTGGAGCAATGAACATACTATGAGTTTTAAAAAGATAATTGTCATATATGGAAGTGTTTTCATTTCGTTTTGTTCACTTATGTTTCTTATCACCGGATTTCTCTGGTCAAAAGATGCTGGAGTCTGGAATTGTAAAGATATGCAGGCTGGTGGAGATAGAGCCAACTTGGATATGGCCCGGGATATTGCGGTTGACCAGAAGGGAAATGTATATGTAACCGGCTATAGCTACAGTCGGGAGACCGATTTTGATTTTGTCATCTTGAAGTATGATGCAAAGGGAGAACTCATCTGGACTGAACGTTATAACGGTCCTGCGAACGGTACAGATTACGCTCAGGATTTGGAACTTGATGGTGAAAGTAATGTCTATGTTGCGGGACACAGTAATGGTATAGGTTCATCACTTGACGCAACAATCGTCAAATACGACAAGGACGGACATAGGCTGTGGGTGAACCGGTATGATGGGCCTGCCAAGAGGGATGATTATGCCTATGCTGTGAAACTTGCCCCTGACGGCGGAATAGCGGTGGCCGGATACAGTTTCGGCCTTGGAACAGAGCATGATTATCTTGTCCTGAAGTTCAGAGCTGACGGCAGGCTTTTATGGAAAGCCCGCTACAATTCTCCCCTCAATCGTGATGATGTGTGTGAGGCAATGGTTGTGGATAAGGTAGGAAATGTTCTAGTCACAGGAGTCGATCGTACGAAAGAGTCATCTTATGACATGGCCACACTCAAGTATGATGTAGGTGGACAAATGAAGTGGCTGGCCAGGTATGCAGGTCCAGGACAAGTTTTTGATGCTGCCAAGGCTGTAGGGATAGATCTTGAAAGCAATGTATATGTAACCGGCTATAGCTACAGACAGGAAACCAATTTTGATTTTGTCACTATTTGCTATAATGCGGAAGGCTATGAGAGATGGGTGGCCAAGCATGACGGGCCATCGCATCGTATCGACCGCGGATTAGAGTTAACGATTATTCCTACAGGCGGTGTATATGTCGCGGGGATTAGTTTTGGTCAAAGAACAGCTGCGGATTGTCTGACAATTCGCTATGACGAGGCGGGGAATCAGGTTTGGTCGGCCAGGTACAACGGAATAGGGAATGGGGCTGATGTGCCTCAGGCCATAGCCCTAGATCCGGAATCGAATGTTATCCTGGCGGGATACAGCAGGGGACAGGAGACAGGGCGTGATTATTTCCTAATTAAATACGACCACCAGGGTCGCCAGCTCTGGGCGGCGAAATACGACGGTCCTACCAGCCAGGAAGATGCGGCCACAGCAATGGATGTGGATTCCAGAGGTTGTGTTTATGTAACGGGTTACAGCTATGGCGGTGAGACCGATTTTGATTTTGTAACCTTGAAATACGGTCCCGATGGGCATTTGCAGTGGGAGGCCAGATATCAAGGAAAATAATCAGCTTAAAACTAAGTTAACAAAGCAACATGATAGAGAAAAATATCAATTCATTCTTAAGGAGGACACATGCGTAAAATCACCATTTTTTTTGTAAGTGCATTGCTTCTGTCAAGTTCCTTTCTTCTTTTCTCCCAGACCCAGAATATTCCCGGTGTGTTGAGCATTCGGGAAAGGGCTGTGGTCATCAAAAAAATTACGAAAATGCGGCTGGATGGGCTATTGCCCAGAGTGATGGAGAAAACTGGTTTTGACATGTGGCTTATAGTCTGCAACGAAGACAACCTGGATCCTGTTTTCCAGACTATGATTCCTTATGATGTCTGGTGTCCGATCACCCAGATCCTTGTCTTCTACCAGCGTCGGCCGGGTGGTGAAGTGGAACGGTTGAATATTTCGCGGACAAACATGCAAGACCTGCACCAGAATGTCTGGAATTATCAGGCCTGGGACAACGAAAAAAAAGAGAGCCAGTGGGATTGCCTAGCCCGAATCGTCCATGAAAGAGACCCCAAGAAAATAGGGATCAACGTGGCAGGGGTTATCTGGGCGGCTGACGGGCTGACGGCGTTTCTGAAGAAGAAAGTCGAGGAAAGCATCGGGCCCAAATATTCCGGGCGGATGCGGTCAGCCGAGAAGCTAGCCACTATCTGGCTGGAGACTATGCTTCCCGAAGATCTGGAGCTTTACGAAAGGGTGGTGAGCGTTGCCCATGCTTTGATGGCCGAGACTTTCTCTGACAAAGTCATCACACCGGGTGTGACGACGACCGAAGATATCCTTTATTACTACCTGCAGCAAGTAGCAGATCTTGGCCTTCAACGCTATGCCTGGCCATGGTTTCGCATAAGGGCTCGCGATCCACAAGTCTTGAAAAAATACGGGAAAGACGATACGGTTATCAGACGCGGTGATCTCCTCCAGTGTGATGCTGGGATTTACTATCTGCGCTATTACACGGATCATGCCGAATGGGCTTATGTCCTCCGCCCTGGAGAGACGGATGTGCCTGAAGGTTTTCAAAAAGTGATGGTTGAAGGGAACAAGCTCCAGGATATTTTCTGCGCAGAATTCAAGGAGGGACTCACTGGCAACCAGATCTTGACCAATATCCTCCAAACAGCTCGCGAAAAAGGCATCTGTAAACCCAAGATTTACTCTCACTCGATCGGGTATTATCTTCATGAACCCGGTCCGCTGATCGGCCTTCCCTGGGAACAGGAAAATACAGGCAGCAGGGGAGAAGTCAAGCTGGTTTCTAACAGCACGTTTACAGCCGAGCTCAGTGTGACCTGCCCGGTTCTCGAGTGGAACGGCCGGGAGCTGCGGATGTCTTTCGAGCAGGTACTTGCTTTCACACCAAAAGGAACATATTTTCTGAATGGTCGACAAACAGCCTTTTACATCATAAAATGAATATAAATTTTTAAGGAGGAAGTCATGAAAATCCTTCGAATTTTCATAAGTATATTGTTCATTGCAGTGGTAGGCTTTGCACTGTCTTCCACACCCAAAAAAGCACCGCTTATAGGAGAAAACGAGAATGTCTACACTTTAGCCGATGAAAACCAGGACATCAGAGGCTTGGCCTTTGATGATGTTTCCGGTGATACTCCCCGACTTTTTGTGCTTGACCGCTGCGGGAAGATTTTTGTCTATCGATTGCATCAGGACTCAAAAACGGGAAAGGACAAGTTGGAATACCTAAAGATCTATGATCTGCCCAAGGATGTGGATAACACTCCTATCGTAAACCCGCGAGGACTGGCTTATACTCTTGAGAACGATGAGAGCATTTTTTATTTTCTGAATTGGGATGATTCCGGAGGGGAAGTGGTCTCTGAGCTTTGGCGGTACAATGCCACGGAAAATACTTCCTCATCCGTGAACCTGTCCTTCTACAACTACCGTATTGGCGACAGGGAGATGTTTGATGTCGCCTACGACAACGGGAATATTTTTGTATGTTTTGATTCTTCAGGCTACAAAGAGCAAAATCTCCGTGTCCAACGCGGAATCATCCAGCTGAAGTGGAATCAGGCTTACGACGGAAAGCTGGATTTTGTCAAGCACATGCCTGATTCAGGATATATGCCTTCCCGCGGCCTGACTTGCATGACCATAGAAGGAGCCAGGTATTTGTGGGCCACGGTCGGGTGTGATTATATCTACTGTGCAGATGCCCGAACCGGACGGGGACTTTTTCATTTTGATCGCCCTATGGCAGCCGAGGAAGATCATCTTTATTGGGGTCTGGCCTTTGGCAAAGAGGCCCTTTGGGTTTCGGAGAGTGTATCAGGGGCAGATCGTGTGCATCGGGTGAACGTAGCCAAAAATCTGGATGCTTTTTATGAAGGATCCCACATCTTACGCCACCTCATTATGACTATAAAAACGGAACCTGAGAGAGATGCCTCTTCTAATCCAGGAAGAGTATATCATTATTATTCAAGGCCATATGCCTACGATCAGCTTCACAACCAGGGTGTCTGGCCGGGAACAGAGAAAATAACAGAGCTTTCAGGAGTTCCTAACGCCAAGGTCAAAAAATTTACCTATGACCCGGCCGGTGATGTCTCCAGCCGCCAGTACATGGGTCTGGTCGAGTATACGAGTGCACCAGCCCGTTCTTATTCTTCACAATACGAAATCGACATCTGGACCAGTGCCTACCGCAAATACATCTATCCGCACCGGGTTGATAAGAACACGGAAGCCTTAAAAGGAACAGATTACTTGGCCGATGATCCCGAACTCTTCAACCTGACGGACACAAAAACCTATGACAGCTTTTCCAAGAGGGTTAAAGCTCATATCGAGGAGAAATACGGTGTTTCGGTCGACATGAACAATCCTTACTGGGCAGCACGCAATACTCTGGAGTACATCCAGGATCATTATTACTACCCTGGCCGGTCCAAGCGGAAACCTGCGGCCGTAGATTATGACAGAAATCACTATGATGCCAATCCAGGGAATTTGAAAATTGAACTCTCTAGCCGGGATTATGACAAAAACCAGATCATCGCTTGCTCGGGCACAAGTGTCATGATCGCCGGAGCCATGCGATATTTAGGAATCCCGGCGAGATGGTTGGGGACAGGTACGGAACATGGCCCGAAAACATGGGATTCCAACGGGAATGGACTTCTGGATGAAGGAGAGACCGCCACATGTTCCAGCGGCCATCGGTACACACAAGTGTGGCTGGGAAGTCACTACGGCTGGATTTGTTTTGATGGCACCCCAACTCGTCCGGATTTTAATGATTACGACCCAGTGCCTCCGATCCGATCCCAGTGGAGATACATGAACCGGGCAGCAAGGGGGCATCTCAAGGACAAACGGATCGTGTTCAATGTTGGATCTGCCTTATTCAAACCTCTCTATCGAGATTTTGAATACGACGAGAAACTGGCTGTGAACAACAACTGCGGCGGGGATCAAAGGTATAACCTGCAGGGCCGGTTCGGTAAGCCAGAGCTATGGAAACTGGCTAGGCAAAACATAACCGTTAAGAATCTCTGTTTCATCACAGCCGTAAACTTGGAAGGGCCTAAGGGAGAAACACGAGTCTCTTGGAAACTGAAAGGCAAGTGGGATAAGGACCCGAGAGCCAAGGTTTCTGTCTACTTACAGAAGATTGACCTTGAGAAAAAGAAGGCAAAGGATATCGCTGTTCTAGCCAAAGGGATTACTCCGCAGTCAGGAACAGTGACCGTCAACCTGTCTCCATACAGCGGGAAAAATCTCCAGATCATCATCCGCAAAGGCGGTGATCCCGAAACAGGCGGTTGTTCTGATCTCTTTGATCTGGATTAAATATTGGAAGAAAGGTGAAGTTGCACTACAAGAGTACGTTTA
>Ga0307422_1000826_pt1 | contig 16550 bp, 12 predicted proteins | sample SalMarWE160290MG_FD_202153 | JGI IMG/M metagenome (GOLD analysis project Ga0307422, IMG submission 202153) | Salt marsh sediment microbial communities from the Plum Island Ecosystem LTER, Massachusetts, United States - WE1602-90 | ecosystem: Environmental > Aquatic > Marine > Intertidal zone >...
GCGAAGCGGCCTGGTTGAAGAAGCCCGGTTCTCCGAAGGCAAAGGTCAATGAGAAGCCAAAGGGTGAGACGGTTGACTACGACAAGCTCATCAAGGCCTGGCGAGAGGGCCGCGTGAGATAGCCGAAACGCGGCGAAAACTTTTATAAAAAACCCCTAAACGAAAAAAGGGCGGCCATTACGGCCGCCCTTTTTGTTATATGCAGCAAAATAGTGGGGGGTTATGGTAAATCCCAGCCCCGGAAAAACCTCCGTGCGGCACCAAAAAAGTGATACTATTGTGCTGATGCAGTATGCCCTAAGAATTTCAATTGTTTTTAGTCTATGAGGAAACGTATGAGGGACTCGGTTTTTTTGTATTATATTACACATTTTCTGCCTGTGTGACGTTGTTATAGTGAGAGTAATATTCTTTGATCCTATGACTAAGAATCTGCTCCTGTGAGGTAAGGGTAATGAATCCCGATGCTCTCTATGAGAGGTTAATCAAGCCGATAGAGAAACAGATGACCAGAACCGTAGCGCGTATCGTTCGCGACCCTGAGGACGCAGCAGACGTCTTTCAAGAGGCGCTGGCGGTGATCTGGCATAAACTGGATCGAATTAACCGACATCCCAATCCCCATGCCTATATCCTTCGTATCTGCATTACGCGCTCCTACGATGCCCTGCGAAAAAAGGCCAGGCAGCGACGTCGTGAAATTCGCCTCGACAGCATTAAGGCCATGCTTGTACCTTTTCATCCACGAGATCTCCCGGAAGAACGGGACAGGGCAGCAGCCGTTCGCGGGGCGATTTCTTTGCTTCCGTCAAATCAAGGGCGGGCTGTACTATTGCGGGCCATAGAGGATTCACCGTACTACATGATCGCAAACGTTTTGGGATGTTCCGAAGCCACGGCCCGATCGCATGTTTCCAAGGGCAAGGCCCGACTGGCCAAAATCCTCCTTGAACGAGGTATTGCATAATAATGACAGGAGGTGCCTCATGAATACTAAAAGAAAAAATACAGATCGAGATGATACTAGAGAGGTATTAAAGGAAACCTTTAATCGTGGTATCCCGGAGAAGCTTGAAAAGAAATTGCGAAAAATGCTTAATGGTTTTCGGCAAGATCTGAAAGTGCATCCCTATTTTCGCAACCCCAAAAAATATAGATTCTATAAATGGCGGGAAAAATTCTCTTTCTCCCGCCCATTGGTTCGATTGTTGGTGCTGACAGGTACGGCGGCGGTCTGTCTTGTCATTGTTATAACCTTGTTTTTCGGCAACGAATCAGTCACATGGGCGGATGTGGAGGAACAGTTCCGTACCATACCAGCCTGTACCGTATCGGTCTATTCGAACCAAGAAGGATGGATGTATAAACCAATACATGCCCAATACTGGTTAGGGTATGGTGGACGAATCAGAATACATAGCGGCAGTAAGATAACCTTTGTAAAACAAAAGGAGTTTATGAGGACGTTCAATATCAAGACCCGTACCGAGTGTAAACCCCCCTATTTTATAGATAGCTTTTTAAGGGCCTTATATCGAGCAAAAGATTCGGGCACACCGACGCTTAAATCTCTCATTGAGGCCATGACAGTTGAACACGTGATAGACGCCACTTCCATAGTTATTTCGGATGAAGAGGTTTCGAGGGACCTTCTGGTCTTTGATGCGGAATCTTACGACACCCTATGGTTCATTCGTATATGGGCGCTTCGCGAAAGCAAGCTGCCCATAAGAATACTCAAGTGGCATCGACGGCATGATAGATATGAAGAAATAATATTTAACTATTCGAAAGAACAGCCTCAGAAATTTTTTGACCCGGATGCCTTTGCTGAAAAATTAAAGGACCCGGCTTTAACCGAATACGACTTGAAATATCTGTTTCTTCAGGACCCTGGGGGAAGGTCTTTTGCTACTCCAGGCAGCTAGAACAAATTACTTTTTAAGGAGGAACTTGGCCAATGAGTATGGAAACTGAATCAGGAAAAGGAAGAATTTGGTTTATTGATGTCGCCCGGTTTTACGCTATAACGTTGGTCTTTTATGGCCACTTTATCGAACGGATCATGCTCCTGAAAAATCCGGCCGCCGCTGCACAGTATAAATTCATCTATTCGTTTCACATGATGTTGTTCTTTGTGCTGGCGGGCTATGTTATGAGCGAAAGAGACACTGAATTCGGTTTCGGAAAATATTTAAAACATCGTTTTACTTCCCGCCTTCTCCCCTTTATATTTTTCACCGTGATCTTCATGGTGCTCCCCTTCTTTTTCGCTGAGCAGGCCTTTCCACAACTGCAGCTGCCCAGCGTCAAGGGGTATACGATCGGGCTGTTGAACACGGCCTTCGGGATCCCCATGTTCTGTGTGCCCTCCTGGTTTATCCTTATGTTGTTTTCTGTTGAATTAGTACATTATGGAGCATTTAGATTTTTAAAATCCGATAATATAAAGATCTTGATCGGCGCTGTGTTTTTTTACGTGGCCGGATACTGGCTTAATTTGGAATTGGATATAGTTAACCCGTTAAAGGGAAGAGTAATAGGATGGAATTATCTCTTCATCCACGAGGCCATCACCATGTACGGCTTCTATCTGCTGGGGGTTTATTTGCGGCGCAAAACATTCCTCATGGAGAAGGTGTCGCTGAAGATATTAGTGCCCAGCGTGATCATAACCTTCCTCATTGTCCTGTTCACCTATAATTTGAACAACGGACCGTTCACCTTCCACGTTTACAATGCCGTGGTGATCATATTCGCTTCGCACGGACACTTCTTCTGGTTTCCTTTTACGGCGGTGGTAGGCTTCTTGTTTATTTTCCTCCTTGCTAAAATCACACCAAACCAAAAGACAATCGTCTGGATGGGACAAAACACCTTGATCCTCATGTGCCTGAATGGAATCTTCTACCACTACATTAATCCCAGGGTAGCCAAATGGTTTCTGGCCAACTTTCCCGGTTCCTTCTGGCCGGTCTTGGGGATAGGGTGTGTGATGACCATAGCGAGTCTGGCCGCTTGTATCCCCTTAATTTATCTTTTCAATAAATTTGTGCCACAGCTTGTCGGGAAACCGAAGATAAAAGGGCCAATTTTTAAGAATTTCATCTGAATCATTGTGCGGATATCAATATTAAATAGAATGTATTGACACCCGAAAAACTCACTGTTTTAAAAAAGGAGGAACTATGGATAAGATATCAAGAAGACGTTTCATCAAAAAATCAGTTATCACGGGCGCCGGAATTGCCGCCTTTCCAATGGTATTCATACCCAAGGCAAAGGCGGAATGGGCGAAAAAGACGGTTGTGCATCCCAACGTGGATAATCTGCGAGTAGTTGGGATCACTGATGCACGCATGACGAAGAGTGCTGAACGAATCCCCCAAGGCTGGGCGGGGCAAGAGAAGCTTGTCAACAAAAAAGCAGTCTCGGAAAACATCGACAAAATGGCATGCGGACTTTGCGATACCCGCAATCCCGAAGAGGCCTGGCGCGCCATATTCGTGAAACCTCCCCACAAATCATGGCCGGACACGGTGGTAGCGATAAAGACCAACTGCATCAGTCAACAGCATACACGAAGCGCGGTTATGGCAAAGATATGTCACGTCCTGACGGATATCGTCGGCGTGGATCCTTATAACATCCATATCTATGACGCATGTAACGGCAACAGTATGTGCGACACTCCTTTTGAAGGCCTGCCGGAAGGAACCAAGGTTGAAGGTGTCTGGGGCGGTAGCAGAATATCTACATCGGTTCCGCGTCCCTGGTCGGGGGGCAAGGCTAATTGTATGGGACATCTGGTATACGGAACCGTCGATATCCTCATTAATATCGCCATGTGCAAGGGCCACTTCCAACAGTTTGGTAATTTTACAATGACAATGAAAAACCATTTCGGAACTTTTTCCCCAAGTCCTGCACATGCAGCAGCAGGAGGCATTGATTATCTGATTGCCATTAACAAGACCCCTGAAATACTCGGCAAGATGGATGGCAAAACCGGAAAGGTCCTCTATCCCCGCCAGCAGCTCTGTCTTGTTGATGCGTTATGGGCAAGCGAAAGCGGACCTCATGTAGGTCCCGACTCCCAGCCCAATTTTCTTGCCATGGGGGTCTTGTCACCGGTTGTCGACTATGTGCTGGCAACACAATTTCGCGGCAAAAAGATGGGCTGGGAACCGAACATGGAGATCACTCATCGAATGCTGTCCGACTTCGGCTATAGCGCAAGTGATCTTCCCTCTGGAGGACAACTCATCGAAGTCTGACAATTCATAAATCAGCAAGGAAATTATGAATAAGATAACAAGAAGAAGTTTCATCAAGAAGACAGCAGTTGCCGGTGCCGGCATATCGGCCTTTCCGATGGTATTCATACCCAAGGCAAAGGCGGCATGGGCCAAGAAGACAGTTGTCCATCCGAATGTAGATAATCTGCGAGTGGTTGGGATCACTGATGCACTCATGACAAAGAGTGCGGAACACATCCCCCAGGGCTGGGCGGGGCAAGAAAAGCTTATCAACAAAAAAGCGGTCTGGGAAAACATCGACAAAATGGCATGTGGACTTGCCGCTAGTCGCAATCCCGAAGAGGCCTGGCGCGCTATATTTGTGAAACCTCCTCTGAAATCATGGCTGGACACGGTGGTAGCGATAAAGACCAACTGCATCAGTCAACAGCACACACGAAGCGCGGTTATGGCAAAGATATGTCACGTCTTGACGGATATCGTGGGCGTGGATCCTTACAACATCCATATCTATGACGCGCGCCACGGCCAGGGCATGTCAGCAGCCACGCCTTTTCACGGCTTACCGGAAGGCACAAGGCTCGAAAATGATTGGGGAGGAATGAGAGCGACGGCATCGATGCCACCCCCATGGAAGGGAAAACAAGCGAATTGTATGGGACACGTGGTATCCGGAACCGTGGATATCCTCATTAATATCTCCATGTGCAAGGGCCACTCTACACAGTTTGGTAGTTTTACCATGACCATGAAAAACCATTTCGGGACTTTTGATCCATTGCCTGCCCATGGAAGCACAGAAACCGCTCTGGACTATCTCATTGCCATTAACCAGACCCCTGAAATTCTCGGAAAATTAGATAACAAAACAGGGAAAGTCCTCTATCCCCGCCAGCAGCTCTGTCTCGTTGACGCCTTATGGGCAAGCGAAAGTGGACCTCATGTAGGTCCCGACTCCCAGCCAAATTTTCTTGCCATGGGCGTCTTATCACCAATAGTTGACTATGTGCTGGCAACACAATTTCGCGGCAAAAAAATGGGCTGGGAACCGAACATGGAGGTCACTCGTCGCATGCTGTCCGATTTCGGTTATGGCGAGAGCGATCTTCCAGAAGGAGGGAAAATCATAGAAGTCTGACAAACAGGGATACTCTTCAGACTATAATGATTGGACGTTGAACAAAAGATAGTGGCAATTTGCATCTTAAAAATGTGACCTTCTGATTTATTTCATCAAATGGGTTAAATGGGGGTACTGGTATCTTGAACCAAAAGAGACGCGTGTTACTTTCCGATCACAATCCAGCATCCCATTATTTACCATTCCTGAGTCATGTACGTTATTTGATGATTTTATTCGTGCTGGTTCTGCATGCCTGCGTTAGTTACACCAATTACCCCTTTTGGTTTGTGCATGATCCGGGGACACATTGGACTTTCGGCCTTATCGCCAATGTGACCGATGTCTTTACGCTGCCGATTCTCTTTTTCATCGCAGGTTACTTTGCCCTCCCTTCGCTGCAACGCAAAGGAACAACAGGATTTATTAAAAATAAGTTAAAACGTTTAGGCATTCCTTTTGTACTCGGGGTCACAATTGTGGCCCCTCCTGCGCTTTACCTGAACGAGTACCAACATATTAGTTGGAACATATCTTTTAGCACCTATTATAATTATTGGATAGAATATCTGAAAAGCCCCGTAAGCCTGTATGTAGGTCCCATAACCCAGTTGCCGCAATTTCGCCCTTTTCATTTTTGGTTCATCTCCATGCTGCTGATGTTTTTTGTTATCTTCTGTCTCTTTTACAAAATCAGCACCACATGGCTTCCCCCTGCAACGACTCGGGCCAAGTCCGGACAAGCATCAAACGCTCTTACCCTAATTCTCCTGTTGGTATTCGGCCTGGTGACATCCGTAGGTTTTTTTGCAATAAATTCCGTATCTCCTGACTATCGGTGGTTCACCATCGGTACACTGCTCTCCCTGCAGCCCACACGGCTGTTTTTGTATATCTGCTATTTTATGCTTGGGATTTATGCCTTTTCCAGGCAATGGTTTATCAATGGTAAGACGCCCAGCTATTTCACCTTCTGGTTAACGTTCTGCTTTCTGCTATTAATAGCGTATTATTTGTTCTGCTTTCAAGGCAAGTGGCTTAGTATTCCAAGAAACACGTTTACCTTTGCCGTAATCCGTTCTTTCCTTTGCCTGTCGTTTCTGATGACCTTTATCTTATTTGGTTTTCGTTTCTGGAATCTCTCTTCCAAAATTGACAAGGCCTTTTCTGACAACTCCTACATTATTTATCAAATCCATATGACCATTGTGGTTATTTTTCAGTTTCTCTTTACTTTCTGGAAAACCGATTGGCAAGGCGCTCTTGGAATCAAATTTGGATTGGTCATCCTTTTATCGATTGCCTTTAGTTATGGTATCAGCGCCTATTGTATAAAACCTGTTCTTCGATTTCCCGAACTATTTAAAAAAAATGATTAAACCACCATTGCAAGCATCATCAATATTACAAGGAAGGAGAAAAAACATGAAAAAAATCATTCTAATTACTAATATCCTGATATTACTATCATTGCCGGCGATTATCTTTTCAGATGTCCAAGCAGAAGAGAAAGCCGGTAAATTAAATGGCAAAAAAATCGTCATGATCATTGCAAAGCGTATGTTTGAGGAATCGGAATACAAGTATCCCAGGGAGATATTTGATCACGAAGGTGCAGAGGTCACTGTTGCATCCAGCACATTGTCCATGGCAACAGGTGGAAGCCTGAGAGTAAAACCGGATCTTCTTATTGATGATATCAAGGTAACAGATTATGATGCCATCGTTTTTATAGGCGGTTTTGGCGTAACCGAATACTTTGAAAATCCTCAGGCCCATAGGATTGCAAGACAAGCGCTGGAAATGGACAAAATATTGGCCGCTATTTGTATGGCGCCTCGCATATTGGCAAACGCAGGCGTCCTTAAAGGGAAGAGGGCCACATGTTTTCCGAGTGTGAAGGAAGATATCAAGGACAATGGAGCTATTGTTACGGGTGAAATGGTGGAACGAGATGGAAATATCATAACAGGCAATGGTCCGGGGGCCGCAACACAATTTGGCGAAGCCATTGTTTCTGCTCTAAGTGAATAACATTTTCACTTCGAGATATTGTTATAGCATGCAATGGCTAAGCCCTTTTGGCGCAAAACAGATAATTGTAGCCTGATGATTTATGGGGATTGGCCTATGGGGAAGGATATGCATATCTTCAAATAGAGATTCATGGTTCGTGGCAGAGATTAAAAAGGGAGCTCATAATGAATACATATGTGAAAAATTTTTTTTCTAAATCCATAATAATATGGATAATTATTTTCTTCAGTATCTGCTGCGTTGATATTTCTGCCGTTTATGCAACAGAAGAAACGCAAACATTCACCTTTAATTCCGATTCGAGTTATTGGCCCACTCAGGAGTGGAAAACCTCTGCCCCCGAAGAACAGGGGATGGACTCGGGCCTCTTGGCGGAAATGTTTGATGAAATGAATAAGGTCGTTTCCACGTATAGAATCCACAGCTTATTGATTATACGTAATGGTTACATCGTGGTTGAAGCATACTACCCCGGACATAGCAAAGATTCTTTATATAAAATCTATTCAAGTACGAAAAGCGTCACATCGGCTTTATTTGGAATAGCTTTACACAAAGGATATATTTCAAACTTGGATCAATCTGTTGTTGATTTTTTCCCGGAATTGAAAATAGAAAAACCTGACTTAAAGAAGAAAATCACCTTGAGGCATTTGCTCACTATGAGCTGCGGTTTAGAATGGCCGGAGACAGCGTCAAGTTACATGTCTTTCGAAAACCCGACACGTCGAATGATAGCAAGTGAGAACTGGGCAAAATACGTTCTCGAAAAGGGCATAAAAAAGCAACCGGGAACGGAATTCAATTATAACTCCGGGTGTGCCCAGCTTTTGGCTGTAATTATAAATAAAAAGACCGGGGATGCTCAGTCATTTGCTGAAACAAACCTCTTCTGCCCGCTGGGTATTACAGATTATTACTGGTCTAAGGACACGACTGGAATAATTAACGGCAGTCATGGATTGGAGATGCACACGCGAGATATGGCCAAGTTTGGATATCTCTACTTAAAAGGTGGGAATTGGGACGGACAACAGATTATCCCAAGGAGATGGGTGGAGGAATCGACAACCGCGCAAATAAGGAAGTATGGAAAACCTCCGGCAATCGGATCGCCTTATTATGGATACCAGTGGTATATCCACCCTCTTTACTTTCATTCGCTTGGTTATCAAGGCCAATGCATCTTTGTGATCCCGGAACATGAAATAGTTGTGGTCTTTACTTCTCGATTCCCTCGTGGTCAACAGTCTTTTATTGCGCATTTGATTGAACATTATATCATCCCATCTGCAAAGGATACAAAACCAATACCGAAAAATGCTGCTATGAATGACCTATTGAATGCCAAGATTAAAAAATTTAGTACAGGATGGTGGATCAAATAATTTTTTGTCCATCGATGTCTCGACGTATTTCGAGAATAAGGAAAAAGAACATGAAAAGATTCACTTTGTTTTTCTTGCTCTCCACCTTATTTATTTGCCTCACATTCCAGACAGGCCAGGCATGCACGACTTTCTCTTTCGATCACAACGGTCAACCGATTTTTGGCAAAAACTATGATTGGCACCTGGAGCGTAGTTTGGTCATAATCAATAAACGAGGGGTCGCAAAAACTGCCCTGGGGGATAGAAAAAAAGATCCCGGTCCCTTTGCCCAATGGACCTCAAAGTATGGAAGCCTGACATTTAACCAGTATGGCCGAGAGTTACCCATCGGAGGAATCAACGAGGCAGGGTTGGTGGTGGAGTTAATGAGCTTGCCGGATACCACGTATCCGGCTCCGGATGATCGCCCCGCAATCAGTGAGTTGCAATGGATTCAATATCAACTGGATAATTTCAGCAAAGTGGAACAAGTCATTGGCAGTGATACACAGGTCAGAATATATCCCGGTGAGGGGAGTGGAATTCATTTTTTAATCATGGATAAAGAAGGAGATTGTGCCGTTGTTGAATTTCTTAACGGCAACTTAAAGTATTACGCCCAGGGAACTCTACCCGTTAAAGCCCTGACAAACAGTACCTATGCTGAATCCATGACATACTTGAAAAGACATAAAGGGTTTGGCGGGAATCAATTTATTTCATACGGTTCGGGATCTTTAGATCGATTCGTACGGGCGGCTGACATGTTAAAAAACCACGATTCGAAAACGCAAGCTTCTCCGACTGATTATGCCTTTGATATCCTCGAAAATGCGGCCCAGTCATCTACTGCATGGGGGACAAAATGGAGCATTGTTTACGACATTAAAAACCTCAGGGTCTATTTCCGGACATTTTCAAACAAGCAGATACAATATATGGATCTACACTCCTTTGATTTCTCCTGCCAAGCTCCTGTAAAAGTATTGGATATGAACCTTCAAGTATCAGGGGATATGACACCTCTTTTTCAAATTTACACTGAACAGATGAACCTAGATTTAATTAAGCATTCGTTTAAAGAAACTTATTTTTTAAAGAATACACCCGATGATGTTTTGAAAGAATTGTCTATATATCCGGAAAGTGCCCGATGTGATTATTGAATAATAACAAAAATCATCTGATAAAATAGTTATACGTTTTGGACTTCACATTTGCTCAAAAAGGAGTTTCCTGATGAAGAAAATAAGCAGAAGGGATTTTATCAAAACCGTGGCTGTGGGCGGGGCTGCGTTCGGATTGAACAATGTTGTCCCAGGTTTTGCATCAGAGTTGGGGGGGGAAATAATAAGCCCTCATGGAAAAGACATTGTCAGTGTTGTAAAAATCAAAAACGATAATATCGATTATACGGTCAGGCATGCCATCGATTTGCTCGGAGGGATACAATCCATCACAAAAGGCAAAGAGCATATCATATTGAAGCCTAATCTGGTTAGCCCGTCGCCCCGCGATGTAACCAAACCGGAGGTCATAGAGGCGCTGACCAAATTAATGCTGGAAGCGGGGAAAGATGTGTCCATCGGGGAAGGCTCGGCCGGTGCCGCCCCAAACTACCGGCAGGGTGTTGTAGGAGGTGTCTGTAGAACAAAGGATATAGATACACTGAATGATATACAACAACTGGTTTTTCGCAGCCTTGGCTATTCCGATCTTGCCGAGACACTAAAAGTCCCGTTAATCAACCTCCATGTTGGAGAGATGTCAAAGGTGAAGCTGCCCGATGGCTTTGTCTTTAAGGAGATCAGTCTGCATCATGCCTTGACGGATACGGACCTGCTCTGCTCGGTCCCCATGATGAAGACCCACGGCCTGGCAACCGTAACCTTGGGTATGAAGAACCTGATCGGTGTTTATCCCGGCCAGGTGTATGGAACCGTCCGATCCGCCGTGCACGAAGAGGCAGCAAAAGTGGAACCATCAGGGACCGCTTCAGCCATCGTGGATATGGTACGGGCGAACAAACTAGGACTGGTGGTTGTCGATGCATCAACGGCCATGCAGGGACAAGGGCCTTCTGTCCATGATGGCGGGCAACTGATCAAGATGAACCTGATTATTGCAGGCACCAATCCATTGGCAACGGATATGGTCACTGCCAATATAATGGGCTTTCAACCGGAGGAAATATCGACGTTTGTCTGGGCCTGGAAAGCCGGAATGACACCGGTTTGTTTAGACGAGATAGAGGTAAGAGGCGTGAGAGTCAGCGATGTCAGGAAAAATTTTTTAAGGCCGCGCGTCATTCCTTGGTCGGCTATTAGTGGATATGGACCACCTTGTTAAATAACACCATCCGACGCTTTTACAGTCTCCAATTTTGAATGGTACGACGGGCGCTTTAGACCCTCCCAGGTGGCTCACATCCGAGAGGCCCATGAACGCGGATTAGGAAGGATGGATATCGAAAATTTGAATATCAAAAAAGTGAAGCTGTAATGTTATTTTGGAGCCCTTCTCCTAGCAGATAAAACAACTCACTGCATCATACCAGAAGGTGGTCATTACTTAAAAAAGTTTCCCCCTTTTCATTTATAAAAACAGCCCGTTCACTTTCAGCCTCATATAACAAATTGATATTAAACAACTATCTCAATTTGATAGAAGATTTTTGGTGAAAGATAGGAGGACTTAATCCCTTGACTTAGAAGTCAAACTGTTATATAGCTAACACAACAAAATCAGGTCTTTAACCTTAGCCGATTCTGTGGGCGAGAGAAAAATGAGAAAACCCTGATAGAAAATGAGCTCCACACAAGAATGGTCATTTCTATCAGGGCTTTATTTTTTTAGTCTAAAGACTGCATAACTGGTTAAAACTAAAGGAGTTTAAAAACTCAGATCCTGATGAGAGAAAAAGAAGACTATTTGCTATTTGTGGCGGTTGAAGACGACGAACAGTCTATAGTGACCTTTGACACGTAAGTACCACAAAAGGGAGGATACAGTGAGTTATCTTCCGAAGACGATACAGGCTTCAATAAGGAGGGAGTTTTTAGAAAGGTGCGGGAGGAGCCCCCCTCTAAGATATAAAAAGAACGAGGGGAAACCTTCCAGCGTTCGCGAGAACATATAACTTAAAAAAAAAGAAGGAGACGGGTATGAAAAAACAGAAGGTCGCAAAAGGAAAAGGGAAGAAGAAATCACTATCTCTGGCGTTGATTATAGCCATAATCCTTATCCTGGGCGGGGGACTGCTTGCCTACCTCATCCAAACGAGTGGCGGTGTTGCGGTTCGAGATGTACGGGTCGTGGGTACGAACGGCAAACTGATGAGCGCCCTCCTCTATGTCCCGGAAGGGGTGAGTAAAGACAAACCCGCTCCAGGAATCGTGGCGATACATGGCTACATCAACTCGCGCGAAACCCAGGACGGCTTTGCCATCGAGTTTGCCAGACGCGGCTACGTCGTCCTGGCAGCCGACGAGTCCGGGCATGGCTTTTCCGATCCTCCGGCGTTCGCCAATGGCTTCGGCGGCATACCTGCGCTGGAATATCTGCGCTCCCTGGATATCGTCGATAAAGACAACATCGGCATGGAAGGACATTCCATGGGTGGGTGGGCGATCTTAAAGGCCGCCGAGGCGTACCCTACCGGCTATCGATCAATAGTGCTCGAGGGATCTTCCACCGGCACATACGGGGCTCCGGAAGGAACTGCCACCTACCCGCGCAATATGCTGCTCGTCTTCGATAAATACGACGAGTTTTCCCAACTCATGTGGGGAGCTCCAATTGCGAGAAATATCGTTGACACAGACAAGCTGAAGAAGGCCTTTAACACAACCGAGACCGTAGAGGTGGGCAAGCTCTATGGCTCCATCGAGCAGGGCACCGCCAGAAAGCTGGTCATGCCGAATATGGAGCACCCGATGTTGCATTGGTCTACCGAGGCCATCGGCGCTGCCGTTACCTGGATGCAGACTACCCTGAAGGGCGGCAAGGACATCCCGACCTCGAACCAGATCTGGCGTTGGAAAGAGATCGGCACGCTGATCGCATTGATCGGGATGATCATCCTGCTCTTCCCCCTCGGCGGTTATTTGCTGCGGACCAACTACTTCAAGGAATTGAACGAGGCCCCCGCCCCCCGAAAATCACTCTCCGGATTGGGATGGTGGATCGGAGCGGTAATCACCATCCTGTTACCGATCCCGGTTTATATGTGGGCCTGGAATTTTCATGGCAAGGGAATAGCGAAGCCCACGTACCTCTTCCCGCAGCAGATCACCACTACCATCATGTACTGGGCGGTGGGAGTAGGCTTAATTGCGCTCATCCTCCTCGTGCTGTGGCATTTCCTCATCAATAAGAAAACAAAGGCCACCTTTGCCAATTATGGACTCACGTGGAAAAACAAGGGTGTACAATGGGGCAAGGTAGGAAAGTCGTTCCTGTTGGCGCTCATCGTCGTGGTTATCGCATACCTCACTCTCGCCTTTTCATACGGGCTCTTTAAGAGCGATTACCGCATTTGGGTATTCGCCATCAAACCGATGACGACGTTGCACTTGGGAATAGCCTTGCGATACATTATCCCCCTCGCCTTCTACTTCCTGGTCGCCGGCTTGATGCTGCATGGTGAGATGCGCCGAGATGCTACCGGCTGGAAGGAGATGGTGGTAAATATCATTCTCATGATCGGCGGCTATGTCTTGTTCCTCCTGATCCAGTACATCTCTCTTTTCTCTGGAAGCACTTTAGCGGTGGTTAGTCGGTGGTCACCCCTCTATACGATCGTCATGTTCCAGTTTGTCCCGATCTTTGCTATCGTGGCGCTGGTTTCGACGTATTTCTATCGCAAGACGGGTCACGTGTTTGTGGGCGCATTTATCAATGCGATGCTGATAACCTGGATCGTCGTGGCAGGTCAGGCGACCCACTTCCATTTCTAGAAGCATAGGGAAACGACTTTACGTGTATTGATTAACGGGGTTCGGGTGCTGGTTCTCATAAGTGGAACCAGCACCCGAACTCTTTTTTATCAAAATACATGCCGGGTTACTTCCCCCTGTATAAAAACATCAAGAATTATACGTTCAATCTGTAAAAATCCGATCTAGTATCTCTATCACGAAACTAACGGTGTTGAAATTAATCCTTGACACTAAAACCCTATTTCTATATAGCTAGGAGACAATAAAAAAGATCCATAGCCATCGCAGTGGCTTTGGGAGAGTGAAAAAATGAGAAAACCTTGATAGAGGATGAACTCCTTGCGAAAATGGTCATTTCTATCAAGGCTTTTTTTATTGTCTGCATAGGTAATCGAGGGCAAGATCTTTATTGATTTGGATAAGGAGAAGTCTTCAAACGAAAGTTTTCAGAGGGCTGTGGGAGGAGCCCGCCGACAAAGAGGAAGGAGAACCTACTCACGATTCAGTAACGAATCATAACCTTAAAAGGAGGTAGGTATGGACCAAAACGTTCAAAAGAAGTCGGTATCGCGGTTGCTTGTTGTAGCCATCATACTTATCCTGGGAGGAGGGTTGCTGGCCCATCTCATCCAAACGAGCGGCGGAGTTGAGATTCGAGATATACGGTTTGTGGGTAATAACGGCCAACTGGTCAGCGCCCTGCTGTATGTTCCAGAAGGAGCAAGCAAGAAAAATCCTGCCCCGGGCATTGTGGCGACACATGGCTACATCAACTCGCGCGAAACGCAAGACGGCTTTGCCATCGAATTTGCGAGACGCGGTTATGTCGTGCTGGCACCCGATCAGTCCGGGCATGGCTTTTCCGATCCGCCGGCCTTTGCCAATGGTTTTGGCGGGTTGGACACCTTACAATATCTACGCACATTGGATATCGTCGATAAAGACAACATTGGCCTTGAGGGACATTCGATGGGTGGATGGGCATCGGTAATCGCAGCGAATGCGAATCCTGATGGCTATCAATCAATAGTTCTCGAAGGTTCTTCTACCGGAACGTACTGTCCGCCTGGGACCCCCACCTTCCCACGCAATTTGTTGGTAGTATTCGATAAATACGATGAGTTTTCCAAGCTCATGTGGGGAACCCCCATCGCGATTGATGCCCTCAATGGGGACAAGATGAAGGCGGTCTTCGGCACAACCGAGCCCGTGGAGGTGGGTAAGCTGTATGGTTCCATCGAAGAGGGCACAGCCCGAAAACTGACTATGCCAAGTATGACTCACCCGATGCTACATTTCTCCACCGAAGCCATCGGCGATGCCATCGAATGGATGCAGGCCACCCTGAAAGGGGGCAATGCAATTCCGCCGTCCGATCAGATATGGTATTGGAAAGAAATCGGCACACTGATCGCTATGATCGGGATGATCCTCTTACTCTTCGCCATCGGCGGCTATTTGCTGCGGACCAACTACTTCAAGGAATTGAACGAGGCCCCCACCCCCCGGAAATCACTCTCCGGATTTGGGTGGTGGATCGGGGCGGTAATAATCATCCTGCTGCCGATCCCTGTTTATGTATGGGCCTGGACTTTAAACGGCAAGGGCATTGCGCAGAAGAGCTTCCTCTTGCCACAAGAAATTACTACAACTGTCATGTTTTGGGCGGTGGGTGTAGGCGTGATTTCACTCATCCTTCTCTTGTTGTGGCATCTTCTCTCAAATCGAAAAAAAGGTGCATCTTTTGCCGATTATGGATTCACGTGGAAAGACAAGCGGCTGCAATGGGGAAAAATAGGGAAGTCGTTTCTGTTGGCACTTATCGTTGTGGTTGCGGCATATCTCACCCTCGCCTTTTCAGACTGGGCCTTTAAGACCGATTACCGCATTTGGGTATTCGCCATCAAACCGATGACGACGTTGCACTTCGGAATGGGCTTGCGATACCTTATCCCCCTCGCCTTCTATTTCCTGATCGTCGGTTTGGTGTTACATGGTGAGATGCGCCGCGACGCCACCACATGGAAGGAGATGGTGCTAAATATCCTGCTGATGATCGGCGCCTATGTAGTATTCCTCCTGTTCCAATACATCCCCCTGTTCTCCGGAGGAACGTTGTTGCTTCCCGAGGCGCACCTGCCGACTATCTTGCTGATCCAGTTCCTGCCGATCTTTACCATCGTGGCGCTGGTTTCGACGTATTTCTATCGCAAGACGGGTCACGTGTTTGTGGGCTCTTTCATCAACGCGATGCTGGTAACCTGGATTATCGTGGCGGGTCAAGCGACACATTATCACTTCTAGGAGAGCTACGGACAAACGCCCATCATCGTTGGGTAAAAAAGTGTGGGTGCTGGTTCCAACATTTAGACCAGCACCCACACCTCGTTTTAGGAAAATGCCACTATCTATTCTTAATCACTGTTCTCTTGTGCTTTTTTCGCCTTCTCCATCAAACCCATCAAGCTCTCGACCTTCGGCTTGGGAGGAGTAAATATGCTGTTCAACTCGTCCTGAGTGTAATGTTCCTCCAGAAACGCCGCGATATCCATCTGCCCTTGCCAACACCCGGCGATAAATCTACAGGGCAGCATATCATTCTCAAAACGGCAGAACCGAAACGTGACCTCACCGCCCACCCTGGGACATCTGATGGTCTTGTCGTCGTATTGCTCAATCACTGTATACTCCTACACCGATGGAGACGCACTCACCGACTTTACCTATCAGATGTGAGTGCACCCTCACCAGGTATTATACCACCCTTCGTGCCTGACAAAGGCATAGTGCCGCACTTAGCCTTCCGGGATCTCGGGCAATTCAC
>Ga0307422_1000827_pt1 | contig 16512 bp, 24 predicted proteins | sample SalMarWE160290MG_FD_202153 | JGI IMG/M metagenome (GOLD analysis project Ga0307422, IMG submission 202153) | Salt marsh sediment microbial communities from the Plum Island Ecosystem LTER, Massachusetts, United States - WE1602-90 | ecosystem: Environmental > Aquatic > Marine > Intertidal zone >...
AGAAAACAAGATGACCCAAGAGCCAAGCATATCCTCCAGGTCTATCTCGAAACCACTCCCGCCCACCCAAAAAGGGGACATTCTTGCTTTGCTGATAGGGGGACATTTTGACTTTGCTTAGACAGCTGTTGTACTCGTCCTATTCGTTCAGACAGTGCGTTTTCTCAGGCGGAGGTTCTCAGCGAAACGAAAAGGGGTTGGGCCATGATAACTTATAGATATCATGAAAGATACCCCATAATAAGGGCTGATATTTTGCCTTAAAAACTGGTTCTTCACAATAATGAGTGCCTGATTAGAAGACAAGAAGAAGAGGAACAGATGAATTTGAGGGCATGTCTGCGCTCCACTAAGATTTTTAACGCCATTTCCTCTCCAATCTTTTCAGCGCTTCCCCAGCATAAAGCCGGACCTCTGCATCATCATCACTCAGTGCTTTCTTCAAAGCGCTAACAGTTTGTTTTGATCCTATCTTAAGGAAAGTCACCATAATTTCCCGCTTTACATGAACATTTAGCTCCGCCTCTTCCAGAATATTGAGAAGAGGATCCACTGCTTTTTCTGAACCAAGGTCTCCTAAAGCAGAAACAATAGCCTTGCGGTTCCAGTTATTAGGTTCGTCCAGGGCTGCGATCAAAGGATCGAGGGCTTTCTGTGAACCAATCTTTCCTAAAGCAGCAGCTGCAGTGTAGAATGCAGGGCCTGATTTTTCCTTGAGCATAATGCTAAGCGGTTCTACTGCCTTTTCGGTACGTATCTGTCCTAGAGCACGAGCAGCATAGTATTGTATATTATTGTTTTTATCAGTAAGACTTTCTATTAAAGCATCAACTGCTCTAGGCGACTCGATTCTTCCCAGAGAAGAAGCAGCTATTTGGCGCAGTGATGGGTCAGGATCTTTAAGAAGCTTTATCAAAGGGATTACTGACTGTTCACCGATTTTTTCCAGCGCTTCAACATAGGGATAACGGAAATGCCAGTTGTCAGTCAGCCGCAGGGCACGGATATATTTCTCTGCGCGGCTTTCCGACTCAATTAAATTTATTCCTTCGGGAATTTTGGGAAACATTCGAGAACGAACATAAATATGTGAAAGTCCGACAAGCAGTAAAATATAAATAGAAAGAACAGCCGCGATTTCGCCCTTCCGCTCTGGAATTTTCTTTTTAAAGAGAAGACGTGCGGGTATCGTAAATATGCTTGAGATGAACTTTGGCAGTGGAAAGAAAAAAGGCGTTTTCATACTGTATTTTTCATATTGTTTTCCCAGTTGTTTCTTCATTTTTCGCTCTTCAAGAAGCGCAACGCCTATAATGATCATCGCTGAAAGCAGCCAAGGAAGGGAGGCTGCAATGCCCCAGCTTCTCTTGGGATATCTTACTCGCATCAGGGCCAGCAGCATACCGTAGCTCCAGATAATCCATCCTAAATACTGAGGATGGCGTGAAATCCTATAGATCCAGAAATCCGCCATATCTTTTTTTCGCTGCCTAGAGATAAACCATGTGAAAGTGCCGATGATAAAAAGAAGAAGCCCAATTCCTACCAGCAAATAGATCAGCGGATAGTGAATATCAACTCCAATCTTTAAAAAGAGAGACCTAATCAGCCTATAGGGAAAATAGACAATATCTCCCAGTTGGCCCGCATTAAAAGAAATATCCAGAACAGGCAGCCACACGATATTAAGCACACCCAATCCGGCGAGAAAAAACATAACGGTCGCAAACTGAGCAAAAACGGGAAGAAATATCATCAGAGCTCCAGCAGAAGCAAGCCCTCTTTTTCCGGTTATAAAACCAGCTGCGATTAGCACGATCATAAGAACAAAGCAGATATATCCAATAAGCCGAAGGTGGTAATGGCTTATGAACAATTCAGTATGGAAAACAGTTGATTCGTCTGCATGGGAATCTCCCTCTAAAGCAGGAACCGTGCTGTAAAGAGCTTTGTTCAAAAGACCTGGTAGTTCCACTGAGGCAAAAGTCAACCCGAGGCTGAAAATCACAGCTAAAAGCAATAAAAGAAATCCGGAAATCCATTTTTTATTAGTCAATGCATTCTCCTTTTTCATTTCTTGATAGGTATTCCCTTTTTTTAAACTTACGATTTTCTCTCAATTTCATCAAATTTTTATCCTCTGAGCCGCTAGATAATACATAAAACAAAAATATAAAGTCAATAAGAAATCATTAGGAAAGAGAGAATTTCATAGAATTGGTTTATAAAAGCCCATACAGAGTAGAGTTCGCTATTAATTGCTGATCTAGGAGTTTCGGCTCTCATAGGTATTCCTCTTCTTCCCTCTGTGGGCATTGGAGTAGAGCCCGTAATAACGGACCATGACCTGTCCTTTGTCCGGGACATGGGAGGTATCCTCGATATCCTTGATCTCGAATCTCTTCTTGACTATACCAACACCGAAGTGGATTACCAAGTGATCATTGTTTATCTTTATGGTGAGAGAATAGAAAAGGCCCTTCTTTCACAAGAATGTGCGAAGTTAGATCCAAAATATAAACAGGCTTTAGCAGAAGAAGGCTTTTCAAAGGAACTTGAAGAATGGCCAGAATATTGAGAGGTAATATTTACTGGGCTGATCTTAATCCGGTTATCGGAAGTAAGCAGGTCGGTTTATGCCCTGTTCTTATTTTGAGTCATAATGTTTTTAACGAACGCTCAGGGACAGTTATCGCGGTTGCTCTAACGAGCCAACCTCAACGTGCATGATTCCCGCTGACCTTAGAACTTACAGATTCCAGACTTACTAAAAAATCCTGGGTGAAAATTAGTCAGATAAGAATTCTTTCTATGAAACGTGTAGAAAAAAGGGTGGCCAAAGCATAAGAGGAGGAGCTATTGTTAGATTCCTTAAAATAATATTTGACTTTCCATGAATTCTTGTATACAATATATTACAATGATATCAAAAGGTATTTTATGAAGACAGCAATTTCAGTTAGACTCCCCAATGAGCTTGCCAATCACCTAGACAATATTGCCAAAGAAACAGAACGGCCCCGCTCTTACATCATTCAAAAAGCGTTGGAGTCTTACATTGACGACTATGCAGATCTCCAAGTGGCTTTTGACCGGCTGCATGACAGGACAGATCCTATTGTTTCAGGCAAAGAACTGAGAAAATCCCTTGGCTTATAATATCATTTACAAGAGGTCAGTACATCGCGATCTGAAAAAGCTTTCTAAGGCAGAGGCCTGTCGTATTTTAGATAAAATTGAGCAAGAGCTTTCAAAGAAAGCAGATACTTATCCGGTTCTTAAAGGGCAATTTGCTAATCTTCGAAAATATCGATTCAGTAATTATAGGGTTATCTATGCAATTTTGGGAGATGATGTCCTTATTCTTAGAATTGGTCACAGATGAGATGTCTGTAAGAAAAAAATCTAACAAATTACTCCAGCGGACGCCGCTTGAACGGTGCCGCTGAGCTTTTTCGTTAAGAGAGAATTAAAATGGAGTTAATATTATGTGGGTAAAATATACACTTGCAATCATTGGCTTTATTGTCTTTTTGATTATTATGTCTATCTGGATAAATGGATACCGTCTTGAGAAATCAACGAGAAAAATATTCGTCGAATTAAATGCTCATGCTAATACCAGCAATGGACGAAATTTTATGTCTCAGGATTTAAATGAATTGCCTATTCCAGTGAAAAGATATCTTAAAAAAACTATTCCTGAGGGGCAGCAATACATTCATTTTGTAGAGTTAAAACAAATCAGTTATTTTCGCATGAGTGAAGATTCAGAAAAGTGGCTACCACTAAATGCAACTCAACATTTTACAACCAATCCGCCCGGATTTGTTTGGGATGCCAAAATTAAAATGGCTCCACTCATTACAGCGAGAGTTCTCGATATGTACAAGAAAGGTTCTGGAATCCTTAATGCCAAACTTTTCAATACTTTCACTGTAGCAAATGCCTCGGGTGCTAAAGAGTTGGATACTGGTGAGTTAGTCCGCTATTTGGCAGAGAGTGTTTGGTTCCCGACTGCTTTGTTGCCCAGTCAATCAACAAAATGGGAAGCAATAGACGATAATACGGCAATTGCAATACTGAAAGACGGAGTTAATGAAGTTAGTTTAAAATTCTATTTTAACAATGAAGATGAAATAATTAAAGTTACTTCTAAGCGATATAGACTGATTAACGATACGTATAAATTAGTATCTTGGACAGGTTATTTTAGTAACTACCAGAGACGAAATGGTATATTGATACCTTTAGAAGGAAAGGTTGAGTGGAACCTTCCTCAAGGTAGTTTTGCATATTGGAAGGGACGTGTTGTCGATATCAAATATAAGCACTAAAAAAATTGAATTGTAACCTGAAATTCTATGGACACTATCAGTGCTGTCCCAACGTTGAAATTTAAAATCCTTGTAACTTAAATATTATCATTAAGTTATGAAAGAAATTAACTGTAATCGATTTGAACTAGATTTTATGATATGGTCGCTCTTCTGTCAATTTTAGAGGACTAGGAAAAGAAGCAAATCGACAAAAAAGCAGTCATGAATGGTCTCAAAAGTACTCGCCTATCTCTTCGGCTGCCATCGAGAGTTCCTGTTGGACAATTTGAGGTGAGGGAGGTCGTTCGGCAAAGAAAGTCAGATTGAGGTGAGCGGGTGATCTTATCGATAACCTTCGGTTCTTCGATGAAGGTGAGGATTGACATCTGGCCACCGCAGCGAGGACACAACAGAGGGTCAACTTCATAGATTTTCTTGATCATCTCGGCCCAGCCTCTGGAGACAACAAACCTCTCTTCTTCTTCAATGATAAGCGGATGAGAAGAGGAAACTCCTGTCTTGCGTACTTTTCCCCTGTGAGTGTTGGAATAGAAATTTTCTCTCCAGGTATTCCAGAAACAAAGAACCGGCAAAACTACTCTGTCTGCAATAAGCTCTAAGTCCATCACATCGGGATATGACATCTCTGGCACTGAATTGATAACGTACCAGATCAGGCAGAAGCTTCACCCTCAGGGTGTCTACCTCTACTAAATCACCAGGCGCTTCAATTCTATAATCCTTAGGAATACGGGTGGCATATCTTGGCTTCCTCCTTCTCTTCCGGGCAAGTTTGGCTATCCTAGTATTAATAGGCTCTCGAAGAATTCCTCTCGCCTTCAGCCGATTGATTACTCTCCCTACATTCGATGAAGAGATCTCTATGCCTTCTCTGTGAAGAAGTACTGCCAGCTTATCCCTTCCCCAACGCGGATATTGCTCTCTTAACTCTCTAATCCTCTCTACAATATGGGAAGATATCTGAGGCTTCCTTACCCGATGAGGCCTCCATGAGAGCCCCTCCAATGTCGTTAAATCATATTTGTCAAAACGTCTCTTCCATCAATAGAAAGTTTGGGCAGAAATGCCAAAATAGCGACAGGTCATTCTGGCATTGCCGTATTTACGGTAATGATCAAACCAACGTAATCGCTTCTTCGCATCTCTCGATATCTTACTTTGTCTCGAAAGTGAGGTTATAAAATTAGACCCAGGAATAATTGATCCGTATCTACTCATAGTAACTCCTATTCTACCACCCATCGTACCTACAATGTGTCACTAATCTATCTGAACGAGTACAGGATTGCTCCCCAATTTGATTATTCATTTTTATTTACTTATAATAAAACAACATTCCACTTGGGTTACTAACCTGGGGAGGACAGATGTTTAAACGGATACCCATTCTAATTTTATTTTTATCTTTGATATTGATCACTTCGACCAGTCTAGGATTGGGAGCGGGAAAAGAGGAAAAAGAAAAAAAGAAGGATAAAAGAATAAGCATGGTTGTGCTCCCTATCATCTTTCGCATGCCGGAGACGCGCTGGGGACTCGGAGGAGGAGGGCTTCTCACGTATAGGGCCAAAGGTATCCCAGAAAACGCAAGGCCTTCTTCCCTGTATTTTCAGGCTTACTACACCCAGAACAAGCAGTACGGCATAGAACTCAAGCCTGAGATCTATTTGAAGAATGAAGCCTATATCATTAACTCATACTTAAAAATCAGCAAATTCCCCAATAAATTCTGGGGATACGGGAACCAAACCCTAGATGAGGCGGAAGAAGATTACACCCCAAAAATGTTCAATTTCGACTTAAGTCTCCAGAAAAGAATCCTTCCGGGAGAGAGGCTGTATTTTGGCATCCAGTACAAATTCGAAAACCTCAATATTGTCGAAATTGAAGAGGACAAACAGCTCGCTTCAGGACTCATCACCGGCAGCGAAGGGGGAAAACTCTCATCCCTGGGTTTTATCCTCAACTGGGATAAACGCGACAACATCTTCTTCCCCCATAAAGGAAATTATTTCCAGTTAACTAGCAATTTCAACTCCCCGATATTCGGAAGCGATTTCAAATTCACCACTGTAAAATTTGACCTCAGAAAGTATTTCCCCGTCTTTAAATCCCATGTTTTTGCGGTTCAAGCGATCCTCCAATCTGTGACCGGGTCACCCACTTTTCGGCACATGTCCGAAATTGGGGGAGATATGATTATGCGGGGTTTATACAGTGGGCGTTATAGAGATATGTCCATGATTGTCCTCCAGACCGAACTGAGAGTAAAAATCTCGAAATTATTCGGAGCGGTTGTGTTCGCAAGTGTTTCGGATGTGGCGGATAAACTCGGAAGGATGAGCCTGGGGAATCTCAAATATTCTGTTGGTATCGGGCTCCGTGTCCTGGTCGTTCCCAAGGAAGGAACCAATATCAGATTAGATTATGGTTTCGGGAAAGGCACTTCGGGCTATTACATCACGGCCAACGAAGCCTTCTAACAAAAGCGGTTTTTTGCTGCAATTGACTTTTTTATTTATCATGCAGGGAGTTTACAGGGTTTGCAACAGCTGCACGGACTCCTTGAATACTTACTGTTGCAATCGCGATCACCAGGGCTCCCAGAGCAACTGCAAAGATAATAAGAAGGTTCATATCGATCCGGTAGGCAAAATGCTGCAGCCAGAGTTGGATAGCTGTCCAGGCTAGGGAGGAGGCGATCAAAACAGAAACCAGGATGAGCTTAACAAAATCCTTTGACAGCATGGAAACAATATTTGAAGTTGAAGCGCCGAGCACTTTCCTGATACTGATCTCTTTTTTCCGGGATAAAATCATAGTCCATGGTGATGACTTTAAGTCGAGCGGACTAGGAAAAGAAGCAAAACGACAAAGAAAGCAAAAGAATCAGCTATAAGATAGACTCCTCCTCTCAAATCGACAAAAGGCAGTCATGAATGGTCTCAGAAGTACTCGTCTATCTCTTCGGCTGCCATCGAGAGTTCCTGTTGGACAATTTGAGGTGGGGGAGGTCGTTCGGCAAAGAAAGTCAGATTGAGGTGAGCGGGGGATCTTATCGATAACCTTCGGTTCTTCGATAAAGGTGAGGCTTGACATCTGGCCACCACACTCTGGGCAGAGGAGAGAGTCATTGAATTTTGAGATCCTGAGGGATTGACCGTTTTTGGCCACACCTACCTCTGTGATAAGAAAGTGCAGGTGCGGATGAAAATTCATTCGGGACTCAAACGACTGTATCACGGCAATAATGCCTGGTACAATCTCTTTGCCTGTTACGGCCTTGAGGTATTTCAGGATGGCCTCTTTCCCGCAGAGACAAAGGGCTGATAGAAGCGAGCGGTTGTACTTAAAGGATATTCTCAGCATCTTGGGGATGGTGAAGACCACCTGGCGGTGAGGGACATCCAGAATAAGTGACTCCCGCATCCATTCGCCCCATTCCTCACGTCTTTTGGCATGACATGAGGGGGAAGAAACCTCTGAATTTGCATGAAAACATAACGAGCCTCTCTGTTCCGCAATGCGAACATCTTATTCGTGCAAATCCACACTTTGGGTTACCGCAGTCTAAGTATTTCTCTACCACTTCCTTAACAACAGGACGAAGAAAGCCATACTCTCTCTCAAAGCGGTTTTCATATTTAAAAACAAATTGCTCAAAGTAATGGAACAATACGCGGTAAAACACAGTGCGCTCTGGATGACGTTGGTGATAAAAGGCGCTTATGGTTGGATCCTCCCAACTTCGCTAGGTGTCTCCCTGGGATTAATGACCTTCTGGTCATTGATGATCCTGTTAGTACCTGGACGCCTTCCAGCAGGAAGTTATCTTGATCGGGCATTTTGGCTCGGTCTTCTTGATAGCCTTATTACGGGGATCACGTTAGGTTTCGCTCAATATCTGGTAATGAGAAGAAGAGTAAGAAATGTCCGATGGTGGGTTCCGACCATGATGGCTACCATGATGGTTACTTGGGTAGTACGTTGGTTCGTGAATCTTGGCGCGTCCTTTTTCGTTTTTGGTACGATGAGTAGAGTTGTCATTGCAATACTCTGTGCGCTTGGTGCGGAATTATCCGAGGAAGCTTTCGATGAATTAAGTCCTATGAATTCACCTATTCCGGCTTCACAGCGCGAATTGTAGTTCGGGTTTTCTAGAAAAATTGGAATAAAAAGAACTCCCTGAGGCATTCTCCGGGAGTTCTTTTTATATGGATATGAGTGTAGGTACAATGAGTTCAGGAGCGACTGTACAGTGGTTAGAGATCGCTCGAGCTGGAGCTACCTGAGCATATTGGTGTGTTTCTCAAATCGATACTGTACCAGTAGTAGCCATAGTCAGATTGTTAGAGCCAAACAGAGCCATACTCTCCTGTCTCAAGCCTTCCGTAGCATAACATTTCGCCAACGTCGTCCCGTGCGTACGCACGTTGTGTCGACATCAACTGCATAATCTCTTCTACAGTCGATTCTTGATACCCTAGATCATCTAAGATCCTTCGGAAGAACTTATCCGCCCGCCCGTCGATACCACTAACTGGAAAGTCTAGGAATTTCTTGGTTATGGTAATCTGGATTAGTGGGTCACCGGGCATCACAGCCCAGACATAAACGAAGTTTCCGTACCAGTACCAATAATCACTTGAGTAGAAGCTTGACGGGTCGTAAAAGTGCACCGCCCAACTGTCCTTCCCATCAGGATACTCCGTTGTAGGATACATCTCTGCGGAATACCCCAAAGCATAGAACATCTTATAAGCGTTCTCTAAAGACATTGACCAGATCTCCGCCTGCGGTAGTGGCGTTGGTGTGGTGGAGGTGTGTTTGTCGGTACCGGGGTCACTGTCGGTGCTGCCGTGGGAGTAGTTGCTGATGTTGGTTAGAGAGTCGCTATAACTGGCATTGGCGTGGCGGTGACAACGATGACGACTGGTTTGGGTGTGGGAGTAGTTCCACAGGATGTGAGAAAAAGAATCTCCAGGAATACCACTCCAAAAATGATTGCCAGTCTGACAATTTCGGGGGTCGATTTATTATTCAACGAATTCTTCATGCGCTGTCCCTCTCTTCGGACCGAAGGCAAGCTGTCCTCTGCTCCTATTGACACTGCAAGAGAAAAGTATGAATCGGCGACTGAATTACCTGTGAAGATTAGATTTAAACGATGAATCCGCAACGGTGCGGAATCTTCGCGTGTTCCGGGCTTCTTGAGAGACGAAAGCATGCGCCGTACAGGAATCGAACCTGAGTTGCTTGGGCTTAAAATCCCGCATGGTGGTGTGAATTTTTGGGGGAATGATATCCCAATGGACCGAGCTGTTGTTTCTCTATCTATCCAGATTCTTGAAAGTGGCTACCGGTCTCGAGCTGAGCCTGTAGATAGGTTACCCTGGTCGTTGCTAGACTCGCATTTCTACTCACAGCTGGTACAACAAACAGTGGGGGTTAGATACAGGTGCTTTCGTGTGGCAGGTTCACTTCCAAAATTGCCACAATTTCTTTTCTTTCTTGTATTTCTGCTCGGTTGCAGCTCCCGCCATTTTGCTCACTTTAGGATCCACTGAAACTGTAGCCTTAGTAACACCTGCTGGCTTCGGGCTGCCTTTCAAGTAGGACTTGAGTTTAGCCATACAATTTGGACAGATGTTCCAGTCTGAGGTATCCTGTGCAACAATTGTGTTTTTCCAGCCGTTGTACCATTCGGTCTTATTCATTAGAGCGATTGGGTCTCTGACCAAACCGTGGGACACTGGATTGAAGCCTTTCTTGAAGACGGCTTTACGCATGTCTTCCGCACTTATGACGGTGCCGACTCCAGGGGTACTGCAAATGTCGCAAACAGCCATTTTGTATTCTCCTTTCGCAAATAGATACCCACGGCTAAAGCCGTGGTACTTATCATAACTCAAGCTTCGCTTGACCTAAATCCTGGCTCTCTTGCCATTTTACATATTTTAGTATCTTCTTATCATCAATCCCAACTGTCGATGCAAAATATCCAGGCGACCACACTATATTCTCCTTCCAATATACTTTCGATAACCAAGAAAACTTTTTCCTCAATCGACTCGCAGTCATTCCCTTTACTCTTCCTATTACATCATTTACTGCATATTTTGGCGGACTTATCATAACCATATGAACGTGATCTCTCTGCATGTTATGTTTTATCATCTCACACCCAGCCATACTATCCATAACTCTCGGAAAAAGTCTTCTTAAATATCCCTGCACCCCAGGATTTAGGATACGGCGGCGATATTTCGGTATCCATACTATATGATACTCCGTACGATATGCACTGTGCCCTGATAACCTAATCTCCATTTCCCTATCATAAAATATCACCGCCTATACATTCACCCACGGGCAAGCCCGTGGAACTCTGCCCTCAGGGCTTTTAGAAACGACGCATAACTGCGCTTCTCACGCCCAGTGGCCTATCGGTTTCGAGCTTATCGGCCAATTAATGAATTTCTGGAAATGTTTCTCATATAGTATTCCTAAAAGGGAAAAAGAGGAAATAACCAAATTTATTATGACAAAAAGAGATATAAAATGCAAAAATCCCAAGGTACACCTGGGATTTTGATTAAATTGAGCATGGGCCGTACAGGAATCGAACCTGAGTTGCTTGGGCTTAAAATACCTTTTGTTATATTGGATTCAAGGCGGGCTGTTAATCAACCGGACAAAGGTGTTATTCCTATTCTTATATAGATTCTTGATAGACTGTACCGTGTCAGAGCTTATGAGACAGTATTGGGCTTAGAATTAATAGATGCTTTACCATCAAAACAGGGATCCCCAGCGGGATGTATTGATCCATGCCCACAATCAAGAGCCCCCAGCCGGTCACCCAAAGGTTGAGGATTTGCCTTTCCACAACCTCCCACAAAAAATTCCTTATATTTCTCCGGCCAGTAACTGGAGCACTTATAACCTCCAGCCCTTCTCCTTGAGGTAGGGGCGGATTATTTGTAAACGATGTACACTAAATCCACTCATTTTTACGGAGTTTGTGGCTATCAAGCAAGAAATTCCTATGAAACAGAAGAAAAAAATACATAGGTTCAATTCGAGGTTCCCAAGGCATGAGATAATCCAAATCTTTGCATTCTGTGTCATGGCTACACATTCATGGACGATTATTAATATGTTTCGTGAGGTTGCGTCTTGGTCGCTTTCGCTAAGTTTATGGGACCTAGTTGGGACGGTTTCGTACACATTAATTGCACTGCTTTTTGAAACCGTTGTATTTTTTTATGGTTCTTGTGGAGGTTGGATTTCTCCTGCCAAAAAAATGGATTGAAGGCCGATATGTAACAATAAGTTTGATAATTATTGTGGAAGCTACAATTTTATCGATAGTACTAAAACCTCATCTTGTGACAATTCTTGACGCGTATACCTTTCGACTCTTCGGGTTCCTGATTATTGAGTTGATTCTAATCGCATTATTAATTGTGTTTCTCCAAGTCCCCATATTAATTGTGAGAATCAATCGGATTGAAAAAGTGGTGAGACGGATCGCTGACCCCCTTGTAACGCTTGTATATGTATATATATTTGTGGATTTGATCGGACTTCTAATTGTCATAATTCGAAATGTATGAGGTCAATGACGACAACATGAATAAGAAGCAGGGGAGACGAGAATTCTTGAAGCTGATGTCCCTGATCTACATATCGGGACTATATTCTCATCTAATTCCACCAAAATCCCTAACCCAGTCTGTTGATAATCGCCCGAACATAGTCGTTCTGGTATTTGATACCTTATCAGCACTTCACCTTCAAATCCATGGTTACCACCGCGAGACAATGCCTAACTTGGCACGATTTGCAGAAAATGCCACCATATACCATTCTCATTATTCTGCAGGCAATTTCACAATGCCGGGTACTGCATCGATACTTACTGGTACATATCCTTGGTCACATCGTGGCTTCCACTTGTTCGGATCAGTTAAGGGTGAATTTTCTACCAAGAATTTGTTTCACACTTTTAGAGATAATCAATACACATGTTTCGCATTCTCGCATAACATAAACGTGAATATGCTCCTGAGTCAGTTCCGAAAAAGCATTGATCCACATTTAATGCCTCGCAATGTCCCATTATCTGACCATAATCTATCCGATTTGTTATTTCCTCGTGATTATGGAACTGCTGTTCGGAGTGAGTACCCATACCTGAATGACACTACGAAGCCTATTATAGGAAATTCGTTTTTGGTCTTGCTCCAAATCCTTCACAATTTTCCTAAATTCCTACCCACTGACGTCGTGAAATAAACACATTACATGAAAAAAGGTGATGTCAAGGACTAGGAAAAGAAGCAAAACGACAAAGAAAGCAAAAAAATCAGCTATAAGATAGACTCCTCCTCTCAAATCGGCAAAAGGCAGTCATGAATGGTCTCAGAAGTACTCGCCTATCTCTTCGGCTGCCATCGAGAGTTCCTGTTGGACAATTTGAGGTGGGGAAGGTCGTTCGGCAAAGAAAGTCAGATTGAGGTGAGCGGGGGATCTTATCGATAACCTTTGGTTCTTCGATAAAGGTGAGGCTTGACATCTGGCCTCCACACTCTGGGCAGAGGAGAGAGTCATTGAATTTTGAGATCCTGAGGGATTGACCGTTTTTGGCCACACCTACCTCTGTGAGAAGAAAGTGCAGGCAAAGGATTGCAGATAATAACTGCTTGTTCCATGGCTTTTTCGCATGGTGCAAATGATATAGCGAATGCTGTTGGACCGTTAGCAGGAGCAGTATTTACCTACAAATTTACAGAATGCATATCAGCAATATATGTACCGGTGTGGGTTTTAGGTATAGGAGCTTTGGGCATTGTTTTTTGTACTGTTTCTAATTAAATTTATTTTTTCCAAAAGTTCAAATCTGTTTTTTACAACCAGTTCTGCTGCGGCTGAAGGAGTGGGTGCACGCAAATCTACAATACATATAGATCTTTATATGAGGCAATTCGAAATATTGCAAATTTTCCAAAAAGTGATAAAATGAGAGGCAATAGTGAAAATTTTATTGAATTTTATTGAATTTTGTTTTAAAGGAGGATGTCATGGCAACAAGAATTGAAACAGATTCTATGGGCAGCATTGAAGTAGAAGACGACAAGTATTGGGGTGCGCAAACTCAGCGTTCATTACAAAATTTCAAAATAGGTGGCGAACGGATGCCAAAGGAAACGATAAGAGCTCTTGGTATCTTGAAAAAGGCATCTGCTCTGGCAAACATGGAGCTGGATGTTCTTGACAAAACGATAGGTGATTTGATTGCAAAAGTAGCAGATGAGGTAATCGAAAACAAATTAGATGATCATTTTCCACTGGTAGTGTGGCAAACAGGAAGTGGTACTCAAACTAATATGAATTCCAATGAGGTTATCTCAAATAGGGCAATAGAGATAGCAGGAGGTAAATTGGGCAGTAAAAATCCTGTTCATCCCAATGACCATGTAAACAAGTCTCAATCGTCCAATGATACATTTCCAACAGCCATGCACATCGCTGCTGCTGAAATGATTGTTCACAAATTAATTCCTGCTTTAAAACATCTAAAGGAGGAATTAGACAAAAAAGTAGTAGAGTTTAAGGACATTGTGAAGATAGGAAGAACTCATCTTCAAGACGCAACACCACTGACATTGGGACAAGAGTTCTCTGGTTATGCCAAACAGATAGAGTTAGGCATAGAAAGAGCTGAAGGTTGTCTAAAAAATCTTTACATGCTTGCCCTCGGTGGAACTGCAGTAGGAACAGGGTTAAATGCACCTATCGGCTTTGATGTTCTGTCTGCTAAAAGGATTGCAGAAATTACAGGACTTCCATTTGTAACTGCAGATAACAAATTTGAAGGATTAGCTGCTCATGATGCTATAGTAGAAGCCAGTGGTGCTATGAAAACTATTGCAGCCAGTTTTATGAAGATTGCCAATGATATCAGATGGCTGGCATGCGGTCCGAGATGCGGTTTCGGAGAAATAAGCATTCCTGCTAATGAACCCGGCAGTTCTATAATGCCCGGCAAGGTCAATCCTACTCAGTGTGAAGCTATGACTATGGTTGTAACCAGAGTATTAGGAAATGATGTAACCGTCGGATTTGCTGGCTCTCAGGGTAACTTTGAGCTGAATGTGTTTAAACCGGTTATGAATTATAGCCTGCTTCAGTCTGTCAGGCTTCTGGGGGATATCGCTGTAAGTTTCACAGACAATCTGGTCGTAGGAATTACGGCAAACGAGGAAAGGATAAATGAGTTGTTGAACAAATCCCTAATGCTTGTTACAGCGTTGAGCCCATATATAGGTTATGATAAAGCAGCTAAGCTTGCACATGATGCCTTTGAAGAAGGGACTACTCTAAAAGAAATGGCAGTTAAGTTAGGATATGTGACAGAAGAAGAATTTGACAAAATTGTAAGACCTGAAGAAATGGTAAAACCCGGCGTTCCTAAGAAAAAGTAAAATATTCAATTTATAGGCAGGAGTAATTTTGCTCCTGCCTATTTCACCCATTTCAACCTTTTTATAAAATGGATAGATTAAAAAAAACATTAAATGAAATAGATAAACGCGGCTATAAAACATACGATTACATTTTAGGTGAGTATGATTTTCGCGAATTTACTTTAGAAGTGGTTCATGTGCAAGGAGATCCTTTTGCCGCACCTTCTAAAATTACCATTTTTCTCCCCAAAAAAATTCAAACAATGTTTTTAAAAAACAAAAATAGGCGTATTGCTTTTGCCGATTATCTTTCTCGAAGATTTAAAGAGGGCATTAGAAGATTTGCCAAACTAAATAGGGGAAGTGGTTCAAGCGGACTTATCCTTATTGATGGAGGGGAACAGGTAGTTTTAGAAAGAAGCGCATGCGAAATAGATGAGAAGGGCATTGTCTTTCGCATATTTATAGCAGATGATGCACTACTTCCTCGTATAAGTGGTATATCTGATAAACCGTTTAAAAAAGCTGTGCCATTCAAAAGTCCTTCATCTTTAAAGGTAACATTTTTTCTTCCCGGTGGAAAAGAAATCACTGTTATAGGAAATTCGTTTTTGGTCTTGCTCCAAATCCCTCACAATTTTCCTAAATTCCCACCCAATGACGTCGTGAAATAAACACATTACATGAAAAAAGGTGATGTCAAGGACTAGGAAAAGAAGCAAAACGACAAAGAAAGCAAAAAAATCAGCTATAAGATAGACTCCTCCTCTCAAATCAGCAAAAGGCAGTCATGAATGGTCTCAGAAGTACTCGCCTATCTCTTCGGCTGCCATCGGGAGTTCCTGTTGGACAATTTGAGGTGGGGGAGGTCGTTCGGCAAAGAAAGTGCAGGTGCGGATGAAAATTCATTCGGGACTCAAACGACTGTATCACGGCAATAATGCCTGGTACAATCTCTTTGCCTGTTACGGCCTTGAGGTATTTCAGGATGGCCTCTTTCCCGCAGAGACAAAGAGCTGAGAGAAGAGAGCAGTTGTACTTAAAGAATATTCTCAGCATCTTGGGGATGGTGAAGACCACCTGGCGGTGAGGGACATCCAGAATAAGTGACTCCCGCATCCATTCGCCCCATTCTTCCCGGCGCTTGGCATGGCATGAGGGGCAGAATCCGCGAACTTTACATGAGAAAGTCAACAATCTTTCCGTTCCACACTCAGGACAGCGAATCCTCCCAAATCCACACTTTGGGTTACCGCAGTCTAAGTATTTCTCTACCACTTCCTTAACAACAGGACGAATAAAGCCATACTTTCTCTCAAAGCGGTTTTCATATTCAATAACAAATTGCTCAAAGTAATGGAACAATACGCGGTAAAACACAGTGCGTTCCGGGTGATGTTTACGATAAATCCATGCTAAAACATGGTTCTATAGTTCAAGAAACAGGCCAGAATATATGGATTGCTGAAAGCTGGATATGAGAGGAGGTCAAGAACCAGAAAAAAAATATTCCTCGCTCGATTTTTCTTTCCCTCCTGGTCGCTTTTGTGGCGCTTGGTGCTACAGCTCCAGAAGGGGGTATGCCGACCTGGAAGTATCTGGGAGGAAAAGGAGAGATGGCCATGATCGAGGCGGCCGAGCACTTCATGCTGGGCAAGCTGGGACAGATCATCTTTCTGATAGGGGGCCTGTTCTCCACC
>Ga0307422_1000828_pt1 | contig 16510 bp, 14 predicted proteins | sample SalMarWE160290MG_FD_202153 | JGI IMG/M metagenome (GOLD analysis project Ga0307422, IMG submission 202153) | Salt marsh sediment microbial communities from the Plum Island Ecosystem LTER, Massachusetts, United States - WE1602-90 | ecosystem: Environmental > Aquatic > Marine > Intertidal zone >...
TGGTTTTCTTTTTGGGTTTTATACCTGAAATTCTTCTTGGGCAGGATGTTTTCCTCCGGCTTACAGATTATGCCGGGGGTAAGGTAAATATGGTTGTAGAGTTATCGGAAGTCCAGGGAACTCCAATATTTATCAAAAAATTAAACAGGATCGAAGAGATTATAAGGTATGATCTCGATTATTCATTGTATTTTGAAATTTATTCGGATACTGCTATTTTTTCTTCAGAACATAAAAAAAGCGGCGTCTTACTCAGAATATTGGCAAATGAACCGAACTTAATATTGACCCTGTTGGATTTCCAGTCAAAGGAAAAAATTGGTGAATTAAATATACAGGTGTCTGGCGATTATAGAACTTTTTCTCATCGTATTTCAGATCATATTATCGAAATACTTACAGGGGAACAAGGTATTGCTGCAACTAAGATAGTTTTTTCTTATAAAAAGGGTGATAGGAAAGAATTAGCTTTGGTAGATTATGACGGATACAACTTTAAGAAACTTACAAATAACAATAATTATAATCTTTTTCCCTGTTGGGCTTCTGATGGTGAAAGGATATTGTATTCTAACTATGGTAGAGACCGTCTGGTTCTCAATTTGCTTGATATTGAAAAAAGAGATTCCAGGGCAATATTTTCTTACAGGGGGTTAAACTTTGCCCCGGATTACTCTCCGGATGGTACAAAGGTTGCTCTGACAATGTCTAAAGACGGTAATACCGAGATTTATCTTTTAGACCTTAACACAAAAAAAATAAACCGCTTGACCAGGAATTGGGCGGTTGATTGTTCTCCGGGTTTTTCCCCAAACAGTAGGGAAATTGCCTTTGTTTCAGACCGCAGCGGTATGCCTCAAATTTACATTATGGATATTTACGGGGGTAATGTAAGGAGACTTACCTTTCATGGTGATTATAATACTTCGCCAGCCTGGTCTCCCAAGGGAAGTTTAATTGCTTACGTTTCTCGCCAAGAAGATAATAAACAGCAAATCTGTGTTACAGACCCAAATGATTTTCAGCCAATACAGTTAACTTTTGATGGTAATAACGAAGACCCATCCTGGTCACCGGATGGTTTACATATAGTTTTTGCCTCGAGACGCACTGGATGGTATCAACTATGGTCAATGAATTGGGATGGTACAAGACAACGGAAACTCACCCAAGGAATTACAGCCTTTTCGCCATCCTGGTCACCGTATATGGAATAAAAAAATATTCTCACACAGAGTTACAAAGAACGCAATGTCTACGAGCCATTAGCTGTTAGCCTTTTGCTTTTTGCGTTTTTTTAAAGAGCTAAAAGCCAACAGCGAAGAGCTTATTTATTAATTTTCCGATTTGATATTTTAATCTTAGCAAAAAAAACCCCTGTTCGAAGGTGAACAGGGGTTTTTATTTTTACGAGTGAATTAACTTAGACTCGAACTTAGTATATATTAATCGTAGCTGAAAGCTTCAAAGACCTTATCCAGTCAGTTGATAGCAGTTCAACATTTGTAGCATCGAACATACCTAAGAGATCGAGAGATAAGTTCGGGGAAGGTTTCCAACCAAGTCCGTACGAGTAGTATACATCTTGATCGGTGGTCGAAGTGACAACTTTACCGTCTTCATAGGTTATATCTGTGCCATAAGTTTCAACATCGGAACCGTCTCCGCGTTCTATGATTCGTTCGTATACGGATACAGTATCAGTAACTATTTCTTCGGTGTATTCTGATTTTGAACCGACTGACATAGCTCCTATTCTCATAAACCAGTCTTTGTTTTTTCCAAAATTCAATTCGATTCCCGCGGGTATAGCTACTCTATTTGCTTTATTTTCTATTGTGAAAGTCGCATCCAGGTCGGCTCCGTTTACAGTCGTTGTGTAGTCGTCAAAATCGCTTCCTGCACCATCGTCGTCATCAAAAGAAGAGATAATATCCATCCTATAAGCTCTGTCTTCTTCTAAAGTCATCGATATGCTGTTTAGCATACATCCTAATCCAAATCGAACGTTTTCAGCTATCTGCCACTCTATTCTGCCTGTTAATCCCATAGCATTACCGGATACGGAAATAGGAGCAGTAAGATTATCTATAGCAAGCGTATCAAAAACTTGTACTTCGGATGGAATTAACTCGTCCTGATATATTCCGTGGAAGCGTTCTTCGTAATTATGATCTCCGCTTCCGAAGACGGTAGCGAAATTACCGCCAATTTCCCATAACAATCCGGTGGTTTTATCTAAATCACTGATTTGAAGTCCGATGCCTAACATATTAGCAGTGTATTCGTTTTTATCCAGTGTAATAAGGGAATCGTCGGTAGTAAAAACAGTAGCCGCGTCTCCGGGATCCCTATCTTCGAAATAGAAAGCAGTCCCTTCAGTATTGTATTTTTCTCCGCCGGATATTAAGAAAATATCTCCTCTGGCTGTCCAATTCCTATAAGGTTTAGAATAGGAAAGCGCGTAAGTTGTTATAGGTGTCGAATATTCATCTGTTCCGTTTTCCGCGCCGTACCAGAGTTTGTCGACACGAACCGTTGGGTCGAGAGTTCTCGCGATATAATATGCTGAGTCCTCGAATTCTTCTTTCTCTGTATAATTCATGCGTTTATAAGTAAAGGCTATTTCGCTTCCTTTGCCCATCTGTTTTCCTAAATTCAAGAGAATGCTATTCGCGGATTCCTCCTCTTTTCCTGTTGAATCCAGATGTTCAAAATACATTTCATTGAAGTCTTCATCATAATCTGTATCATTGTAATAAGTCTCATCTATTATCCCGTCGAAGGAATTATTACGGTTTGCGTTACCGTAAAAAGCGGTAACTTTCCATCCATTGTATATGGGACTTGTGGCACCTATAGCAACTGTATTCGCGGAGGAGTCAGGAGTTTCTCCGCCATTAACAAGGTTACTAAGATTGGTGTATATACGAGCGCCTTCGACGTTGAAGATATCGGTCCCGTCTATACCATTGTCAAGATCATCCTCGATCGAATAAGTGGCTTGATGTCTGAATGATTCGAGATTTAGCATATCGGTAGACATAGGCATCCAAACTTGCGCTAATACGCCCTGTACAAGGAACAAGGCACATAACAGTACTACTGACTTCTTCATAAGACCTCCTTATGAGTTTGTTTTAATTGTTTCCTTTTTCCTATGATTCAAGCTTGTACAACAAATATCCAAGTAGTTGAAATCAAAGATAAGTTATTTTTCTATTTTGTCAATACTTTTACCAAAAAAACGCAAAAAACCCCTTGACAAAACTTTTAAAATTTTTACTCTAATTATTGTGTAGAATGAAAATCATAAAATATTTTTGTGGTAAAGATTCAGAAGGTAGAGTTGTGTGAACTTTATGGTTAATTTTAAGTTTAAAGAGAGGTGAAAATGTTTTTTAGAACGAAATTAAATTTATCAATTATCTTTTTGTTGTTTGGGGTGATTATGTTGCGGGGTTGGCATAACGTAACAGGTGGTGGTACTATTTATGCTAAACCGGGAGATATTATATCCCTGTCTTGTGTTCTTGTAGAAGAACCACAATGTTGGTATCCTCCACAAGGTATACTTTGTACCTGGCTACCGTATACTCTGTGCCCGGATTGCACTTGTGGAAATGGTATGCGTTCCTTTGGGGGAGTTGCGGGAAGAAGCGATAAACAAGGGAACAATTATTGTTCTTATTCTTTGTGGGGAGGGGTTATAATTAACCCTAACGCTTCTTCCGGGAAACGGACTGTAGCCGGGGGTAGATGCGGTGATTTTTCCGGATATCTGGCTGGCGGTTGGGAAATCATTATTGAGGATGATCAGATACCCGATGAGTGCGCGGAGGCTGGAGACCCTGTGAACGCCAAAGACGGAACTTTTAATATCGAATCAGTAGATGTTTTTTCCGGTACATCTAAAGGTGTGAGTTTAATCAGAAGCTATAAAAGTAGAAAAAGAGGAGTTTACTTTATAAATAATCCGGAGTATAGAGAATTGTTATTACCTTTTGGTGAAGGCGGATGGACTCATAATTATACTAAATCTATGTTGATAGATACTATAGACGGCGATGCTTACTACAAGATGAGGAACGGAAATGACGTAAGAAATGTTAGGTACGTGAGCAAAAGCGGTAGCGCTGATTCTGTAAATTTCGCGGATGTTTATAAAGTTCATAGCGGATTGATGGAGATAGATACCAACTGCTGGAAATATATAAAATCAGACGGAACAATAGAATTTTATTCGAGAAGCGGTGTTTTTTTTCAGGTCGCTTTAATCGATTCAGTGGAAAAATCAAATGAAATAATCTTACGTTTTGGATACGATGAGGGAGATACTCTGGATTATGTGACGGACAAATGGGGAGATAGCCTTAAATTTTATTATAAAAATTATGATTCCGATTTATTGCTGGATAGGATAAAGCTTTCCGGAAGAAACGAATTCATCGAGTATAAATATAAAGGATTTGGCAGTCTTTACGGAGGATCCCTGGATGATCCTCTATATCGATTGTCCCAGATAGTAAAACACACAAGCGAGGATACCTTAGAGGATGAAATAATCGTACTCGATAGATATTATTATAACAGAGATTTAATTCCCGAAGTTGATACGGGTGTTGATTATAAAATGGATATAGTTGCTCAGGTTTTCCCCCAGGGAGAATATAACGAGGATAATGATACGAGTATAACGGCGTATAATGAACATCGCCTGAGCGGATGCAGGGTAAATAATTGGTACGGACAATATCCAAATGAAGGGGTGTATTATCAGGAAGTAGCTTCAGGAGATACAATATTGGAGAAAATGTATATAGATAGGTTTTACAGCGGAAATCATAGAGTGGATTCTATATATGTTTATCACTGGGAAGATTTACGTGAAATCGGAGCGCATGATACTTATGATACCGCTTTTACTCCCAGCTCCGATGGTTACGATTACACGGAGGTAATAAGATATAATCCTATCGGAACGCGTTCTTCTGTATCGATGGCTGAGAAAACCACAACATATCTCAGTTATGACGAAGATTATAATCCTCTTCAGATAGAAAAACCCGATGGTGAAATTGTTCGATATGAATACTATCCGTACACGGTAAACGGCGAAACAAGATATTCTTCCTATCCTACAAAAATAGTGTATCCGGGCGGTGATTCGGTTCTGAATTACTATTCACAACCCGATCCCGATAATCCATATTATATCAGGTTGGAAGAAAGTGTGGATGAAGTGGGTAGAGGTACCGTTTACACTTATGACGCGAATAATTATACCGACGAAATCAGCCTCGAAGATAGATACGTCGCGGGAGAGGGAGTAACGGACGTTGTTACTGATTACGATTATAACGCGGCAGGTAACCTACTGCAGGTAACAGATCCCGAAGGTGTAATTACATATTATGAATACAGTGATAATGATAACGGTCCTTTTCTTTTGAAGAGCGGAGTGGATGTGGGAGGAGACGCAAATCAGAATAATGACATACTTACGTTTTATTCATACAATGATATAGGTGAAATCGGAGAGAAAATTGAAGCGAGGATAAATCCTTCCGTAATGGATACAACAGAATACGAATACGACATTATGGGTAAACTTTCGAAGGTTATCCATCCAAACGGGGATTATGAAGAATTTGTGTATGATAAGGCGGGAAACCTTTCGAGTAAAAAATCGCTGGATACGCTGGGTAATTCTGTTGTGACTCATGAATATAAATCATCCCCGGTGGGGAAACTAAGAAAAGTCGAAGAAAATGAAGGTTCAGGATACACAACGAAATACGATTACAATCAGGACGGAAAACTTATCAAATTTACTAACGCGCGTGATAAGGACATAAATTATAATTATAATCAGAATAAACTCGTATCGACTCATTACGCGGACGGAACGAAAGACTCACTCGGTTATTATCCCTGCGGTTGTTTACTGCAGTTCAAGGAAGACAGAAAAGGAGAAGTAACCGAATATATTTATGATGAGAGAAGCAGAATGCGAAGTAAATTATATTATGACGATATTTCTCACTTCAACAGCAGCAACCCGTCCGATTCTTTAGTTTATGAATATAACAAAGCGGGAGAAATAATAAAAACGAAGGACAAAAACGGAGATATTCTTTATAGCAGGGATGACGTGGGTAATTTAGATACTGTAAAAGTATATTCTCTGTATGAGAATGTCTATCAGTATGACTTATCGGGAAGAAAAACACAACTGAAGTCTTATAAATTCGGGAATCCATCACAGGTGTATTTAGAACAGACTTTTCAATATGACGACGCGGGAAGGGATACTTCCACAGTCGCGGACGGTAACAGATGGAGTCTTTCATATTATGATAATAGCGCTTTAAAAGAGATAGAATATCCGGAAATTCCTATAGAGGGATTACAGCGTAAGGACAGACTCACGGAGTCTTATACCATCGGAAGTATGGGAGAGATTAAAGAGATTTCTGTTCCCATGGGCGCTTCTGTTGAATTCGAAGATAATCTTTTGGAAAATTCCGGTTTTGAAGAGGGAAATATGAGTAAATGGGAGGGTTATCCTCATAGGGGCCAAACAGAATGGTATTTGGATTCACTGAATGAGATTATGGGGATTTCTTGCGGAAGACCAAAAGTAAACCGTACCGTATCACATTCATGGGAAATAAGAAATTATAATCCCAGAGAAGGAGCTTATGTATTGTATTCCCCTAATGCTCCCCGGCGATTTCATTCCGTTCTTGATTTTGCCATTCAGAGATTTAGAATATCCGATTATAATAGTCCATTCGAGGCTTCCTGTTGGGTAAAGACGGATGAATTGAAAGGAGGAGTGAGAATAGGAGTATTTTTCTGGGTGGAGGAATCGGATAGCATAAGAGTATTGACTCATAAGTATTCGGAAAAGATTACGGGAACGAACGACTGGGAGCGATTATCGATTATTGTCGGTGATGATTTTGATGATGTGAGTGATTTTAACGGTGTTTTTTATATAGAACGAACAAGAGGTAAAGGGAGATTATGGGTGGATGAAGTGGTATGCAGACAGAGTAAAGACTCATTGAAATTCGCTAAAGAATACAAAGTAACTTACGAATACGACAGAAGAGCAAACAGAAACTATTCATCGATCAAACTTCCCGATGGAACAAAGGAAGAACAGATATACAGATATGATAATATAAACAGATTAAAAAGAACGATTTATCAGGATTCGGGAGGACCTCCGTCCTTAAGATACGAGTACACATACGATGCGGTCGGTAACAGAACAATAAAAGTAGAAACCGATTTTGACTCTCCTGATACAAGTCAATACACATACAATTATAACACGAACAATAACCGCTTAACAGATATAACCGAAACGGGAGAGACTTATACTTATAATGATAGGGGCGATCTCCTTACCTCAACTGGCGGATATGTGTTTAATTACGACAGAGAAGGAAGGCTCGAAGAAATCATAGAAGCAAACGGAGCAGATACGAACAAGTTTAGTTTTTCTTACACTTCCGAAGGGAGAAGGTTCAGGAAGATACACCTAAGGGATACAAGTGGTGTGGTAACGGCGGATACTACTTACTACGTATATGACGGGATGTTCGCGGTTGCGGAACTCGATGGACATCTTGACTTGAAGGCGAAATACATTTATGTTAATGGTATGTTAGTCGGAAGGATCGATTCAAGCGGAGAGTTGTATCAGTATTTCCATGATGGTCTTGGGTCTATTACGATGATAGTTGATTCAACTGGTAGTTATCAAAACCTGTATACTTATGATGATTTCGGGGATTTCAGACATAAATCAGAAAATGTTTCAAATAGTTACTGTTATACCGGACAGGAGCGAGATGAGAACCCGTCTGGTTTGTACAACCTCCGTGCGAGGTATTACGCGGCGGGGATGGGGAGGTTTACGCAGGAGGATCCGGTGTTGAATGTAAGCGGTGGATCGTCGTCGGGTGGGTGTACTGGATGTAGTGGTGGTTCTCTTTCAGGGTTTCCGTCTGGTTCGCCTGAAAGGTTAAACGCGTATGTTTATGTGAGTAACAATCCAGTTAATTATATAGACCCGCTTGGATTATCCTGTACAAAGGCGGAAGCAAGGGCTGAGTTCAATGAAGTGCGAAACGTTTATATCGAATGTACGCATGAAATTAAATTGGGTTGGGGCCCCCATGAAGGTTGGAAATGGTTAAATACATGGCGTACTAATGTACCTGGTCATGGGTGCGGAAGTTTTGCAAGTGAATATATTTCATGTATACTTAGAAAAAATGGTGCTAATATGCGATGTTGTAGACTTAAATTTCAACACGTTTTTATACATGCTTGGCTTGTTGTTGATTGTGACTGTGGTGTTGGTGGATATTTTGGTGGTGGTTATCATGATCCGTATTTTAGAAGAGATTGAAAGGAGAAAAAATGGAAACAAATAAGAGCACAAACAAGAAAATCGATATATTTATTATTTTATCGTTGATTACAGGGACTATTTCTATTTGTGGTTGGTTCTTTTTTGGGGAAGGTGGGGTATGGGATGACCCACTTTCTCTACCGGGTATATTGTATTGTTTGCTAACTTGGTGTTTCTTATCTTTTATTGCACTTATATTAATGGCAATTGGAGTAATACGCAGTAAGGTTAAGAAGAATACAAGGCATTTGGGTTTTATTCCCACCATACTTATTGTTACGGTAGAATCGTTTTTCGCTTTTTGCGGGGCAACAGCTTTAGCGCTTGTTGTTGTGGTCATATACGTCGCAACATATAAGTGGTGGGCAAAATAACAAGCGGTTTTGACTTGAGGAATCGTAGAGCGGGGATTTATCCCCCGCTTTTTACCGTTGGGGATAAACCCCTAACGCTACGTCTTTCGGGACTGGGAAGTCCCTCCTACAACAAAATAATCTTTGTGTTCTCCGTGTGCTCTGTGTGAGATTATTTTTTGAGTGGCATGTTCGCGGTAGCGGAACTCGACGGACATCTTGACTTGAAGAGTAAATATATCTATACTAATGGTATGTTAGTGGGGAGGATTGACGAAAACAATGAACTTTTCCAGTATTTCCATGATGGTCTTGGGTCTATTACGATGATAGTTGATTCAACTGGTAGTTATCAAAACCTGTATACTTATGATGATTTCGGGGATTTCAGACATAAATCAGAAAATGTTTCAAATAGTTACTGTTATACCGGACAGGAGCGAGATGAGAACCCGTCTGGTTTGTACAACCTCCGTGCGAGGTATTACGCGGCGGGGATGGGGAGGTTTACGCAGGAGGATCCGGTGTTGAATGTAAGCGGTGGATCGTCGTCGGGTGGGTGTACTGGATGTAGTGGTGGTTCTCTTTCAGGGTTTCCGTCTGGTTCGCCTGAAAGGTTAAACGCGTATGTTTATGTGAGTAACAATCCTGTGAATTACATTGATCCTATGGGGTTGTATTGTACAAAAACTGAAGCATTGTTAGAAATGAATGAAATGAGAAAGGCTTATAGAAAATGTCTTCGGGAGAAGCCCTACGGCTTTGGGCCAATAGAGGCTCTAACTTGTAGTTGTACACGAGGTAGGTATGGAGCATCGTGTGTTGATATCGCCGAGTGGGCAATTAAATGTGTAGAGGGTAAAACACATAGTAGATGTTGTGGAATGAGCGAGGTTACATTAGGTAAAATACATGAGTTTATTAAAGTAGAATGTCAGTATGAGCATTGCGGGGAGATTAAATCCGAAACAAGATATGGCGATCCGTATTGGCGTTTTTGAGGAAAAAGAAGGTAAATATATGAAAAAAAGAATAAAAATCATAATTTCAATATTTGTAATTTCTCTTATAATAGCATTAATCATACCGGAGGCAGTTACTTACTTGACGGAAGGTGATATTATTACAACAGGACGTAATATGCGGAAAGTTAAATATGCGTTGAATAGATGGAGTATGGAATCATCCGAAAAATATCCTCAGTCTTTAGATGAGAAAACTAAGAAGACGAATGAACCGTTTTCGTCTTTTCTTTTAAGGGAAGATTGGTATAAGCCAATTGACAAAAAATCCTTGTCTCAAATGATAAAATTTAAACCTTTGGCAGAAAGCATTTCTGTGCAAGTGCTTCCATATAGAATATATATCTATACTGATGGAAATAAATATAAAATTGTTGGTGGAGACGAAAGAGGAATTCTGATACCCGAAGATAGATCGGTAAAAATAGGAATTTTAAAACCTAAGATTATTTACTCTCCTAATTATGGGGAGACCGAGTAGTTTTATTGTTTGATTGTATTGAGCATATAGAGTGTTTACGGTTTAGGAAATAATCGAAGCGGATACGACTTACTATGTATATGATGGGATGTTCGCGGTAGCGGAACTCGACGGACATCTTGACTTGAAATTCAAATACGTGTATGTTAATGGTATGTTAGTGGGGAAAATTGATGCTAACGATGAATTGTTCCAATATTTTCATGATGGTCTTGGGTCTATTACGATGATAGTTGATTCAACAGGCAGTTATCAAAACCTTTATACTTATGATGATTTCGGGGATTTCAGAAAGAAGGACGAAAATGTTTCGAATAGTTATTGTTATACAGGACAGGAGCGAGATGAGAACCCGTCTGGTTTGTACAACCTCCGTGCGAGGTATTATGCGGCGGGGATGGGAAGGTTTACGCAGGAGGACCCGGTGTTGAATGTAAGTTCCGGATCGTCGGGTGGATGTTGTGGGAGTGGTGGTAGTGGTTCTTCTTTGGGTTTTTCGGCTGGATTTCCTCAGAAAGCAAACGCGTATGTTTATGTGGGAAATAATCCTACGATTTACATTGATCCTATGGGATTATCCTGCACGAAAGCGGAAGCGAGGATAGAATTGCAGGAAATACAAAGAGCTTATGAAGAATGTAGAAATGAAATTAATTGGGGTTGGGGACCTTACGAAGGTTTTAAATGGTTATGGTTAGGGGGTTGGTTTTTCGGTTATGGGCATGACTGTGGTGAGTATGCATCGGAATATATGGGATGTATATTCAAAAAAATGGGTGCTAATATGGGGGGATGCTGCCATCTCGAGTTCAGACAACATGGTGGACGTATTCATGCTACAATTGATGTTAAATGTGATTGTGGTGTTGAGGACAATTTTGATCCATGGTTAGCACCATTAAAGCTTTAAAAGGAGGAAGAATGCAAACAACGAAGAACGCAAACAAGAAAATTGATATATTTATTATTTCATCAATAGTTGTTGGAATTGTTTCTGTTTGTGGCTTTTTTATTTTTGCGGGAGGTTCCGTATGGAGTTCACCAGTGGTCTTATCGGAGGTAATACATAAGATACTAACTTGGGCGTTCTCTTCTCTTATTTCTTTGATATTAATGACAATTGGGGTAATTCGTAGTAAAGTCAAGGACAACACAAGAAATTTAGGATTTGCTCTGACTTTGCCCATTGTCACAGTGGAATCATTTTTCGCTTTTATTAGTTGGCTTCCTTTAGCCTTTCTTATTGTTGTAATTGCATATATTGCAACATATAAATGGTGGGCGAAATAACAGGCGTTTTGACTTGAAGAATCGTAGAGCTGGGGTTTATCCCCCGCTTTTTACCGTTGGGGATAAACCACAACGCTACGTTGTGTTAGGGTGGTTTTAAAAAACATTATACTTTACTTTGTGTTCTCTGTGCCTTTGTGTGAGATTATTGTTTTTATGGCAGTCTTGACTTGAAATCCAAATACGTGTATACTAATGGTATGTTAGTGGGAAGAGTCGATTCAAGCGGTGAGCTGTATCAATACTTCCATGATGGTCTTGGGTCTATTACGATGATTTGTGATTCGACAGGCAGTTATCAAAACCTTTATACTTATGATGATTTCGGGGATTTTAGGAAGAAGGATGAATCAGTTTCGAATAGTTACTGTTACACCGGGCAGGAGAGGGATGAGGAGCCTTCTGGTCTTTATAACCTCCGTGCGAGATATTACGCGGTGGGGATGGGAAGGTTTACGCAGGAGGACCCGGTATTTGGGATTGCCGGGTTAGCGGCTATGGGTAGTTGTGGGAAAACAAATATTATAATTGATAATCTAATTGAGACAAATTTATATCTTTATGCTTTTAATAATCCAATGAGATATACTGATATTATGGGGTTAGATCCTTGTGAAGATCTCTGGAGATGCTTAAAAAAGATACCAATAGATTACGAAAAAAGAAGACAACAGTGTTTAAAAAATGCCATTGATTGTGTTAGAGATCCTTGCAAAAGTAAGGCTGAATGTATTGAAGGATTACACAAATGCCATCGTATAAAAGAAAAGTTGCGTTTTATGGAAGAGAGAGAATGTAAAAAGCGATATAAATGGCGTTGCTTTTGGTATAAAATAGGGGATAATATTCCTATTCCAGGTTTACCTCCATTTTTTCTATTTCCTGAACAGGATGATGGAGTGCCAAGAACATAGCTCAGGATAATTTTAACGATTTGTAAGCTATAATTATATCAAAAAATCTGGATGAATTTTATAGAAATAAGGAGTTAATATGGATAATAAAATTAGATTTTTATTGGCGATTGTAGTAGCAATAGCCGTGGGTTTGTTAATTGATAAGTTTGGGCTAGAGTTTGGTGGGTATGAATTTTCTAATAAAAATTTTTATATTGGATTGGTCTTTAACATTATTGCTTTCTTTTTGGTTGGATTTATATCTGCATTTATTGCTAAGGAAAGAGAAATGCTTGTTTCTTTTATCGCGTTTTTTATTTTGAATCTATCTTGGACATACTATGAAATTCAAGGTTTGAGGGAAGCAAAGATTAGTTTTGCGTCGATTCTGACTTATATTGATATTGCGTTGCCCTTCCTTTCGAGAATGGCTGTATCCTTATTAGGTGGGTTTCTGGCTAAAAAGTTAAATCAGTTACAGAGAAAGAAGGCTGGAGATTCATAGAAGACCTTTCTTTTTACTATTTAAGGATAAACCCCAGTGTTACGTTTTTCGGGATTAGGAAATCCCTCCTACAACTAAATAATCTCTGTGTTCTCCGTGTGCTCTGTGTGAGAATATTGTTTTTACGGACATCTTGACTTAAAATCCAAGTATGTTTATACTAATGGTATGTTAGTGGGGAAGATTACCTCGGATAATGAATTGTTCCAGTATTTCCATGATGGTCTTGGGTCTATTACCATGATTTGTGATTCGAGTGGTACTTACCAGAACCTCTACACTTATTATGATTTTGGGGATTTCAGGAAAAACGATGAATCAGTTTCGAACAGTTACTGTTATACCGGGCAGGAGAGGGATGAGGAGCCATCGGGGTTGTATAACCTCCGAGCGAGGTATTACGCCGCGGGGATGGGGAGGTTTACGCAGGAGGATCCGGTGGATTATGCCTTTGATCGACCACAAAGAATGAATTTATATACATACGTTATGAATGATACTTTGAATAAACTTGATCCACTTGGATTGTACTGCATATCGTTAGGCCTTGCTACACCAGGTTTTTGGGAGAAAACAGGAGAGAGGGTTACAAAAGATACTGGATGGCAGTTGACTCAATCTCAACTTGATTTACAAGCGGCAAGTCCTCAAGCAGGGGTTTTAACCTTTTTAGTTACTTGTGTTTGGTATAGAGAAAAGACAATAGTTGAAACTCAAACTAGAATATGGAGAGATTATGAAGCTTGTTTTGATCATTGTGGTATACCAACTGGAATTCGAAAAAAATATTCTTTTGAGGAAAGGGCAATTACTAGGATAGAACCGAAGAGTGTTTTGAAACAAAAACTGCAATCGTTCTTTCATCCAAGACCCCCTCAATGGATATGTAATAATTCGTGGGTTCTTCAGCCTTAATATTAATTAAATAAGGAGGAATAATGAAATCAAAATTTACGTTCATCCTGTTAATTACCGTTGTAATAACATTATTTATTTATGTTTTTTGTGCCATATTTACACCTGTTGGGGAATATATATGTAATAAACGTGAAGAAGTTAAATATCTGAGAGAAATAAAGAAAAATCCAAATAATATAGAGAACTACCATAAATTAACAATACTATATTGGAAAAAGAATGATTATAATAATGTGTTGGAATGGTATAAAAGACAATTGTCAGTTGATACTACAGCACTAGCTGAACTTCATGCGCAAATTTCTAATATGTTCCTTATAGTAGGAAGCGATTCTCTTAACAAACCTTCGTACAGAGATTCAGCATTTAAGTATGTTAGAAAAGCTCAAATGATTGGAGATGAAGATCCTTTTGTATTAAGTACAATTGCAAATTTATATAAGCAGTTAGGCGAAGACTCTTTAGCGCTTGAACTTTATAAAGAAGTCTTAACTCAATTCCACGGAGATTCATTAATGCTCGAATCTAAACTTTTTAAGCAAAACCTAATAGAAAGCATTGCAAATTTGGAAAAAAATGAAAAACAAAATAACTAGTATTTTAACAGGAAGTTATATATGGATTTCTTTAACTCTTATTAGAGGTATTTTTATATCCGGTGGAGATACCTCTTCTTCTTGCCTTGCTTCAAATACAATATCTACTTTTTTCGGATTGATAGCTGGTTTTACTGCTGGTTACTTCGCCGAAGAGAGAGAATTACTTGTATCTTCCCTTGCCGTATTCATGGGGGTACTTCCTTTACAATTAATGTTTTTGAGTAGTTTCTTTGATGAAAGTGGTATTTGTATCGTAGGAATTATATATATGCTTATCCCCGTGATAGGTGGTTTTGTAGGAGGGTTGTTAGCTAAGTTGCTTAAGAAGAAATTAAAGAAATCTGATTAATTAAAATCAGATAAGTTATTATACTTGATATGTGTATACTAATGGTATGTTAGTGGGAAGGATAGATTCAAGTGGTGAGTTTTATCAGTATTTCCATGATGGTCTTGGTTCTATTACGATGATAGTCGATTCGACAGGTCAATATCAAAATCTATATGCTTATGATGATTTTGGGGATTTCAGGAAAAAGGATGAGGAAGTTTCGAATAGTTACTGTTACACCGGTCAAGAGAGGGATGAAGAACCTTCAGGTCTTTACAATTTAAGAGCGAGGTATTACGCGGTGGGGATAGGGAGGTTTACGCAGGAGGATCCGATCTGGCAAAATACTGTAAAACGCCAATTATTACCCTTCTGGGAATATAACTTTATATATGGTTCCTGTAATTCAACGGGAAGTTGCGGATCCGGTCCATCATGCACTGGTCCTATTTCTCCGCAGGACAATAATCCTTACGTTTATTGCATCGGCAATCCTATTAACATGATCGATCCAAGTGGACTTTTTTGGACGATACCCGGTACAAACTGGTGTGGTCCGAATTATAACGGAGGAATAAGAAAACCTCTGGAGGATATTGTCTCTGATAAGGATTTGAGGAAAAAATTAAAACCACCAAATAATCACTTAGATTTTTGCTGCATGCATCACGACTTTTGTTACATGATGTGCAGGGAAAATGGTGGAATTGGGTGGGGTTATTGTCACCGTGTATGTGATATTCGATTTTCCGGATGTCTAGAGGGAAACTACCAACCTTTAAAGTTAAAATAAAGGCTTAGTTATACTTGAACTATTTATAAAAATAAAATATCGCGGAGGTTTAAATTTGAAAATTAAACAAAAAAGAAAGCAGATATTTCCTTGTATTATCTTAGCCGTAACACTACTATGGTTGATGAAATTTTGGGGGTTAACACTATCTGGAATGTTTCAAAAGCCTACAAGTAGAGAAGTTACACTTTTCTATATTGCTAATTGGCCAAGTCTGATATTTGATTTATATCCCGTATCTGCAATTGATGGTAGGTATAATATTGAAGCCGGTTTTTTCAATCCATTGGTTATGACTGTTAATGCGATAGGATGGGGAATAATAGGTTTTATAGTTGGTTTTATAATTTCATTGAAAAAGCCTGATATGACTATTTCACTCTCTAAACTGAAAAGGGAAATCTTTTCAGATAATAGAGATATAAGAATAACTGTATCCCTCTGGATTTACTCATTATTAGTTGTTACTCTATTGGGGTTTAATCAGTTAACATTCCAAATTATGCCTGCCATCTCAATGGTTTTTTTTATTATACAGTTCTTTCTGTTGATGTCAACACTTTTATTCCCCATTATTGCACCACTCTTAATTATGGAATCTACAATCCATTTAGTGCGGGGTAAAAAAAGAAAAGATTATCTAAATTTATCTCAGCGTGTAGCTTTACGGTGTGTGTTGATTTCATCTATATTTCTTATTGTTGCTTTTCTAATAATTTATTTTACACGGCAATGACTCGAGAAACATAAAAGGGTAATCGCATGTTAACGGGGTCATGTTAACGGGGTCAGGCATTGAAATGTGAAAAAGGAAGACAGTGTCGAGTTTATAATATTGCTTCGCGTAAGCTCAGTATGTCGACGAATCCGCAGTTACTTTTTTTTCGG
>Ga0307422_1000837_pt1 | contig 16430 bp, 14 predicted proteins | sample SalMarWE160290MG_FD_202153 | JGI IMG/M metagenome (GOLD analysis project Ga0307422, IMG submission 202153) | Salt marsh sediment microbial communities from the Plum Island Ecosystem LTER, Massachusetts, United States - WE1602-90 | ecosystem: Environmental > Aquatic > Marine > Intertidal zone >...
GTCAAAATGTAATGCCTGTCAGGAGATCACTTACAAAAAGGAGCTTGAGCGCAACCTCCACGTATGCCCCAAGTGCGGCTATCACTTTCCCATCAAGGCCCAAAAAAGGCTCGCCATCGTGGCGGACAAGGGCAGCTTCGTGGAATTGGACGGAGCGTTGGCGCCGGTTGATCCTATTTCATTCCGTGACTTGAAGAAATATTCCGACAGACTCCATGAGGCGCAGGAAAAGACGGGGTTACGGGACGCCTTCATCACCGGGAGGTGTACAATCCATGGGTCTCCGGCGATGATCGGAGTCTTTGATTTCGGTTTTTTGGGAGGAAGCCTGGGATCAGTGGTAGGGGAGAAGATCACTAGGATGGTTGAGAAGGCCAGGGATGAAAAAATAGGGGCGATCATTTTTACCTCCTCCGGAGGGGCGAGGATGCAAGAGGGCATCCTCTCCCTTATGCAGATGGCCAAGACCAGCGCCGCCTTGTCCCTCTTGCGGAAGGAGCGATTGCCTTATATCTCGGTCCTGACGGACCCCACCACGGGCGGCGTCACCGCCAGCTTCGGCATGTTGGGAGACATCATTGTGGCCGAACCGGGGGCCTTGATAGGGTTTGCCGGTCCTCGGGTCATCAAAGAGACCATCAAGGCCGATCTCCCACCAGGATTCCAACGGGCGGAGTACCTCCTCCAGCATGGTATGATAGATCTCATCGTGGAGAGGCAGGATCTCAAAGAACAATTGGGGAAGTTATTGGCTCTCTTGTATCCCTAAGGTCGCCTTCACTGTTCCCGTTTACCCATGAGTCAGCACGAGACGCTGGCATATCTGTATGCCTTGGAGAGATTCGGGATGGTCTTCGGTTTGGAGAACATCTCGCGCCTCTTACATGCCTTAGGGAATCCCCATCTGGATTTGAAGGTGATCCATGTGGGTGGAACGAACGGGAAGGGGTCGGTGAGCGCCATGATGGCCGCTGTCTTACGCGAGGGGGGATACCGGGTCGGTCTCTATACATCTCCTCACCTGGTATCGTTTACGGAGAGGATCCAGATCAACGGCGTCGAGATTGGGTGGGAGGAGGTGGTGAGACTGACAGACCTGCTGCGCAGGCGTGTTGCAGAGGAAGGCATCCCCCCCCATTTTACCTTTTTTGACTTCACCACCGCCCTGGCCTTGTATTACTTCGTACAGCAGGAGGTGGATGTAGCCATCTTAGAAGTCGGACTGGGGGGGAGGCTGGACTCCACCAATATCGTCAACCCCCTGCTGACAGTAATTACCAATGTAGACCGGGATCATTGTCAGATTTTGGGCGAGGGGATTGAGGATATCGCCAGAGAAAAGGCAGGGATCGTAAAACAGGGAGTTCCCCTCATCAGCGGTGCCGTCCAACCCGAGGTTATACGGATTTTGGAGGCGGCATGCCAGGAGAAGGGGGCGCTCGTGCGTTTGGCGGGAAGGGATTTCACGGGAGAAAAGATTACCACGGGGGTCTTTGAATTTCTGGGGCGCAGATGGCACGTAGCGGATATCAGGTTGGGTGCAGCGGGTTCCTATCAGGTCGCAAACGCTGCGGTGGCGCTCGGGGCCCTCGAGGCCTTGGCGGAACAGGGATATAGGGTAGGTGAAGATTCCATATATAAAGGTCTCGCCGCGGTTCGGTGGCCCGGGAGATTGGAGCTTGTCCAAGAGTCACCGCAGATCCTCCTCGATGGTGCCCATAACCCTGCCGCAGCCAAGGCATTGAAGACGTGCCTACAGGAAGAATTTGACTATCGACATATTTATATGGTAATGGGAATCATGAAAGACAAAGAGCTAGCGGTCATCGTGACAGAGTTGGCTCCCCTAGCGGATGTGCTGATCGCCACACGGCCTCATAATCCCCGTGCGGCATCCCCCCAGGAAATAGCCGAGATTGCACAGAATTACTGCCCAGAGGTCATGGTGATTGAGGACGTAAGGGAGGGCGTGGAATATCTGCAAGAGATGGCCCAGGAGAATGATCTCATCGTGGTTACCGGGTCCTTATTTACGGTGGGAGAAGCACGGGACCACCTGGTGAGTGGGCGAAGGGCATCATGAGGTTTTTTCACCGTCAGGTGTGCGTCATAACCCTCTTGATTTTCTTTTTCGCCTTTTTACTGATCCCCCAGCAGGCTATCGGACAGGTTGTGGGATTTGAGCCTTCCGATACGGCCGAGGGTCCCGTGACCATGGAGGCGGACAAACTCACCTACGACCAAAAGGGGGACTCTATCTCCTTAGAGGGATCGGTAAGAATCCTCTATCAGAACACCTCCGTACAGGCGGATAAGGTGATTTATTATAATAAAACCAGGGAGGTGGTGGCAGAGGGAGGAGTGATCCTGACCGAAGGGGAGGATATCCTGCGGTGTGATCGTTTGGAGATGAACATCGATACGAAGAAAGGGGTAGTATATCAGGGCAGACTCTTTCTTAAGCAAAAAAACTTTCATATCACTGGGAGCAAGGCCGAAAAATTGGGCGAGATGGAATACCGCATATATGACGCCACCCTGACCTCCTGTGATGCGCGGGTGCCCTCCTGGAAGTTCTCGGTAAAGCGATTAGATGTAGAAATCGAAGGCTATGCCCAGGGTTGGTGGCCTGGGTTCCACGTAAAGGATATTCCCGTCCTCTATTTGCCTTGGGGCCTCTTCCCGGTCAAGCGTGAGCGGCAGAGCGGTTTTCTCTTTCCCGAATTCAGCACCTCAAGCAAGTGGGGGCCTGAGGTCACCATCCCCTTTTATTGGGTCATCGCCCCCAATCAAGACGCCACCCTTTACCTCAAGCGCATCGGAGATTCCAGGGGGAGGGGATTCAAGGAGGGGGCCGAGTACCGATATGCCTGGAGCCAGCGGGCTGGTGGTACAATCAAGGGCTTTTATATCTATGATGAACGAGTGGATAAAAACGGCGATGAACGAGATGCACGACTGGATAAAAACCGCTGGTCTATCTTTGCCGACCATGACCAGACTTTCCCAGGACGATATTACTTTAAGACGAATATCAATTGGGTGAGCGACAAGGACTATCCCGTCGATTTCGACGAAGACATCCCCAGCGAATCACTGATCGATGCCCGGTCGCGCAACCAACTGGAATCCACCGTCATGCTGGGCAAAGATTGGAACTGGGGGGCTTTGGGCGTGGAGTTTTCTCATTTCCGGGACCTCGAACCAGACCCCAACGACGACAGCGTGACCACCAACCGGGCCACCATGCAGCGGCTGCCTGAGGCGACCTTTTTCCTCTTTCCCGAACGGTTTCTCAGCACCCCCCTCTTCTATGAGATGGAGGCCGAAGGCACCTACTTCTGGCGTCAGGATCTCCCCACCAATCCCGCGCTCATCGCGGACGGAGAGATACTGAGGGGTGGGAGGATGGATTTTTATCCGAGACTCTCCGTCCCCCTCAAGCCCTACGATATCGTGCGATTCGAGCCGTGGATAGGGTATCGAGAGACCGTCTATTTTCCCGATGACCCAGATCCACTGGGGGTATACGATGACGTCACCAGCCGCGAGATATTCGATGCCGGGGCCACCATCGCCACCACCTTCAGCAGGGTATTTAACGTGAGGGCGGGGAACATCAAAGGGTTTAAGCACATCATAGAGCCTGAGGTAGTCTATACGTATATACCCACGGTGGATCAGACGGATAACCCCTATTTTGACGATTCGGACCGCATATCTCGATTCAATGGGATCACGTGGGTTCTCACAAATTATGTGATCGGTAAGGTGGTAGGCGACGACGGCGCAATTACCTATCCTGAATACCTCTACCTCAAGCTCTATCAAGGGTATGACTTCTCGTCCCATCTCTACGAGGAGCAACGCGAGCACCTTTCCAATGTTGTAGCGGAGGCGAGGACAGCGCCCTTTACCTGGCTATCAGGAACGATGGACCTCGAATACAACCCCCACCGCCGAGGTTTCGACGTCTTGAATGCGGGGGTTCGCTTCTCCGATAGAAGGGGCGATCATCTTGACGTAGAATATCGGCGCACCATGCACCAAGTGGAAGAACTCAATACGGAACTTGGAATTCGTATCATCGATCCCCTCGATTTTTACTTCGCCTATCGGCACAACCTCCGCGACCAGATCAGGATAGAGACGATCTATGGCCTCGGTTACCGTCATCAGTGCTGGGAAATAGCCCTCAGGGTGCATGACATAAACCGCTCCCCTGATCGGTTGCGGGACAATGAGTTTAAGGTAATGGTCTACATCACCCTTACCGGACTAGGGGAATTGCGGATCGATTAAGGAGTGGAGAAAATGAAAGGGATCATACTGGCCGGTGGTCTGGGGACGCGCATGTATCCCTTGACCAAGATTACCAACAAGCACCTCTTGCCGGTGTACGACAAACCGATGATCTACTATCCACTGCAGGCCCTGGTCAACGCCGGGATAGAGGATATCCTCCTTGTTACTGGCGGAAACTATGCCGGTGACTTCCTCAGGCTCCTCGGCAACGGCCATGAATTCGGCCTCAAACACATCAACTACACCTATCAAGAGGGGGAGGGGGGGATCGCCGCGGCCCTCAGTTTGGCGGAATTTTTTGCCGATAAAGACAAGATATGTGTTATCCTGGGAGACAACATTATTGAGAAGAACATCCGCACGGCGGTGGAGACCTTTGAGCGTCAAAAAGAGGGGGCCATGATCATGCTCAAGGAAGTCCCCGATCCCCAGCGCTTCGGAGTGCCCGCCTTAAAGGGAGACAAAATTATAAAGATCGAAGAAAAGCCCCAGACCCCTCAATCACCCTACGCGGTAACGGGTATCTATATGTACGACAACAGGGTATTCGATATCATCAAGGCCTTGAAACCGTCGGGGCGCGGTGAGTTGGAGATAACCGATGTGAACAACGCGTATATTGAGCGAGGTCAATTGGCCTGGGAGATTCTGGAAGGATGGTGGACGGATGCGGGGACCTTCGAGTCCCTCCTGCGGGCCAGTCAGCTGGTGGCCGAGACCGGTGCAAATAAAATGGATGAGGTATGATGATGATAGACGGTGTACGAGTCAAAAAACTGCGAGTTATCCCCGACGAGCGGGGGAGACTCATGGAGATCTTCCGCAATGATGATGAGCTCTTTCAGCGGTTCGGGCAGGTCTATATGACCACCACGTACCCCACTGTAGTCAAGGCATGGCACTACCATAAGATCCAGACCGATAACGTGACGGTGGTGAAGGGTATGCTCAAACTAGTCCTCTATGATTCGCGGGATGGTTCACCCACCAAGGGCGAGATCAACGAGTTCTTTGTCGGTGAGCACAATCCGCTGTTAGTGCAGATTCCCAACGGGGTCTATCATGGCTGGATGTGCATTAGCGAAACGGAGGCGATAGCCGTCAATATTCCCACCGAGGCATACAACCGGGAAAATCCGGATGAGCATCGTCTCCACCCCCACGAGAACGACATACCCTACGAGTGGGCGCGAAAAGATGGCTGAGGGAAAGACCATCCTGGTAACCGGCGGCTGCGGTTTTATCGGCAGTAATTTTATTCACTATGTCCTGGCCCACTATCCAAATTATCGCATCATCAACCTGGACAAGTTGACCTATTGCGGCAACCTCGATAATCTCTGCGAGGTGGCGCATCAACCCAACCTTGTCTTTGTCAAGGGGGATATCGCAGACAGAGAACAGGTTATGGGGATCCTGCACGATGAGCGCATCGATTGTATCGTCAACTTTGCAGCTGAATCACACGTCGATCGGAGCATCGAGGACCCCCATCTTTTTCTGCGGACCAATGTCCTGGGTACCCAGGTCTTATTGGAAGGGGCGCGAGAGAAGAAAGTACCCCGCTTCATCCAGATATCCACCGACGAGGTCTATGGCTCCCTCGGCCCTGATGGTTATTTTACCGAGACCACCTATCTCACTCCCAACAGCCCCTATGCCGCGAGCAAGACCGCTGCAGACCTCATGGTGAGGGCCTATGTCAAGACCTACGGGATTGAAGCCATCATCACCCGTTGTTCAAACAACTATGGTCCATATCAATTTCCTGAAAAGCTCCTTCCCCTGATGATCAGCAATGCCATGGAAGACAGAGAACTTCCGGTATACGGTGATGGGCTCAACATCAGGGACTGGATATACATAGAAGACCATTGTCAGGCCATTGATGTGATCATGCATCGCGGCAAAAGCGGGGAGATATACAATATTGGCGGAGCGAGTGAGCGGACAAACCTCGAGGTTGTACGGACCATCTTAGAGGTATTGGGCAAACCGGAATCCCTGATTCGCTTCGTTAAGGATCGGCCCGGGCACGACCGCAGATATGCCATGGATTTTTCCAAACTCAAAAAAGACCTGGGCTGGGAGCCCCAGGTGTCCTTTGGAGAAGGGATAAAGAGGACCGTCACGTGGTATGTCGAGCACCAAGCCTGGTGGCAGCGGATCAAGACCGGAGAGTATCTAAAATACTATGAGCGGATGTATGGGAAGAGGTGACCAGAAGGGCAGGGTCCTTTTTGTTTTACTTCCAAACAACCTTACATCATCTTTGAACACCGCGAGCCTTGTGAGACGGGCACGTAATCCATAAAAATTTCTCTGGGGAATGGGGTGGAGAGTTTTTAAGTTAAATCTTAATCCCATGGCCCACAGGAGGGGAACATGGCATTTAAGGAGATTCTCTATAACATCGAGGATTCGGTTGCTATCATTACCCTGAATCGGCCTGAGAGGATGAATGCCCTGACGACGATTACCCATCAAGAGTTGGAGCAGGCCATCACCGATGCGGACCAAGATGACAAAGTACGGGTGATAGTGATCACCGGCGCCGGGAAGGGATTTTGCTCCGGGGACGATGTGCAGAATATATTTTTGGACCCCGAAGATAACCTCACGAGAGAAAAGCAAGCCCGGCTTCAAATCGTGCAAAGGAAGAGGCATTCGATGGGCGGAGCGCATCGCCTGGTGGAAATCAACAAACCTTCCATAGCAGCGGTCAACGGCGCAGCTGTCGGTTACGGGTGCGATATGAGCCTCATGTGTCATGTGCGGATCGCCTCGGAAAAGGCTCGTTTCGGGGAGGTGTTTCTCCGGGTGGGTTTGATTCCGGACGCCGCCATGATTCTTCTCCCCCGGTTGGTGGGGACCGCGAAGGCGTATGAGATGATCCTGACAACGGACATCATCGACGCGAAAGAGGCGGAGCGAATCGGTTTGGTCAACAAAGTGGTGCCGCATGAGCAGTTAATGGACGCAACGATGGAATTGGCCCATACAATAGCCGCGAAACCGCCCATCTCCGTCCGGTTGGCGATCGAGGGGGTTCGCAGAGGGATGAATTTGCCGTTGCCTGAATATATGGAGTGGCATGCCCAGGCGTTCATGGTCTGCGCGGAAACGGAAGATCATATTGAAGGTTCCAAGGCCTTCATTGAGAAGCGGCAGCCTGTATTCAAAGGAAGGTAAAAAGTCGAAATTATAATAAGGAGGACACAATGATAAAAACTCGATTCACGGAGATGCTCGGTATAAAACACCCCGTCATGCTGGCGGGAATGAACTGGGTTACAACCCCCAAGCTGGTCGCGGCCGTGAGCAACGCAGGGGGGGTAGGTATTTTTGCCACCGCTGCCTGTACCCCTGAGGAAACGCGCAAAAATATTCGGGAGATCAGAAAACTCACGAATAAACCGTTCGGGATAAACCAGATCCTGATTGGCCCTGGGGCGAAGGAAAATATCGACGTCGCCATAGAGGAAAAGGTCCCTATCATCAATTATTCGTTGGGTAAACCGTGGTTCGTCGATCAAGTACACGCCTATGGAGGGAAGGTGATGGGGACCATAGCCATTGCCCGTCATGCCGTGCGGGCAGCGCAATTAGGGTGCGATATGCTCGTCATAACTGGCCACGAGGCAGCGGCACATGGAGATGCGGCGACCTCAATGGTCTTGATCCCCCTCGTGGCCAGTCAGGTGAAGATTCCTCTGATCGCCGCAGGAGGGTTTTATGACGGCAGGGGGCTAGCCGCGGCCTTGGTACTGGGAGCGGATGCGATTTCCATGGGCACGCGATTTATGCTGACAAGGGAAAGTAATGTCCACGAGAATTTCAAGCAACTCTGCCTCAAGGCGACCGAACAGGATACCGTGTACAGTGATGTCTTCGACGGAATGCCGGGGAGGGCATTAAAAAGCCCTGGCGCTGAGGCCGTAATGAAAAAGGGGTTTCCCCTCTTCCAATCGGTGAAGAGTGCCTTGGAGATCAAACGGATGTTGAATCTTTCCTTTTGGAAATTTATTGGCCTCAGCTTGAGCATGATGAGATCCGAGGAGGGGAAGGGGTTGTTGGTCCAAGCCCGCTGGGCAAGTGGGACGACCCATCATCTGAAGGCAATCAATGAGGGGGACGAAAAGGAGGGATTTCTATTTGCCGGACAGTCGGTGGGCGGCATTACCGATATACCCTCGTCTAAAGAGGTCATTGAACGGATCGTACAGGAAGCCGAGGAGCAATTGAAAAAGGTCGGGAAAAGTATCGCTGCCTGAATTCAGGATCACTTTGCAATCTTTTGTTCCCTCTTCTGGGCCTGTTCAAATACCTTCCCGGGATCAGCACCTCGCCGCGAGGGGTTGCTCGTGAGCATTCAACCGAGAAGAAGAAAGAGAGGGAAATAATATTTGTTTAAGCCGAGGGTCTGTTTTCTATCAAGGCCCTTCTGAGGTCTCGTGGGCGCGTTTTGGTCATCTTTTTAAACAACCTGGTAAAGTGATTCTGGTTGCTAAAACCGCAGGCAAAGGCTATTTCGTTAATCGAAAACTCGCCCCTCCCTTCGAGCATCTGTATTGCTCGAGCAATTCGGACCTTATTGAGATACGTGGAGAATGTGACGCCCAGTGTTTTTTTAAATGTCCGCTCAAGGCAAGAAACACTCATGCCAACCTCTCGGGCAACGTGGGTAAGTCTGAGGGGTAGACAGTAATTTCCATTGATATATCGTATCGTCTTGTTTATCCTATCCATTGTTTGATTAAGCATTTCCCTCTCCCACCCATATTTTCTGCCTAAAGCGGATTCAATACTCTGTCGCAATTCAGCTATGTTGAGCGGTTTCTTGAGATAGTCGCTCGCACCGTATCTGAATACGGTAACTGCAAGCTCCTCGGAACCGTAAGCAGTCATGATGATAACGGGCACTGAAGGGGAGACGAACTTTAAGACCTGTAGTAAGTCCGTGCAGGGGTCATCAGGTGTATGTTCGATGAGCACGAGATCGACATGGTTGTGAAAGAAAAATTCACAGGCTTTTTGTTTGCTTCGTTCTATTACCAGGTACTCGTTTGTTACCGAGGCGATAAGTGACTGATAGTACTCTGCGACATGGAAATCTATGAGCAATATCGTATGTTTCTTTCCCATAACCTGTAAACTTTTCATCTCATGAGTAGTATCATGTATGCGGTAGAGTCTCTTAAAAGGCCCTCCATATTGCCAGTACGCTCAGGATTTATCCATAGAAGAAGTGGTACGCGATGGGTGCCTCTCGAGGTGGCAAGAGACACCTCGAGAGGCTAGATATAAAGATATTTTGGAAGGCCCCTTTTCATATCTCGTTTTCAGAATACGAGGTTTTTTAGGTATTAACCTACCCAAAGTTACGTAATGCTAATGTGGTTTTTAGGTATTGTCAACCCATAAGTTTTTTATTTCCTTGTGTTACACCGTGCAAAACTTCCAAAAGACTTCTGTGAATTATGTAGTAGTGGATTTAGACTTTTTAAGGAGCATAACATTACGATGTTGCCGCCATGCTGTAACTGAGCCAATGAAACCGATAAGGGACAGCACCATACCGATCTTTGCAGTGGTCGGAACATTACTGAGAAAGCCAGCGATAAAAACGGCTGTTCCGGCTATAAAAGTAAAGATCCCCATAATCTGTAAATATTTCCATATCTTACCCGCTTCTAATACCGTATTCCTTGTGAATTCTACCCACCTTTTTCTATCTTCGGCTTCCATTTCTTTAAGGAAAATGCCCGCTTCAAGATAATGCGAAGCCTCCCGTGTGCCAAAGTCATACCATATAATCTTCCCTCGTGCCCTGATTTGTTCTTTGTGGGGAGGTATAGTTATTTGCAACATTACCTCTTTGTTTTCCAGTGCGAGGTACGGAACCAAATTTATCGGTTTTTCTCCCTCCCGTATAAAAAAAACCCCGTTCGTTAAGGCTACCTGCAGTTCCGTTGATAGGCCCACCGGGGAGATATTTCTCGTAGCTGTTTCGATTGTAGGGGGATCTTTGCTCATGCCGAGCAGTTTGATATGCAGGGGCACAGCAATTTCCAACCGTTTGGTCCGCCGTCTGGTCCTGCGTCGCTTAAACATGCTCCCCCCTTATTTAATTTAAATGGTAAAGTTATTTTTAACAATCCATCATCATGAAGTGTCAACCACAAATTCGGCCCTGCCGCAAAGACGGTTGAATCTTCGAAAGAGGTTAGAATAATGCAAAAGTTTATCTCACAGACAATGAATATATAATAGCAAATTTTAGCAAAAATTCAAACATAATCACATTTTTTAAGCAAGATCTATGAGTGTGAGCGTATGCTGAGGTATGTATTGCATAGAGGAGGTAAAGGACGTACGGGGAAGCATGTTAGATGAAGGGAGTGAACTAAAGGTTTTTTATCAGGGTATTATCACAAGAATTAACGAACAAGGCTTAGGTTTTTAATCCTAAGCCTTTATTATTACTAAATATTTTATTATTTAAGTTTTGGAGCGGGCAACGGGGCTCGAACCCGCGACCCCAAGCTTGGGAAGCTTGTGCTCTACCAACTGAGCTATGCCCGCTTAAAGATAACAATAAGTTATTCTTTTCGTTTTTGTCAATACCTCAAAAAGCACGGGGATCATCAAATGATGATCCCCGTTGTCGGCGTTGCATAACCCCTCCTTACTGTGAGCTTCGAGCGTTATTCCGCTTGGAGGCCTTCAAGGGGTTTATCTTCTTTGCGGTACCGTTGTTATTTTGTACCTTCTTGGCATGTGTTGCCAAGTTGCAGGTGCCACTGACCCATTTCAGTCGAGGTTCGCTGTAGCTATTGCAATAGAGGCCTGTGGGATATTCAACGATACGGTCGCACCCTTTGCATTGCTCAACTATAGGATGACACGTTCCTCCGTTGTAGGTGCAACCATTTTTCCCCATGAAGATGCACTCCTCCCCTGCCTTTATAGTTTGACAAACCATGGTTATCACCTCCCTTCTGGACAAGATATAAAAAAACCCGCCTCAGAACCACCTAAAGCGGGTTCTCTATGGCTGAAAGTGTCATGTATGTAGCAATTCTGCCCTTATTTGTCAAGGAATTTTTGAAATGGATGTTTTAATGGTGCCTCGCGAAAAAATCTTTCCTGTTTGCTTTTTGGTGAATCAGAGAGGGCAATCCAACAATATTCTCTGTGGTGTCAGGTCCTCGAGGAGATTGAAGAGGGTTCCCTTCCTGGTCAAGAGGTGTTGCCACCCACTGATATGGACTATATGACGCCCCTGATGTTCCGCTACAATCTTTCTGATCCTGCCGGCCATGCTCCGCTCTCTCTTCTGCCAATCCTCATCCGTAGGGACAAGCTGCGGCCACGGTGATTGTTTCCCCCTGAACAAGAGATTCTCGGCGTGTCTATACTCCCTCGTGACCGTTTTTTGGAGGGGCACGGCTTCAAAGGTAATGACCTTTTGTAGGTTTTCCGGGGAGAGGAGCCCATCGATATGGCTCAGGAGCCGACGGGAAGAAGATGATAGGTCAAGCAAATAGAGGGGTAGGCCGTGACGCAGGCTGTAAAATCTAGCCCCTTTGTATTCGAAGGGTAGATCGATCAGGGCCGCGATCCCGCCGATCCCGGTGGACCTCAGGAGGTCCTTGAGTTCGGGTATCCCCAAGGTTTCGGTTTCTCGGATCTCCAGCAAGCCCTGCAACAACTTTTCCGTGAGGATTTTTTTTCTTCTCCGGCGAAAGGTTAGGCCGTACCTGCTGAACTCCAGGGTGATGACGTGGGGCTTGAGCCTTGCAAGGTCCTTACCGAGCCTCGTGATCCCCTGGGGATCACGATGAACGGTCCCCAGGAGTGTTAGTGTAGCCATGGATAATCCTCACTCTAGAGGTATATGAGCTTTGCACTCTAGTCAAGATATTTATCCAGGGTATAATGTCTGTGGAGATGAGCTGTGCTTGGAAGACGAGGAATTAACAATCATGCTCGTTATGGGCAGAGGGGGGTGGCCAGGATCGACAACAAAACAAGGGGGTTATAAGGAGAGAGATGTCCATGAAAAACATGAGAATCGTTTTGGTTCGTCCTCAAGGGATGATGAACATCGGCTCCGTCGCCCGGGCCATGAAGAACGTCGGGCTTTGGGAACTGGCATTGGTGGATCCGGCCGGTCCCCCTCTGCACCCCGATGCCCGTGTTATGGCCGTACGGGCGCATGACATTTTAGGCGATGCCTTGATATTTTCCCGGTTGGCCGATGCCATTGCCGATTGTACCTGGGTAATCGGAACCACCAGGCGCAGGGGAAAGGGGAGGGAAGGGGTTATCGATTCGAGGCAGCTCGGAAGCGAGATTTCGGAGATAATGCAACAAAACAAGGTGGCCGTGGTCTTCGGCCCCGAGGATAGGGGTTTGACCAACAGAGACCTCGATCTCTGCCAGTGTCTGGTAACCATTCCCACCCACGAAGACTACGGTTCGCTCAATCTCGCCCAGTCCGTGATGATCATCTGTTACGAGCTCTTCCTGGCTGTCCATCACCGCGAGGCTTCTTTTCAGATCCGGCGAATGGCCCCCTCGGAGGAACTGGAAGGGATGTATCGGCACATGGAGGAGACCCTCATGTGTATTGGTTTCCTCGATCGCAATAACCCTAAGCGTATGATGGCGGCGCTGAGACGTATTTTTAGTAGGGCACGGCTCAGCCCCCGAGAGGTGAAAATTCTGCGCGGGATTTGTCGGCAGGCACAATGGTATGACGATCAGACAGCCACCACGGCATGACTTAATTGTTGATCAAAACATAAGCTCTACGATCGTATCTTTTTCCATTAGCAAAAGCACGGTTCAAGAGTGACGAACGAGTGATAGACAATCGAATAGTTTTTTGATTTCAGTGTGGATGTTCGTGCACCTTCTCTTCATGATGGGGGTGGTCGTGTTCGTGTGTGGGGGTTCCCTCTATAGCATGAGGGCTATCGTGATCGTGGGGGTGGTTGTGTTCGTGGTGATGGTCATGGGTGTGGATGTCAACTCCCGGATGTGTATGTTCATGGCTGTGGGTATGAACGTGTGCATGGGCGTGTTCTTTTTCTTCCATCGGTCATCCTCCTTTCTGGTTGATTCTTTTTCCTTTGTCTTTGAGCACAGAGCTTACGGTAAATTTATAAATAAAAAAGAAAGGAGTTAAGCCTTTATTAGATTCCAAGAATGGGGTAAGGCCAGAGGCGGGTTTCATTGACCCCTGCATTGCTTTATGATACAACATACTGATCTTTCAAGGGTTTGGGGTGATTGGTTCGGAGGAACGATGTCGGGAGAAAAGCAACTGCGCAAGACCAGAAACATCGGTTTCATGGCCCACATCGATGCAGGCAAGACCACCGTCACCGAACGGGTCCTCTACTACACAGGTCGCACCTATAAGATCGGTGAGGTGCACGACGGCGCAGCGGTGATGGATTGGATGACCCAAGAACAGGAGCGGGGTATTACCATCACGTCGGCGGTGACCGCCTGCCACTGGCACGATCATATCATTCAGATCATCGATACCCCCGGCCATGTCGATTTTACCATTGAAGTGGAGCGGTCGTTGCGGGTGTTGGATGGGGCCATCGCCGTGTTCTGTGGTGTGGGCGGTGTGGAGCCTCAATCTGAGACCGTATGGCATCAGGCGGACAAATACCATGTACCCAAGATAGCCTTCATCAACAAGATGGATCGAGTCGGGGCCGATTTTTTCGGCGCGGTCCTGCAGATGGTCGAAAAACTCGGGGCCAAGCCGTTGGTGATCCAGCTCCCATGGGGGGGGGAGGATTCCTTCCAAGGAGTGATAGACCTCATCGCCATGAAGGGGGTCATGTGGGAGGAGGAGACGCTGGGGGCAGTCTTTCAGGAGGTTGAGATTCCCGAAGAAATGTTGAGTCAGGCCCGGGACTACCGGGAGCGCCTTTTGGAAAAAATGGCGGAGACCGATGAACTCTTGACTGAAAAATATTTGAGTGGTGAGCCGATCTCCGAAGAGGAGTTGAAACGGGCCATCAGAAAAGCGACCTGTGAGCTCCGGTTGGTGCCGGTCCTCTGCGGTGCAGCTTTGCGGAACAAGGGTATTCAGCCCCTCCTGGACGCTATTATCGATTATCTCCCGTCACCGCTCGATGTCCCGCCGGTGAAGGGGACCAACCCCCTCACCAAAGAGATAGAACAGCGCCGCAGTGATGAGAGCGACCCCCTCTGCGCCCTGGCCTTCAAGATCATGATGGATCAGGGACGCAAGCTCACCTACGTTCGCGTCTATTCCGGGGTGCTGGAGACGGGGAAGATCGTCTATAATGCAAGTTTGAAAGAAGAGGAGCGGGTGGCGCGGATCTTTGAGATGCACGCCAAACAGCGCAAGAGGATCGAGCAAGCGCGGGCCGGCGAGATAGTGGCAGTGATGGGGTTAAAGGATACCTCCACCGGCAACACACTCTGCGATCGTGCCCATCCCATCCTGCTGGAACCAATGGAATTCTACAAGCCAGTCATCTCCGTGGCGGTGGAGGCAAAGACCAACCAGGATCAGGACAAGCTCCCCTTTGCCTTGGAGAAGCTGAGTGAAGAGGATCCCACCTTTCAGGTCAGATATGATGAAGATACGGATCAAACCATCATCTCGGGGATGGGCGAGCTGCACCTCGATGTCCTCATCAAAAGGCTGGTGGAGGAGTACAACCTGGCGGTTAATGTCGGCAGACCCCAGGTGGTCTATCGCGAGACCATAAAAAAGGCGGCGGAAGTTAAAGGGAAATTCTCCAAGGTGATCGATGATGTACCGCACAGCGCTGAGATCCACCTGGCAGTCATGCCCCATGACAGGGGGAAGGGGGTAGAGTTCACCTCCTCAGTGCCGCCGGAAGAGATCCCGCTGGAGGATCTTGAGGCAATCAGGGCCGGGGTGGGGGAATCCTCCACCGTCGGCGCCCTCACAGGGTATCCCCTTACTGATATCAAGGTGCAGCTCAAAGGTGTCCGATACAGTCAGGATGAGTTTACCCCTATGTTCCTCAAGGTGTCGGTTGCCCAGGTCCTGCGTGATGCCTGCCAGAAAGGGGGTCCACTCATTCTGGAGCCTATTATGGAATTGGATGTTATAATACCAGAGGAGTTCATGGGGGAGGTGATCGGCGACATCCAGGCGAGAAAGGGGTCTATTGAGTCCATCGACAAAAAGGGGAAGATAGCGATGATCAAAGCGCACCCCCCCCTGACCCGCATGTTCGGCTATTCCACCGACCTGCGGTCCATGACCCAAGGGAGAGGGACCTTCTCCATGCGCTTTTCCCACTACGACACGGTGGTTAGTTGATGACCTCGGATGCTCCCGGACGGATTTTAGAGATGTTGCGCGATCGGCAGGCGCATCTCTCTGGCGCCGAAATAAGCACAGTCCTGGGGATAAGCAGGAGCGCCATCTGGAAGCACATCCGATCTTTGCGTCGAGCGGGGTATCAGATTAAGGCCAAACCTGCCTGTGGGTATCGGTTGATCGCTGTCCCGGACCATCCCACCCAGTGGGAGATACAAGCTGGTCTTGGGACCGAACGCTTCGGCAAGGACATATACGTTTTTCCTCAGATAGATTCTACCAATGTGGTCGCGTTTCGCCTCGCTATGCGAGGGGCGCAAGAAGGTGCGGTGGTTTTGGCGGAATCGCAAACCCAGGGCAAAGGGAGGGTAGGGCGTCGGTGGGAATCGCCGGCCGGATCGAACATCTACCTTTCCATCATCCTCAGGCCCAAGATCCCGCCGACTAAAATTCCCCTCATTACCCTCATGGCTGCGGTGGCCTGCGCTGAGGCAATAGAAGAGGTCACAGGTCTCATCCCCACCATCAAGTGGCCCAACGATTTATTGATAGGGGAGAAAAAACTGGGTGGTATCCTCACGGAGGCGGACATGGAGATGGATGTGATCAACTTCGTTGTTGTGGGGATCGGGATCAACTGCAATATGACCCGTACCTCGTTTCCGCCGTCCATACAGGACGCGGCCACTTCATTACAGGAGGCGCTGGGGGGGGAGATGTCCAGGCTACTCCTTATTCAGGCCATGCTCCGATATTTAGAGCAGTGGTA